>Ga0224501_10002149_pt1 | contig 15406 bp, 3 predicted proteins | sample SF_Oct11_sed_USG_4_FD_169105 | JGI IMG/M metagenome (GOLD analysis project Ga0224501, IMG submission 169105) | Sediment microbial communities from San Francisco Bay, California, United States - SF_Oct11_sed_USGS_8_1 | ecosystem: Environmental > Aquatic > Marine > Sediment | place: USA... | reverse complement strand
TGGGGAAGGAGTCACCTAAAACACGCAAAATGCAGGCCGATGCGTGCTCGGACTGCTAATCACGAAACTAAGAAGCTGTTTCATCTACCACCTAAAAGTGCGATTACCGAGGATTAAGCTGGCCGGTTACAGCAAAGCTCATAACCTTCAGGTGTAAGGTAGTGAATTACTTATAAGTTATATCTCAAATACCCACTTATTTTACAAGCACAATGACCCAATAGGCCAATAAGAGTTAGGTGTGACAGACTCATTCGATACTGCGGCATACTCAAACCAGTTCAGAAGTTTGCACTGAAATTATTCTGTCTCAACGGCGCGTTCTGAGTAAAAACCACGGTGAACCAAAGGTCATGCATCATTTCCATTCCGTTCTGATGGAGAGCTGTAAGCATCTCTTGCCCACAGCCGGTTGATGTTGTAGAAACACATTGAACTTTTTAAATGTTCATTATCGACCAAGGTAGATGATACATAGCATAATATTATGTTACTACGCTAGGGCGTTACCTTCTTACGGGTAAAAAAAGGAGGAGTGGCTTTATGGGTGGTCTCCAGTGAGCAATCAATACACGTTACGGGATGCTTGGAACGTGCTCTGTATGAATACCCTTGTGAGTGAGGCAGATTGTGACCCAACACCTGGCCGGATGAAACAAGCCCAATACTCAGCGCGCGAACTGAACTAGAGGCCTTCAGATAAAGGGCTCTGAACTGAACAATATGGTATAAGATATCATTATAACTAATAATGATAAAGGCAAGCCGCGGATGTAACTGAGTAGGTATGAGTACATGCCAACATCGGCACCTTGATGAGAGCCGTGTGTCAACTCCAACCCTGAGCTAATTTCCTTCTCTTCACCTTGCTGCTGGGGTTTGGAATGTTACATAATCCTTAACAAATGAGTAGGCACTTGATATTAGTAGCTTACTGCAAGGGGGGTTGATGAGTGTTATTTCTGTGAGAAAAGCTACAACAATATTTTCATAATCTAATAGCATTGGGAAAACAGAGTTCAAGGGGAATAATATTGGAGTTATGAGCGCAACGGGACGACGCGAGTAGTGCAGCTTGGAGAGTCAAACATTCACCGTATTCATCCAGAAGCGGTGCGGACTGTATCAACAATAGAGGAAACTATCATTCCTTTTTGCATGATTGTGGAGTTCTTTCTTCCGGAATCAATGAATAACAATAGCTGATGGTAATAATACCAGCTGTAAGAGCCGCCGAGCTGACAGTAATTGGTGACCGCCTTTCCTTTCGGTCACAAACAATTAGTATAGCTAGTAAAACAATTGCTGTGCAATGAAATCACTCAGGAAGTGAATGGTTGATCGATAAGGGCTGGTCTCCAGCAATTATGAGGCGAAGCAGGTGCCAATAGTTCTCATCTGTGCGGAGTGAGAAGCTTTTATATCATTTACGCAAGCTACAGTGCATATTAGCATTTTCAGGGGTTCATTCTAGTTTCCACCTATACATGTAATGAAGGTAAACCAGAAGAATGAACAGTAACGAGTACAAATATGATGTGACTCTTCTCACCGAATAATATGAACCAGCCTCTCAATAATAAAAACCTAAAACAAACTGACAGACATCTGAAGATTCAACCCTTTATCAACCGAAGGTGCAGCCACCTAATAGTACAATACCGGCAACATAAGCAGACAACTAATTTATTTTTAGTCTCAGGATTTATCTTCTCTCAGGTTTGAGGCTGATTCATTACATACACCTCTAGACTGATTTGTCTTCTCTCAGTTTTGAGGCTGATTCATTACATACACCTCTAGACTGATTTGTCTTGCGTGAATAAATCGACTACAATGGTTACATTCGTAGAGCGAATTACAACTGAGCAAGACGAGTTAATGATCCAAAAAGGATGCGAGATAGTGATGACTTACAAGCTATCAGTCTGGCAATGGGGGTATTTCAGTGTTAGATCAACCTTCTCCTGAATGGTGTATTCGCCATTATGGTGAAGCTGCCGGAGTGGATACTTATTTTTTCAGCAGTTACGGTTTACCATGGAGCACCATGAGTGGGTGAGGCCTGTTCTCGTTTTGACTTAGGGCTAATGTGAGGAGCTGACACTCAAAGCGGGAGCCAACCATGACCAGGATTGGAACCCAGGTTCTCACGGCTGCAAGGCCAGCCCGCTATCACTGAGCCATCCCCAAGCTATCCCGCTATTCCGCTCTATGCTTGTTGGAACTACACTCACACTCACCTTGTGCAATAGGTGACACAGGTATATACCTTTACCGCTGCCCGGCTCACCATCATGTACTATGTTAGCCACGAGGTCATAGTGAGTAAACTTGTGAGTGGCTTTATGCTCATCAGTAAGAATCTCAGAGAAGTCGACGTTTCTGTAAGCAGCACGGATCATATACATGTAATGTGAGAGGCCTGCCTACAGCGTGCAGGGCCTGGATATCCTATGACAGCTATCAATGCCGTGTGAACCACTCAGTTACTTGGCCAAGTCGAATTACTGTCTATCAATGACCTAGTAATGGCTAGAGGACAAATCAACTCCTGTACAACATTATAGAGTCGCCAAGTATCAAACTTCGAAATGACACGAAATAGTGGTGAGTTTTCAACTATTAGTACAGCAGTAAGTCAATACTTTTATCAACATAGCAGGCATTCTGAGCAGCAGTGAAATTACCAGCAGCGAAATAGCTCAATATTTCTGGCTGATCTACGTGGCTGTCACCCATGTAGATAGCTGATGTTATAACAATTACCATCCGCAGGTGTCAAAGTGATAGGTAATCCAATGTAAGCTCAATTTAAATAGCTAATGATTTCCTTCCCAGCCTTCTTTAGTGTACCGTAGCCTAATTACTGCTCTGTCATCATACCTCATCTATTTTAACTGAATGTTGACCCTGCCATCATTAACAGTAGATGCTTAGGAAGTATTCAGCTCACATTGGTCAGCTGAGGCAATTAAATTGAGCAAATCGGGAAGTGTGCGACAGGTTTGGTTCCCTTAGATACTCACTTAATAGGGAAGTTTACGATGGTATGATTTTTCTCCAACACAAACTGATTCTTGGTGAATCTCTGTAATGCACAATGCAATATCACTACAAACAATGTGGCAACGGCTGTTTGCATAAAGCTCACGACGACACACTAATCCTTTGTGGAGTTGGATTCTTTCTATGCATAACAAAAGTGAGAATACAGCCAGGATACAGAGATAAAACCATTTAGGTCTGCTGAACATTATGAGCCACTTTTGAAATTTGCGTACCTTGATGAAGACAATGATATATGGCGGTAGCCTTGAGATCTCAAATCTCTTCATGGTAGAGTCTTTGTAAGTTTTATATTCCTTTTCAGTCACGCCATTGAATTTGCTGAGAATCTGTGCTAAAGGCACCTGCAAATCAAAACGCTAACTAAACACACAGTTAGCGGGTAAAAAGAATCCGCGAAACTCCAACGAAATGAAGGTATCGAATAATTTACAATGTCAGCTACAGTGAATCCAGCAACGCCTAACCTGGAAAAGCTACTCAGTGTTTGTATCATAGAGTTATCTTCTAGAAAAGATAACTCTATGTTATGTATGCGCGCACAAAGTCGACATGGGTTATATTTGAGAGTTGTTATTCCCTATGGATAAACCAGTACGACAAGACAACTCCTCAGCTCACCTGAGGAATGATGTTTTCTTTCAGTTCGTCTGGGTAGAGAGGCATTGGAGGCAGATCGCAGGTCAGGTATAGAAACTGCGTATTCTCAACCTTCTCCTGATATTCTGGAGATGCCATTAAAGCTTGTTTATCGGCTTCAGACTGACAAAAACATTAAAAAAAGTGTGATCATCTGCCGCATAAAGTTATCGTTTATGATTGATTAGTAGCAAAGACAGCATTCTAAGAACTGAGTGTATCTCAACATTGTCATTAGCTAAACGACAGTGTAGTTTAGTGAAGTGTAGTGTCATGTAGAAATCTTTCCTGGTTAATCTGGTTTTAACAGAAAACTGGTTGAGTAACTTACCATATCTGCGGTGGGGATCTTACGCGAGTATACAGTCATTTTGCCTCTGAATGTTTTGTTGATGACACTGCTGCTCAGTTTCTTGTTACCATTCAGCGCCGCGTGCAAAGCATTCAGGAACCACGATATGAACTCAATCGGATCACCTGCGGTTACACAATGTTGTGACTTTTTTTTTGCATATGCATGAATCCTAGAGCCAGAGCAGGTTTATCATTTATTCTTTATTAAAGATTCTAAATCTCAAAAACCACTCCAAAAACTGAAAACAGAGGTCTAAGATGCATTAATAATATACCCACTTCTCGTGCTAAATCTCATCATATTGCAGATTTATTCACCAGACTGGATGGACTGATCAGGCAATGCGGAGATGATCTCAATTGTGTATACTGACTTATAAGGCTGTTACTGGAGAGGCGTCCAGTATCTGACAGATACAATTGTACCCGTCTTAACATTGGCTTACAGAGCGAGATAGAATATGAGATACTCTCTTGACGTTCCCAGGACACCCAATCGGACTGGAGATTCAGCCTTTAGTGTTGCAGCGACCCGGACTGTCAAATGGACTCTGTTACCCGCCTAGTGCCTTTGATTCATACGCTCTTTTCTTCATGGACCTTAATGTAGAAAGACTTCTGGTATTATTTAAGCTATCCATGTAAAGTAAAATTATCAAATCAAACCTTGTTTGGTGATCTGAAACTGCTTCTTGCTGCAGAGCACCACGGCCTGTAACATCTCATGGGGCGAGACATGAGCCTTGAAGTGACGGGGATTCCATAGCTTTCTGACGAGCTCGCCAAATCGTTGTGGCACATAGACCATCTGATCACCAGGCGGTCTCTTCAGCGGTGTGTAGTTCTCCTCTCTCAAAAAGTAGTCACGTATCGGGGCTATGTGACTCAGTGTCTAGAAAATTCTGATGTAATAATGTTCGTCCTTCGGAATCGAAGAGGACCAGGTAGTTAACAAAGAGGCCTAACTTGTGTTGGAGTGAGGGAGTGTTGCAGAAGCGTCAACTTCACTAATTCACCAAAGATTACCTTGAGCCAACTACAAAACATGGGCCAAAACGATTGGAGGTTGGGAGTCAGTTAACCTAAGCCCTGTTTTACATGTCACAAGAATTTTTTTTTGAAAAGGAGCGGTTTGAAGTGTACTCCATAGGATAACTCTATGATGCACTCACACCAAATTCGCCCAACACCAGACTTGAAACTGAGAGTGAGGATCGATGTACAAGAAAAAGGCCTTCAGAATTTTATAAAAAATAGAGAATTTATATGACTTATTCTGATCAGCTAGAAAGGTTTGGCCATTCACCAGGTATGAGATCATTGACCTTAGAGGTTAGCACCTTTGCTAGCCAAATCACGTCAGTAGGTTCACTTGCCTGCAGAATAACGTTGCAGTAGTCGTTAGCCTTGATGTTGTTCAGTCCAACAAGGCCTGGATGATATGAAGTGCCGTCATATGCGCGACAGGACTTTCCAGAGATATCCAACTGGGAAATCATCTCCTTTGTGAATGCTGGGTTCAGCACGTACTAAAAAAAAGACAATATGAACCCCTTGTCAGTTACCTCAAACTATGATTTCGTTAACTTCAGGGAGTGATAAAACTTTCAGGTAAAGAGGGAATTGAAATTTGGCAGATGACCCGATTTTCAGCAAAGTATGGTATTTTTGAATAGCAGATCTGGAGCATTCAAACAAAAAACCAATTGCAGAGTGTACGATGTTTTTGTTGTGTCTGGAACAAACAAGCAAGTTGTTCACTCGAATGAATAATGCAAATACTTCAATGCATTGCCAGTACCTATCACCAACGTATCTGGAGAAAAAATATAAGAAAAATTAATAAAACAAAAGCTAACTGATTAGCCTTGATGATTAACATAATCACTCAAGCTTTAAAAGGTGAGCAAGATAGTAAACATACAACTTACAATGATATCTTCTAGTGTTGAGTCAATGACCTCATAGTTATCAGGTAGACAGTAGAACTTATGGGTTTCTAGATTCAGGAATACACGATGTCCATCTTGAACACTGTGAGTGTAGGCGTGTGATTTCTGGCCGCGACCTTGATAGTACTTGCCACACACTAAGCACGCATAGCAGTTGATATGTGACAGTGAAACTGAGCACAATTTCTCAAAATCAAAATCCAGCACAGATCTGCCAATAGGACATCGTAAGGATTAGCTGCAGAAAATGTACCTGGCAAACTCCAGAGATATTGATGTCAATTTGCCATCATGGTCTGAGGTAGAACAAGCTTACTTCAACCGGTAGTTGTCTTACCAAATTAAACCATGGAAACCTTGACTGAACGAAGCGCTGATGTGTGGCGATGCGTTAATAACTACAGAAAGATATGGCCGAAGAATCTCATCTTTTTATGCAACTTCTTTAGTTATGTCACTTTCTAAATGTTTACATGTGATGGGGCCTTTTTCGAGACTGCTGGCAATATGCAAATAAAACAGTAGTACAGGATGGCCTGGTTTTGTAACAAACTCTTGGGACTCACCTATTGATGGTATCCAGATATGGGCATTGTCTGCTCCTTGGGTCCACTGCCCCTCTTTTCAATGATTTTTCTGGTACAGCTTCCTGACCATCTACAAATAGTCCTCTTTTTGGATCTATGGCACTGTTGCATATATTCCTGAAGTTATCCCTCGATATAAGTGCAGCAAATAACGTTCAGTGTGCTATTTACTCTTTTAGTACTACTCGATCTAAGATACAATCAAGGTTGACTCCCAGTATCAAATTATTCAGGACGACCTCTTTATCAGTGAGTGCGCATTGCGAATAGGAACTGCGAATGCAACTAGAATGACTGAAAAGTAATCACAGTTAAAAGCTCTAGCCGAAAAACGAAGTTATAACTGTAGTTCGTGCAAGCCAATCTTCAGCTAGCAGGTAACACCACACAATGACAATCACAATGTCATTCAGTCGCTATTGATCATTCATTGGCTAGATATGCAGAGCCAGAAGGCATAAGTTAAACTGGCTTCCGCTTACAGTTACAATTACTATAGAAAGCTTTCTTATATGTTACCAACAATAGAGTGACTGAGCGGGTTACATGTTCAAGGAAGGAAATCAAAGTCAAATTAGTCAGTAAATGAGTCAGCCATGAGTCATTCACAACAATACTACGCCTAGTCTACTGTCTACGGATTTCAAGTTCAACTCAATAGTCATTTATGATTTGGTCAGCCGCTCCGGCTCAAGCTCACCTTGAATTCAACTAAGTGAACTAACTAGTAACTAACGCTTTGAATTTCAGTTCAACTTCAAGTTTGATGATCACAATTCAATTATTAGTAAGAAGTGATCATTCATTGATTCATCGATAAATATAAATAGTCCAACCCATTGCACACACTGGCGGCACACGAGACGAATGGCCATACCACTCTTGTAGTCTTGAATTTGAAACCCTGGCCTAACGCCTATGCGAGACGTTTAAAAGTTGGTCACCGTCTGAAAGCTTTCTTTTAGTATTAGTATCGGCAGCTTTCTCCTGTGCTGCGGGAGCGACGTCTTTCATAGCTGTTTCCGTGCGATAACCTAGGACTAGGAGGATTTTTGTAAGTTGGCCGAGTTATAGAGTAGATTTGTAGAAAATTCTAACGAATTCACTCAGTACTTGGTCGAAGTCAGTTGGGGTAGAAAGTTTTCAAAACGAGTCGCTACACGATATTTTTCAGAATATAACGCGAATGATTCCGAATATAAAAACATTTATCTCTTTGGGTGGCACAGAGACGACAACTCTGAAAGTTGGGTTTTCGGACAAAGGAGTACTATCATATCACTGGGAGTGTCGTACAGCATGTACAACACCGCATATACATTTGTATTGTATTTGTATCTGTCCTACAATGTTCTGTGATACAATACAAGTACAACATTGTACTATTGTTTCGCGGATTCACGGGCGTATAATCAAAATATTGGGAGATATACTGCTCATAAAACCTTGAGGGATGTATAACCCTAAAACCTGAGTATAGGGTTCACAGAACCACAGCTCACTGACTCAGAGACAAGACAAGCGGGAGTCACTGGACAGGTCACCTGGGTTTTTGGCATGTGACAGGGATGGGGAATAATTATACCATGGGCCAGAAGCAGTAACCATAGGTTCACTTTCTACCAATAAGGGTAACTCAGTCACCCCACTACACAGCCGAATTTGAGATTATTTTCACAATGGACCACTACCTGTGCTGATCAATGCGTCAGCTCATCTACTGGCTTTCTTTGCACGAGGTAGCTAGGGGCCCATAGTCTACAGTGGACCATAAATTTTACTAGTTACAAGTGTGCGAAGGCGTGGATTAAATGAAAGCGACATCACTCTTAGGCTAAGTAATAGACAAGGCATTCATCATAACAATATGCCACATCATGACACTGGACATGGATATGGCAGGGGGACCCAGACGCCGATAATACCTGCATACGTAAACATAATACCCATTGACACAATCCAATGAAACAATGAGCTGTGATGCAACCCGGAGGTAATATAAAGAGCTTTATTAGCTCTTGAAGTAAATTAAAAAAGCATCTTACACCAGGCGTTAGTGTATAGAAAGATAATCCATGTATGAATTTATATAAAATGCCCTGATCACAGACATCTAAACAAGATTGGGTATCAGTAGGATTAAAAAAGTAGCTAGATTCATAGAACCCAATATAACAACTCTTGAAAAAGCAAAATTTTACTATTAGTACAAGTGTCCGTCGCATGGTGAGAACTGAAAAGTTACTATCCCCTCTATGACAAGCACCATGTTAGTTAGTGTTGGCGTGCGTGGCCTTTTGCTTTCTGCTACTCATCATCTCATAGACTGGGCTGTGGGAGATACAGGCGCTAAAAAAGTGTACATAGAATTAGGGTCAATTAGCTGATCGGAATCAACCTCACCACTCTCAGTTCAGTATAACAACAATAGCCAACACAACAACCAGTGTATCAGCAACTGAGCCACATGAAGAAGCTGTGCTAATTTTAGTTAATTCATAGGCATACATTATATACGTCTATGGTTTTAATCCAGGAATTGGGGCATGGGTGGTACTTAGTACATCCATGTGGGTTAGAGCACCGGGAAGAGCAGACAAACATGTCACAAATCACATGGTCACTTCATAGTTGATGTCCATAGCATGCAATGCCAAAACCGCTTGTCTGTGGGGAGAGGCTGAACCACCGAATGATAAGTTATCTGACACACAGGATGGTAAGTGATTGTGTCCATTATAGATAAGGTGCCAGTGTACGACCTAGATGGGATTGTATTCAATGGAGCATATCTAAGGGTTATTCGCTGCATAAAACCATAAACCGTAAGAGCGAAGTTATGTATGGAAAAATATGTGATGAGCTAACATCTAAATCAATATTTATAGCGTGAAATAATTACTACGGCCATGCACAGTGGAAGCTGTTACTGTGACCCATTGTTAATAGTTACCCTTATGTTCCTGTGACTTTCCTGGAATAGAGCAAGACACTTCTCAATGAAGGCTATTAATGATAATTCTAGGAAGATACAATGATGCAGACATCTGTTTGACATATGAATGTTCTGAGCAGTCAGAGCATATGATATTTGGACTGATACGAACTTTATGCACTTTATCCAATCAGCCATCTCCTCGCCTGTGGCAGCAGACATCTTGTAGACCTGATGACGACCTTCCATCACCTTGCCAGTCTTTTTATCTGTTTTGCACGCCTTAATAATCTCCGCATTAAGGCCAAAGAGCTCAAAACAGTAGTCCCTGCTCTGTTCCTCAGCACATTCTCTCACGCTCAGACTTTCCAATGGAATGATGCCCCGGGGCTCCTTATCCTGTCGGAAATACACACATGATTACCTGATTAGAGTCGGCTAACTCTGACCGACAAGGCCGATGTACTACATCCGGTGATTGCATTATACTGAGACATAAGATACTGGTCAGAAAATCGCAGTGGTAGACAGACCGACATATCAGATTGGCCATCGTAGCAGACAGATGATTCGGTGATTGTATCACGCGCGGATATATTATTAGCAGTATCAGACCAGTAGTGAGGCCTATGTGTATACATATACTCTTTACTAGATGAATTTTCAAGTAAGTGTTGTTACACAGTAACCTAAAGACCCCACACCAGTACAATCACTGTATTAGTATGTGCATTTATATAACAGTATGGACATACGGCTGTATATTCAAAGTAGTACAGGCATTTTCCACTAAGAATGAACCATCTTCTCTTCCAGTTTCGAACGCGACCTCCTACAAGGATGAAACTATGTACAATCATAAAAAGTTAGCAATTGAAACAATATGATCTGTTCTCGAAGTATTGTCTCACTACCCTACAAATGGTCAGTTTGCAAGCTTCTGAGAGGCTAGAAGTGAAATAAGCATATATACACTGAATCATCGCTATACCTTGTTTCCAAAGCCACCCTTCTTTATCTGGATTGAAGAAAGTATTGTTCAAATCGTTACCATCATCTTCCGGAATTTTGAATGGCTCTTTCTTGATCGATTCAAAAATACTCTGAAAGGGAAATGCTTCATACATAGATCATTGACTGGGAGCGGACATCCTTATCTAAAGTTGATACAAGGAATCATTGGTCTGAAAAGAGTAGTTACATCAGTAGTATCAGCACCAGTATTCAGAAATATGTCGAGTACACAAACAGCTATACAGACATATCAAATTAATCCATAACACTTGCCTGATAACCATTTCAGTGTTTCACTATTGCATAATGGTCTAGCTTTTTTGGTACATAGAACAGGCTTCGAGGGTTACAGAATCAGGTTGACCAATAAACTTTCCTGACAGCATTCAAGTGAATTATGAGCATACCTCCAGGAGCTCCTTTGGCAGGTCACCTCCATCATTGATGCCTCTGTTCATCATAATGAATCGCTCGATGTCCGTCTTCTGTTTCACATTCGGATTGTGCAGAGTGGTATTCAACATGATGATTGAAAATGCCAAAACATAACAAGTATCTGCAAAAATGTTATGTGTGCTCAGTCATGACTTATTTCACATCATGCTCACGTCAATCTGTCTCCCAGTAGGATGTTTTGTAGTTATAAAACAAAACACTTATGTTTGACAGAATTTTTTGTGTTAACCCGGATTTTGACCTGAACTGTCTACTGGTCTGATTTCCATGGACCCTACAGTAAAGAGGGCTTATGGTCTTATTTACGTTATTCATGAGAAACAAAATGTTCAAATCAAATATTGCAGAAACAGTGATAAAGGTCCGTTGCTGTGGTACCTGTGGTTGAAAAGATGCCTGGATTGAGCTCACAGTATCGTTGGGCAAACTTCTCCATCATCCGATCAATCTTCTGCGCCTCACCGGGCAACCGGAAACTCCACAGATACTGCCTCAGGGCTGACACAATCAGCATATCCCTTAATTCCTGCATGTTGACGAACGCACTTAGTACATCAAGATTGAACTCTTTCCTGCAAGCGACACAATCATGGCGATCAAGAACTGTAACTAATATTCGCCTGGCATGAAATACTGATAACCTAAAAAAATGACTTTGATCCTAATTAACTACCCAAATTGGCAATTGCTCATAGTTATTTTATTTATGCAGAGGAACTAAACCTCAACCCAACATATGGGTTCCTCGTGATAATTCAAAAAGGATTCTATTGAGAAACTGGAGTGCACACAGTGATACACTGATCAACATAAAAGCTAAAAACATACATGTCACCCAGGTAGTCGCCGATAGCCGTCTTGTTGAGACCATCGCTGTATAGAAACTTGGCAATTTCATCTGGGGTTTCTACCAGGAGGCCTTCATCAACCAGATATTTGATGCCCTGTACAAAACAAATTACAATATTGTTTAGCATAACTGGGAAACAGATGTGTATATGCGCATGTAAAGTGAGCCACTATGATGCCCCGAGACTGAAAGAGTTTTACCTTCTCAGGACTCATGTTGAACTTCTTTTTTCCCATCAATAGTTTCTTCTCTCGGTTATTTTCAGCACTAAAAGCAAAATACAAACACATAACATCGGTACATGTAAAAGGCGAGGGAGAATGCGTCTGCAGGGTAATAGGACAGTGTGAGCACATGACTCAGTTCGACATCTAATAAGACTATTCCGCTGGGACCGGGAAGCATAACAACATACCTTTCATCATCAACATCCATAGCCTCCATCTCATCGGATATTCCCCGAATCTCATTTTGCAGCAGCTGCAATCATTTAAAGCCGGCGTAGAATATAGAAAAACAAAGTTTACTGCAAAACCAACGTCAGTTTACCCTGGTTCAGCAGTATCTTAGTTATATACAGTCGATAAAAGCCACATATCAGCCCCTATAGTATTTCCTGGGAAAATACTTACATGAATCTCGCTGATAAGCTGAATTTTCCTCCTCCTTATCTTCTCTAGAAGTTTGCATTCCTCCTCAGTGAGATCTATAGAATGACACAGAATTGGTTCCGTGATGCCAGTCAGGGGTTCAGTTTGGGGTTTGTATCCCTTAGCTAAGTAACTAAAAGCCTGGTATCTACTAGTTCTGTTGCAGTCATTACTTAAGTTATTTGTCAACTGAAATAATTTCTGTTCCAAGCATGCAACCAATTTTTGTAAGGATGGAATACAACAAATGACGGATTTGCAACTCATAAAATTTGTCACTGGCCCCATACAATTCTTGGTTTTTATCAGAGCAAACCGATTTTACTAACTCATAGTTTCAGCAAGCCACAGTCTCTACCAATGAATAAGTTGACCATGACTGCGACTGGATGGTGTCAATGCTCAGTCAATACCTGACTAGAGTTTTGCTTAGACTTTAGCGGGGGGGGGGGGTAGAACCGGAAGAAGAACTTCAGCTGAAAATCTGTGATAAAGGTGTACGTCAAAGCTATGCCGTCTAGGGTATCAGTATGACTATGAGTATATCTATATGCTCTATTTTTCCTAGCTTCGTCACTTTGTCACGCAGTATCATTGTCTGCGGTGTGGTCATGTGACGTGGGGGAAGCCCTTAGTAGTTCACAAAGCTTCACCGTGAATTTATAACCCCTGCGATAGTGAGTTATACATACACTCAGTTAGTAGATCTTTACAGCCACACCTGTTAGACACTAACTTACTAAGACAGAGCCACCGTGGGTAAAATCGAGAACTTACTAAAACTAACTTACTCACAGTTGAGTAGGGACACGAAGACTAACCAAGTCATGGACTTGTAAAATACTACACCAGAGTCTAGATGTGCAACTAAAACATGAATGATGAAGTCAAAAGTAGAGCAGATCTCAAACTAGAATTAGAAGTACATACTTTGATCATATCGTTTTTAAAATTATTGTTATTGTCAGACTCAGTCAGAGTCACTGAGTCAGAGGAACTAAAACTTTTACTAAAAGTTTGAGTTCCTCTGAGTCTGACTCAGTCAGTGACTTACGTCTAAAACTTTAGTAAACGTAAAAAGTCCAAACCCGATCTAACCGACCACTTCATTTTCAGTCAGTTACAGACACTGTGTCTGGGTGAATCGACTATACCACGACATTGCTGTTACTGATAATATCATGATAATGGTAAGATTCCTAGTCATACTCTTTAGGAAATAGAAGTTCGATCGGCTCCCACTCCCAGTCCCAGCCCTAGCTACTGCTATTCCATTTCCATTGCGCTGGGCCAACATACCGGATATGTTAAAACCGCTCTCCATCCTCATGGTTCGCGATCAGGCGATGTCAATAATCTACGAACTGCAGATTATTAAATTCTTGAAAAGTAAAGCTCTGTTCCTGTGGGTTTGACGGTGTTAGGCGACAAAACAAGCTAGAATAACACCAAACGCACAGTTCAACAGGCGAATCCTATCGCAAAAGTGATCGTTACTGTAGACCGGATATAGAGTCAAGACAGCGCCTGACTCGCACTGGTACGGCCTTCAATTATATTATTCCCGCTTCGCTTCATTTCAAATGTGCGATGGGATTTTAGTCTAATAACCGTGTGAGCAATGCGGAAATCATGATATCAATTCGCACTGACGATGATGTAAATCATAACAAAGAACCCGGATAAAGCGGGGAACTTTTCTCAAGAGGCACGTGTAGATTTACTATTGAATCGAAAGAAGCGTAGTAATTGCCTAGATACCCGCCACTTTTGGAAACGATATCACACAGTCTATGAACTCCAGTGTTTATTCATTCGTGTGAGTATGTTATTTCCTCATCTCTTTTCTCGAAAGGCGAAACCGGCTTACTTTTCTGAGCCGAGTATTTTTGACTTGAAGTTGAACGATTCGATTCTCATTCTGAACCAATCATGAATGTGAGCGTCAGTCACTCAGTCAGTGTGAGTGTGACTGTGACTGATGCGATGGTGACTGACTGATCACGAAATCCAAATTAATTCACAATCCTACGGCTACTCTATTATAAATCTAGATCAGAAATAGCTATTAGCAAATTTCTATTAATATTAACTGTTAACTTAATAATTAACTTGTAGTCCTAGCTAGTTGAACAAGTTACTACTACTAGTGATTTTAATTTAATAATTGTTTATTTGTTATCAATGAATCAATCAATTGTTAACGATAACGTATCTCCACTTCAGTCACACTCACACACTGACTGACTGAGTCAGTCACTGACACTGACTGACTGAGTCAGTCACTGACACTGACAACTGTGAATAGAATAAGACAGTCAGCTACTGAGCTAGTACTGGTACTACGCTTGCTACTAGTACTAGTAGCAGGAACTAAACCAATGTACTTACTACTTAGTTAAGGTTAAATAATGTAGTAACCAAATTCTGACGACTAGTAGTAATAGTAAAAGCAGCAGCAGTACTAGTAGTAGTAATAATACTAGTAGTAGTAATACTAGTAGTAGTAGTACTAGTAGTAATACTAGTACTAGTAGTAGTACTAGTAGTAGTAGTAGTACTAGTAGTAGTACTAGTAGTAGTAGTAGTACTAGTAGTAGTAGTAGTACTAGTAGTAGTAGTACTAGTAGTAGTAGTACTACTAGTAGTAGTACTAGTAGTAGTAGTACTAGTAGTAGTAGTAGTAGTAGTAGTAGTAGTAGTAGTAGTAGTAGTAGTGATACTAGTAGTAGTACTAGTAGTAGTAATACTAGTAGTAGTACTAGTAGTAGTTATACTAGTAGTAGTAGTAATACTAGTAGTAGTAGTACTAGTAGTAGTAGCAGTAGCAGCAGCAGGAGTTGTACTAATAGTAGCAGTAGTAGTAGTAGCAGTAGTAGTAGTAGTAGTAGGAGTTGTAC
>Ga0224501_10002148_pt1 | contig 15406 bp, 16 predicted proteins | sample SF_Oct11_sed_USG_4_FD_169105 | JGI IMG/M metagenome (GOLD analysis project Ga0224501, IMG submission 169105) | Sediment microbial communities from San Francisco Bay, California, United States - SF_Oct11_sed_USGS_8_1 | ecosystem: Environmental > Aquatic > Marine > Sediment | place: USA... | reverse complement strand
AAAAAGGAATACGCCAAACAGGTGCCCATGCGCCGGTTCGGCTCGCCGGAGGAAGTGGCCCATGCGGTCATGTTTCTGGCCAGCAGCAAAGCGGCTTATATCACCGGCGCCACGCTGGAGATTTCAGGCGGACTTTAAAAGCCGCCTTCACCCCCGCGCCTTGAAGTCGGCGATCAGCCGCGTCATTCCCTCCTTATGCCCGATGGCAGGCTCCCAGCCCAGCTCCCGCCGCGCCTTCTCTATGCTGTAGTGATGGCTCCTGGCCATCTGCTGCGCCAGAAACCTGGTCATCATCGGCTCCCCTTCCAGCCCCAGCGCCCCATAGGCCAGTTCCATCGCCGCCCCGACGGCGTAGGCCACGCCGAATGGAATCTTGCTCGTCACCGGGGGCAGATCCAGCCCTTTGAGGATTTCGTTGATCCAGTCCCACAACCGCACAGGCTCCCTCTGGGTGATAAAGTAGGCCGATCCCGCAACCGGAGAGCCAGGCGCCAGTTTTTCCGCGGCAAGGAGGTGGGCGTCCGCGGCGTTTTCCACATACACATTGCTGACGATGTTCTCCCCGGCGCCGATGATTTTCACTTTCCCTTTTTTGGCTCTGTCGATAAGCCGGGGGATCAGGTTGGTATCCCTCGGTCCCCACACCAGGTGCGGCCGCAGGGAGCATGTCAGCAATCCACCCGCGCCGTTGGCCTGCAGCACATCTTGCTCCGCCAACGCCTTCGATTTTGGATAATGGGCCAGGTACCTTTCCGGGTAGGGCGCCGATTCGTCCAGCAGGTCGTGGTCGGAGCCATCGAACACCACACTGGGGGAGCTTGTGTATATCAGCCGGGGAACGCCGTTGTTGACGCACGCTTCGATGACATTCTGCGTACCGATGACGTTTGTCTGGTAGAACTCATTCCACGGCCCGCCCATCCCCACCTTGGCCGCCACATGAAAGACCGCGTCCATTCCCGCGCAGGCCCGGCCCAGCGCCGCCTTGTCCGCCACGCTGGCGGTGATCGTCGGCACACCAAGCCTGGCAAGTTCTCCGTCCTGTCGGCGGGATAGAGAGGTGATCGACCACCCTTTCTCCAGAAGTTTTTCGACTATATAGCGCCCCAGGAACCCGTTCCCGCCAGTGACCAGCGCCTTCATGGCATCTCTTTCGGGATAAGATGCGGCAGCTGCCCTTCCGCCCATACTTTTAGCTTTTCCCGGAATATTTTGGCGTTATGCCGGATATCGGTGGGAAATTCCGGATGGAACAGCACATCGGTTATATGCTGGGTAAGCCGGTTCTGGGAGGCCAGCTTCAGCAATTCGGCGGTTATTCTTGCCTCGTCGGCCACCGGGCGCACCTTGTCCAGCTCCACTATTATCACCGGACGCTGCACCGGCCTGGGGCCCAGCCCCACCAACGCGCTGCGAACCACGGCGGAATGCTGGTTGAACACCGCCTCGCAGGGGATGGTGAACATCACACTCTCCGGAGTCACCACCCGGTGGGCCTTGCGGCCGCAGAACCACAGCCGTCCCTTCTCGTCCAGATACCCCACATCCCCCATCCTGTGCATGATATCCCCCGTCTTGGGATCGCGGATCTTGGCCAGATGGGTCTGGTCCGGAAGCTCGAAATATTCCTTCGTCACCACCGGGCCGGAGACCACGATCTCGCCGATCTTCCCCTGGGGGAGCGCCAGGGAGTCGTCCCACTCCTCCACCGCGGCTTCAGTGATCCTGATAATCTTCACGCTCATCCCCGGCAAGGGCCTCCCCACGCAGGTTCCCTTCCCCTGGGCGGAGAGGGCTGCGGTTTCCGCCAGGACCTCGGCGCCTTCGATGTCACACACAGGAAGCGACTCCGTGGCCCCGAATGGGGTGTGGGTCTTTCCATCCTCCGGCAGGATGTGGTTCAGCAGGGCGTTGTGAATATTGTTCGCCACTGGCGCGCCAGCCATCAGCACCCTCTTCAGGCTGGGAAGCTTTATTTTGTTCTGGACGCAATAACGGCTGACATTTTTCCATATGGCTGGGGAGCCGAAACTGAAAGTCACCTGGTTGTCGTTGATCTCCTCCACGATCTGGGCCGGATCCGCTTTTCCCGGATTGGTGGGGTCGAGCCTGGGGATCACCACACTCATCCCCAGCGAGACGGAGAAGAGCGCAAAGAGGGGGAAGGCGGGGAGATCCCTGTCTTTTTCGGTGATCTCATACCGCTCGCCGATCATCCTGGCCTGGCTTGTGAAAATTCCATGATCATACACCACTCCTTTGGGAATCCCGGTGGAGCCGGTGGTGAACAGGATGGCGGCCATGTCCGACGCTGCAACGTCCACCGGAGGAAACGCCCCCTTCCCTTCCCCCATGGCCCGCAGGCTTTCCAGAGTCTCCCCTCCCCACAGCCACCGGCGACCCACGGTCACCAGCTGTTTTACGGAGCGAAAGGATTTCGGATATATCTTGCGAGCCATATGGGCCAGGGGAATGGCCACAAACGCCTCAGGCCTGGCGTTTTTCACGCAGTCGAGCAGGTTGTTTTTCCCCATTCCAGGGTCTATGAGCACCGGCGCCGCCCCCACCTTGAAAATGGCGAACGTGAGGGCGAGAAAATCAAAACCAGGACGGACCATCAACAGGGTGCGGGTTCCCTTCCCTATTCCCATGGCGGCCAGGCCGTGGGCGTATTTATCGCACTCCGAATCGAGCTGGGCAAAGGTCCAGCTTTTGTACTCCATCCTGCCATCGGCGCCCCGACGGAGGGGGACGATGACCGCCACATGGTCCTTCAACCGGGCGGCCACTTTGGGCAACAGTGAGGCGATATTCCAGTTTTCCGTCATTTCCTCAACGATCCCAGGAATGAATCCATCAAAGGTATTATTTCCTCGTGCGCGTCCTCCACCACGAAATGCCCGGCGTCATGGAACCTGTGGACCTGGGCCTGCGGCAGGAACTGGGTCCACCTGTCCAGATAGTGCGATGTAAAACAGAAATCCTTCATCCCCCATATGATCTGGCAGGGTGTCTTGTCCCGAAACTTTTCCAGCCCCTCCTCTATCCGGGTCAGCCTTTGGTAGCTTCTGTCCGAGGGGGAGAGCGGGATATCCTGGACAAAGCGATGGATGGCGATCCTCTCCGACCAGGAGCCATATGGCGCCATGTATCCGGCTTCCACTTGCGGGGTGAACCTTTCTCTTTTATTGGTGGCCATGGCCAGCTTCACCGCCGAGCCGAGAAAGCCGTTCAGCCCCCGCACCGCCACGTCACCAAACAGCGGCGCCCGGCATACCCATATCCTGAAGGGAATTTTCGTGGACCGGAACGCGGCGGTGTTGAATATGGTGAGGGACCTGACTTTGTCGGGATTGTCCACAGCCCAGCCGAAGCCAATGGCCCCGCCCCAGTCGTGGACCGCCAGGCTCACATTTCCCAGACCCAGGTTCGCCACCAGGGAGCTGAGGTTGGCGATATGGTTGGCCAGAGTATATTCGTATTCCTGGGGCTTGTCCGACAACCCGCAGCCTATATGATCCGGCGCCACAACCCGGTATTTTTTTCGCAGGGCCAGGACCAGCTTCCGATAATAGAATGACCATGTGGGATTGCCATGGAGCATCAGGACAACGGGAGCGTCTTTGGGCCCCTCGTCCAGATAGCCGATCAGATGGCCGTCAATTTCCATGGCCTTGGGTGTGAAGGGATACTCGTCGCCGATCGCTTCCAGTTCCAGTCTATTCATGATATGCAAATTCCCGCCGATGTATCTTTTACCATTCAATCCCAAGCATCATGCAGTTTAGCCCGGAGCCTATCCCCATGAGCGCCACATTGTCTCCCTTTTTAAAATGCCCCTTCTGGGCGCCGATGGCCAGGGACGCCGGGAGGGAAACCGACCCCACGTTCCCCATGAATTCCAGGGTGGGAAAGTCTTTCGCCTCGTCCATCCCCACGGTCTCATAAAGCAGTTTCTTATGCGCCCGGCCCACCTGGTGGGTCACCGATTTGTCTATGGTATCCGCCGTCCAACCCATCTGGGCCAGAAAGTCGATCCAGGTTTTCCCGGCCAACTCGCACCCCGCCATCAGCAACCGCTCCGAATCGGTATTCATCAGGGGGGCCGACCCTTCGCCGAAGCCCTGGTCCACATCGCTTTGACACAGGCTCACATCGGAAGTGTCGCACCTGGCCACCCCGCCCAGCAGCCTGTGGCCATCCGGCGCCAGATCCTCGTGGGCCAGGATCACCGCCGCGGCCCCGGAGCCTATAGTCAGGGAAGCGAACGCCGGTTTTATGGTTTTCCGGTTGATATTCCCGTCCGCCAGCAATGCCTTTATTGTGCTGTCCACCAGCGCTTCTCCCATCTCGCCGGCCACCACGATCCCCGCCTGCGTCTGCCCCAGTTCGATCATATTGGCCAGGACTATCATCCCGTTCAGCACACCCAGGCAGGCGTTGGAAACGTCGAAGATCATCGCCGTGGGGGAAAGGGACAGGCCGTTGTGGACCACGTTGGCGGTGGCGGGCTCCAGAAAGTCACGACATACGCTGGAGTGGAACAGGGCGCCCAGTTTTTCCCTGGGCAGGCCGGAGGCCTCGATCGCCTTTTCTCCCGCCATAATGGCGGCGGAGCTGGGCTTCATGCCTGGCCCCCAGAACCGGCGTTCACGGATGCCGCTCATCAGCTCCAGCCTTCCACTGCGCAGGCCAAGCTTATCGTACACAGGCTTCAATCTTTGCTCCAGCTCCTCGGAGGTGACCACCCGCTCTGGCAGGGCGCATGCGGCGGAGACAAGCCTTACATGGGAATATTTCATGGATTATTTACAGTTGTTACAAATCGCCAATAGAACTTGTTATTTTACATGGGGCGGATAATGTTTGCAAAACGAATACGCCCCTTTTCTTTTTCCGGGGCCTATGGGCCTTTGATAAATTACAAAAATGACGCCCGGAGTGTCTATTTGATTGCATTCACCCATGGAACGCATAGAATTTATAAACGCGTATAACAGACACGGAGATAATCTGATGAAACCGGATCTCTTTTTAAAATTTGCGGCGCTGGTGATGGCCATTATGGCGTTTTCGCCCCAGGCTCCAGCTTTTGGCCAGAAGCAGATAGAAACGCTGGAGAAAAAAATCTATAAAGAAAACATCCTGCGGCCGGAGGAAATAAAGGATTGCGTGATCCTGGAGCGGGATATTCAAAAAGTGGAATCGCTTCTGAAAAAAGAACGGGAGCTTTTGGTGGCGGAGGAAAAGGGCATCGCCATGAACAGGGACGAAATACTGGAGCTCAAGAAGAATCTGAATCTGCAGGATGGCGAGGAAGTGCAAAACTTCAACAAGCGGATAAAGGAGTTCAACAGCCGCCGGGAGCAATATAACGCCAGCGCGGGAGCATACAGCGAAAAGGCCGACAAACTGACGGTGATGAACGAGAAGTATAACACCCAGTGCGCTTCAAAGACCTATTACGAGGAGGACTACAAGGCCACTTTGAAAAAACTGGATGGCAAATAGGAACTAGAGAACGAAGGATACTCAACACAAGGGACGGGGCATAGCCTTGGACAGGGCCTAGTAATCCGCTTCCGAGAAAACTATAGATTCGAAAACGGAAAAGCTGGCGCCCTCTTTCCATGCGTCCTGGGGCAGGCCGGCTTTCCTTGCCAGCAGGGAGAGGGTTGTGGGCAGATCCCACCTATTCTCCGTGGCCACCTGCGGCAGAAACAGCGCCCTGGCCCCGTTTTTCTCCAGAATGATCCCATGCTTTCCCAGCTCTATCTGGGCATAGGACGCCACCGGGACTGGATTGGTGAGCAGGGATATTTCTATTTGCAGAGATGGCGTTTCTTCGGCTCCCACCGGGGAAAATCTGGAATCTTCGAAGGCGGCATTTGTGGCGGAGCGCAGAACCCCTTCCTCCAAACCATAGTCGGGCTGTATGTACCCGATACACCCACGCAAGGCGCCCAGCTTATGCAGAGAGACGAAGACCCCCGCTTTTTCCTTTAACCCACGGGATTTGGTATGCGGTGGTCTGGATGGCTTTTCCCCCCTGGCTTTAGATTCAATGGCATTTCTGGCCAGTTTGAGCAGAAATATTTTGTCATCATCAGACAAGTTCATAGCCATAATCACAAATCACCGATAATCCGATATCCATTCCCTGCTATCCTCAGTTCATGGAGCAATATGGAACCTCTTTTTGTTTTTTCTCATCCCTTTATAAATATAGGTGTAAAATCGTAAAATACAAGAAACTTCAAAAAGGCTAAACAATGAGCAGAAAAAGCATCTTTGGCGTAGCCGCCATCTCGGCGCTCCTCTTTTCGGCATTCCTGGTTCAGGCGCAGTCCACCACTTCCACCACTCTTATCAGCGCTCCAGAAGCCAAAAAGATGCTGGAAGCGGGGGAGTTCGACCTGGTGCTCGATGTCCGGACCCCTGAAGAATACACCGGACCCTTCGGGCATATCAAAGACGCAAGGCTGATCCCGATCCAGGTTCTGGAGAGCCAACTGAAGGATATTGAAGCGTATAAGGACAAAAAAGTGCTGGTCTACTGCCATTCCGGAGGTCGCTCCGCCAAAAGCGCCAGGATCCTGAAGGACAATGGATTCAAAGATGTATCCGACCTTCAAGGGGGCATTACAGGATGGAAAGCGCAAGGATACGCCACGGATAACAAAGCCTCCCGGAACTGAAGGGAGGACGGGATCGGCCAATCGGCGCTTAAGGAAAAAAAAGCCGATTGGAAGGATCCATATTTGATTTGTCGCATCAACAGAGGACTCGACTGTTTTGTTCTCATTTCATCGATTCAAAGATTTTCTTGAGAATTGAAGGAATTTAGCAAATAATCTAAATGTCGTCTCGTTGACTTAGCGCCGGGGCAAAATGGCAACGCCCTGATTATTTGCTTTTCGAGACTACGACAGACTCAGCGTGTAACCTGGCTGTGATGGCGCCGGGTAAAGCATAAATTATTTATCGCGGTACAGTTCCGCCGTATAGAGGAAAAAGCGATGCCGATTAAGTCGAATAATCCCAAGGTCACCGAAAACTTCAACTTCACATCCACCCTCACAAAACGCCAGTTGATAGAACTGGAGGCTTGCACCCGATGCGGCGCATGCCTGACTCAATGCCCTATCCAGGATGTGACGGGTGACACTTCCATATCCCCCCCGGATAAAATAGCCCTCTTCCGCTCCCTGATCAACAGGACGGAGGGGTTCCAGGCCAAGTTCATGGGCCAGGCCAAAATCCACGACGACGAGCTTAAGCATCTTTCCCGTTCACTGTGGGAGTGCACCACTTGTGGCCGGTGTGGCGAAATGTGCGAGGCGGGGATATTCTCCCAAAGGCTGTGGCCATTCCTTCGCGCCAAGATGGTGGAGCTGGGCTATGGCCCATGGGAGCCGCAGAACATGATGGAGGAAGTGGCCCTGAGAACCGGCAACGTCTATAACCAGCCTGCGGAAAACCGATATGACTGGTGGCCGGAGGATTGCCCCCCATACAAAGAGGAGGGGGAAATCGCCTATTACACAGGATGCACCACCGCCTATGAATCCCAGCCCATGGCCATCGGCGACGTGCGGATGCTCACCGCCAACAAAATCGATTTCATGATGCTCCCCCCGGAAAAGGAGATCTGCTGCGGATTCCCTCTATACGTCTCCGGCCAGCATAAAATCCTGCCGGACCTGGTGCGGCCAGTGATCCAGGACTATGCGGATCGTGGGGTTAAAACCCTGATCAGCTCATGCCCCTGCTGCTGCAACGTCATGACTCGGGACTGGCCCCGGTGGTGGGGTGGCAAGCTGCCATTCAAAATCCGACACATGAGCCAGTTCATCCTTGAAGGGCTAAAAGAAGGGCGCATCAAGTTCAACAAACCATTGAACGAAAAGATCGTCTATGACGATCCGTGCTACCTGGCCCGGGGAGTTGGAGTCACCGAGGAACCAAGGGAGATCCTCAAGCACCTGCCTGGTGTGGATCTGGCCGAGTTCAAGGACAACCGGGAAATGGCCCGATGCTGCGGCGCCGGCGGAGCCGTGAAGAAAGTGTTCAGCGAAAACGCCATCAAGATGGGACGGATCGCCATCGACGAGGCCAGGGAACTGGGCGCCAAGAAGCTGGTCCTCTCCTGCCCGGCATGCTTCCAAAAAGTCAACGAGTCCAGGGAAGGATACGCCGAGGATATCGAGGTGGTGGATATCATGAAACTTTGCTCTGAACATCTGTAGGACTAATGGGGAAAAGGCCGGAGTGGCCTCCTCCCCTGCTGTAGGAAGGATATCCGCGCCGGACAACTTTCGGGTTGTCCGGCGTTTTTCATGTGGCATCATATTGTTTCTCATTGTCACCATTTGTGCCGATAATGCAGATAGTGGACAATACTCCCCCTCCCCTGCCGCAATTGTCCATATATAAGAAGCGAATATCCTCCACTCCATGTCAAAAGTCATACGTATATACAATCCCTGCTTGCTAGATTGAACAGATAGCATTTCTTTCATTCTGAGGATATAAACGTGAGCGCATTTTTAGGACCTATACATTATTGGCTTTTCAACAAGATACAATTCATGGAGGAGCGATCCTTCGCCGTGGCATCCTACCTGCAAGAGAACGGCTCCAAGGACGCCGCCTCTCAAAAAGTGACGGAATACGGCGAGAGGTTGGCCGGGGCCGACCTGGGCCAGATACTGGGAAACAACTCCATCCACAACTTCCTGTATGGCCTGATCTCCAAGGTGGAGATATTCGAAGCCGGGCTGATGGACCTGGTCAGCGAGGATCATATAGCCGATGTGATGAAAGTGGTGGAGGAACATGGAAGGAGCATCGGCAAGAAGCTGGTGGAGCATAAGGGCGCCAAGCCTTCCAACCTCCAGGAGCTATACCAGCATGTGTCGGACACCCAGTTGGAGGGGATGCCTTGCGACCCTACCGCCGAAGTGAAACTGCTGGATGAGCACAACATGGCCTACAACCATTCCACCTGCAACCATATCCCGAACTGGGAATACACCAGTTGCTCCAACAAAACCATGTGTCAGCTCCATAACGCATGGCTCGGCGGCTTCATCTCCGGGCTCAACGAGGCCGCGTCATACAAGGTGGAGAGCACTATCGCCGATGGCGCCCCCAGTTGTTCGGCTAAAATCACACTTTGATTAATCCTTCGTCCATGCCGCCGGTGGGGCGCGCCCCCCGGCTGAGGACGTATCCTGGCATTGGCTGATGTACACCCTGGTAAGGCGGTTTGTGAAAACCGCCCTGGTTTTCTTTGTGGCCGGTCTCGCGCTGGGCGGATGGATATTGGTGGAGATGGCATGGGGGCCTTCCAGGGCTCTGGCGCCGTTGATCTCCGCCCACACCCATCTGCTCCTCTTCGGCTTTGTGATCATCCTGATCATGGGAGTGGCCTATTGGATGTTCCCCAGGCCGGCCAAGGAGGATCTGCGCTACAGCCCCCATATGGCCGAAATCAACTACTGGCTGGCCACGGTGGGCACTGCCACCAGGACCATCGGCGACATTATGAACTATTTTTCAATTCTCAACGGCATATCCATGACTCTGGTTTTTCTCGGCTCGTTTCTGCAGATCGCCGCGGGGCTTCTTTTCGCCTGGAACATATGGTCCAGGGTGCGCCCCATCGGCAGCCAGCACCGGGAAGCCAGGGGCGACAAATTTTAGGGAACAAGATGTCCAGATCCGCAATAAAGAAATTCAAATACAGCCCTTTCATTTCCGCCGGTGTCATTTCCGTGGACGACCTTCTGACGCTGGTGGAGTCGATGAAAAAGATCGGCGCAAAGAATGTGAAGTTGACCGGCGAGACCGTGTTTGTCTGGGAGGGCACGGAAAAACCTGAAGGCTTCGAGAAAGCCGCGGTATACCAGGCGAACCAATTCAAATTCGGCGGTGTCCGACCGGTGAAGATGTGTTCAGCGGAAACATTCTGCGCCAACAACAAGCTTCCGGTGCTGGATCTGGCCATGAAAATCGACGAGCTGTACCACAACACCCACCTGGAGATGAAGATGCTTATCGCCGTGGCAGGGTGCCGACGGTCCTGCAGCGAGCCTTCCACCAAGGATGTGGGGATCATCGCCCACCCGGATGGCTACCAGATCCTGGTGGGTGGCGCGGCCGGGTTCAAGCCCATGGTGGGGCAGAACCTGGGGATGGTCGCCACCGAGCAGGAGGTGATCGACACCGTGGGAAGGATAATCGAGTTCTGCAAAGTCCATGGCCGCAGAAGCGCCCGCCTGGGCCGGATCATCAACAAACTGGGGCTGGAGACCTTTCGCGCCCATATCATGGATGGCGCTCCTATGCCGGATGAGGTGCTCGATATAGCCGACGAGGAAGAATAAGCCAGAGGCCAGAAAAGGCCTCAATTCAAAAGGAGTCGGGGCTCCTGTTCTCCGGCTTCTCTTCCTGCGGGTTATCCTCTCTGGGGACAAGAAAGATCAGGGAATAAGCCATCAGCGCCACACCGACGGAAATCAGCGAATCCGCCAGGTTGAAAGCTGGCCACTGGTATTTGCCTATGTAAACCAACAGAAAATCGGTGACGGAGCCTCGCTCTATCCTGTCCACCAGGTTGCCCAGGGCTCCGGAGGCGATCATCACCGCCGCCACCCTCCCCACCCGAACCTCCGGTGGGAAAGAGCGGTATATCATCACCAGGGCCCCCAACGCCACAAACGTGAATGCGGTGAAACCGCGCTGGATCCACACACTATCCACCCTGGAGAGAAAACCAAAAGCCGCCCCCTTGTTTGTGATATACACAATGTCGAAGAAACCGGGGATGACGTTGACCCCCTGTCCGAGGGTCATGCTGGATTCCACCAATCCCTTGGTGTATTGGTCCGCCACCACCAGCGTGGTGACCACCGCGAAGATGATAGCCCCCACTTTGAGGCTGGATCCTTTTGTCGCTTCCATGGCTCAGCCTACCAGATGTCCGGCGCACCGGGAGCAGGCGGCAGGATGCGCCGCGGAGGCGCCCACAGTTTCGCTGTAGTTCCAGCACCTGGCGCACTTTGTCCCATGAGCCCGGGCCACCTTCACCGTCAGCCCCGGAGCCTTCTGGCTGATATATGCGCCATCCCCTTCCGAGGGATGATCCAGAAGCTCCACCTGGGATACTATAAATATGAACGGAAGATCGACCTTGCGCTTGTCCAGCAGCTCATGGTCCGACTGGAAGGCGGACAGCTCCACCTTGGCGTCCAGCGAGTGGCCGATGAACTTGTCCCGTCGGGCGATTTCCAGGGCGGCGCTGATCTCCCCCCTGATCAGCAAGATGCGGTCCCACTGGTCGGCCAGGGAATTGTCCACATCCGCCAGATGAGTCTCCGGCGCCGGGGCCATATGCACGCTGGGCTCCTTGCCGCCCTCAGGATCCATGCTCCACCACGCTTCCTCCGCGGTGAAAGAAAGCACAGGGGCCATCAGCCGCAACATCCCCCGGGTTATATCCAGCAGGGAAGACTGGGCGCTGCGCCTGCCGTGGCTGTTGGCGGGATAGGTGTATAGCCTGTCCTTGATTATATCCAGGTAGAAGGCGCTCAGATCCAGCACACAGAAGTTGTGAACTCCATGGTAAAAGGCGTGGAATTCATATTCATTAAAGGCCTGGGCGATCTTGCGGCATAGCCTGTGGAACCGGATCATGATCACCCGGTCCAGCTCCACCCTTTCCTCGAACGGGACATAGTCGGCCACGGGATCCATGCCGCTTATGTTGCCCAGCATGAAACGGATGGTGTTCCGGATCTTTCTGTACGCCTCGGTGAGGCGGGAGAGTATCTCGTCGGAGAGGCGGATATCCTCCCGATAATCCTCGCTGGAGACCCACAAGCGCACGATCTCCGCGCCATACTTGTCTATTATCTTCTGCGGCGGAACATCGTTGCCCAGGCTCTTGCTCATTTTCTTCCCGGCGCCATCCACCACATACCCATGGGTCAGCACCGCCTTGTATGGCGCCTTGGACCGCACCCCCACAGACTCCAGCAAAGAAGTGTGGAACCAGCCGCGATGTTGGTCGCTTCCTTCCAGATACAGGTCCGCCGGCCAGGAGAGCTTCGGGTTTCGCTCCAGCGCCACGGCGTGGGACACTCCGGAGTCGAACCATACATCCAGGATATCTTTGGATTTTTCGAATTCGGCGCCGCCGCACTTGGAGCATTTGGCGCCCTCGGCCATGAAATGGGAAGCCGGCTGCTCGAACCAGGCGTCTATCCCCTCCTTTTCCAGAATGTCCACCACGGCGGACAAGGCGGCCGATTCCAGGGTGGCCTCTCCGCAATTGGAGCAGATGAACGCCGGTATGGGCGCCCCCCACACTCTCTGGCGGGAGATGCACCAGTCCGGCCTGTTCTGCACCATTCCATATATTCGATCCTGCCCCCATCTGGGAACCCATTTAACCTGCTGGATTATTTCCAGCGATTTATCCCGAAGGCCGTTTTTTGCCATGGAAATGAACCATTGGGCGGTGGCGCGGAAAATGATTGGCTTGCGGCAACGCCAGCAATGGGGGTAGGAGTGGGTGACATCCTTCCTGGCCAGCAGGGAGCCGCGTTCCTTTAACAGGTCAATCACCACATCGTTGGCTTTCCACACATGCAGCCCGGCCACATGGGGAGTGTCATCCATAAACACTCCGGAGGAGTTCACCGGATTGTACACCTCCAGCCCGTATCGCTGGCCCACCACATAGTCGTCCTGGCCATGGCCTGGGGCGGTGTGCACCATTCCAGTCCCCTGCTCCATGGTCACATGCGTCCCCAGGATCAGCGACGACACCCGATCCAGAAACGGATGGGTGGTTTTCACGTTCTCCAGCTCCGTCCCGGCAAAGGTCTTCGTCGTGGTGTACTCCTTATGCCCGAAGACGGCCATCAGCGACTCCACCAGCGGCTCCGCCAGGATCAGCGTCTCCCCTTCCACCTCCACCGCCTGGTATTTGAAATCCGGATGGACACTTATCGCCAGGTTGGCGGGCAGGGTCCAGGGGGTGGTGGTCCATATGACGGCGTATGTGGAGTCGGCGGGCAACCCCAGCTTTTCCGAGTCGGCGGTGTCTACCTTGAACTTGACATATATGGATGGCGATTTCTTGTCGGCGTATTCCACCTCCGCCTCGGCCAGGGCTGTCTTGCACGAAGAGCACCAGTGAACCGGTTTGAAATCGCGATACACAGCCCCCTTTTCCACCAGCTTTTGCAGCTCCCGCAGGATGCCGATCTCATACTCTGGGTTCATTGTAAGGTATGGGTTGTCCCAGTCGGCCAGCACACCCAGCCGCTTGAACTCTTCGCGCTGAATGTTTACAAACTTATCCGCAAACTGGCGGCACATTTCCCTTTTTTCGTTTACCGAAAGGTTCTCCGCGTCCTTGCCGATCTTCTTGTCAACCGCGTGTTCTATGGGCAATCCGTGGCAATCCCATCCGGGGACATATGGGGAATGGTATCCGGCCATGGATCGTGATTTCACCACGATGTCCTTCAGGATCTTGTTCAAAGCGGTTCCCGCATGAATGTTGCCATTGGCGTAGGGGGGGCCATCATGGAGAATGTACTTCTCTTTGCCCTCGCCCGCCTTGTCTATTTGGCCATACAGGTCCATCTCCTTCCACTTTTCCAGGATTTCCACCTCCTTGCTGGCCAGGTTTGCTTTCATGGGAAACCCGGTGGAGGGAAGATTCAGCGTGTCCTTATAATCCATTTTTGTCTTTGTGCGAATTATGGCTCCCCATCCGGCGCAAATCCGGCGGAAGACCGATTACCAAATAATATGTATAAACCTTTGAGGTTATAACGAGTTCTCATCCCTGTCAAGGATACCAGATAGAACAATCTGTTGGGATAAAGAAGAAGCCATGCCGGGGAATACTTTAGCATTGTACTCATGAATTATTACTGTACAATCAGAAATACGAATTGGTATTTATTTTGGCCTTTATCTATTAGGGAGGGGACTCATGGGCAAATCAATCATGGATATCGAGGGTATCGGAAAAGTATATGCCGACAAACTGCGGGGGGCGGGATGCGGCTCCGCGGAAGCTCTGCTGAAAAATGGCGCCACCCGCAAAGGACGCAACGACCTGGCCAAAACCACCGGTATAAGCTCAAAGATAATCATGCGCTGTGTGAACATGGCGGATCTTTTCCGGATAAAAGGAGTGGCCAGCCAATACGCCGAACTTCTGGAAGCCTCCGGTGTGGACACTGTGAAGGAACTGTCCAAGCGCAAGGCGGACAACCTGGCGACAAAGATGAAACAAGTCAACGACAAGAAAAACTTGTGCAACCTCTGCCCCAGCGAAAAATCAGTAGCTGGATGGATAGAGCAGGCCAAGAAACTGAAACCTGTGGTGGTTTACTGAGCCACAACCGGTGGAACCGCCCTCACTCGGAAAGATTATTCGTTCTTTGTGGGGCCGCTCAAGGGTGTTGGGCGGGTCTATCTGCAGTCTGCTCTTGAAAGGATAGAACGCAGGACGACGAAGATGCGTTCAACCAGGACCAACAGGTTCGTGGAGCGTATAAACAAGACGTTGTTCGAAGAGTTGTTCCACGTGGGAGTGCGCAAGACATGATACGAAATTGCGGCGCAGGGGCTGCGGGAAGCCTTGGGAGTGGAAGATCTGGCGCCTATTGTTCCAGAAAAGGCGGATCAACCGGAGGCTGATTAAACTATTTCCCGGAAACCGGGTGTCGGGTAATTACTGTACTTGCACAGATAGGTGAATACTATCACTGTACATAACAATACTTTGTTTATGCATTCTAGCTAGCTAAGTCCAAAAAATACATTTTCTACCATTCCATTTCTATCAATATATATATCATTATGATGTCATAATATACATACATTTTATGGCTATTTTTCATTGGAGCACAGTGATACCCTGATTGGCAAAATTGGGGGTATGCTATATCTTTGCTATACGCCTTGAGCGGAACACCCATCATTTTTACTATGGATTTTTCCCTTTGCCCTATAAAGCAGATACGACTATACATAAGATATGTATCATACTCAGTGTCATCTAAGTAATATTGATTAACCAAATACAATAGCGCGCATAAACTAATTAAAGCAAAGCACACTGTATATTTCATTTTATTTACCGCCATCATTTGCGCATAATGGTCTGCACCCCATGGACTGGAGAGTTAATCCGCCATTTTTAGCGTCCTCTGTTCTGGTTGATTATTACCGTTTCCAGTTTGCAATATAGCCTCGAACTTCTCTGGCGGCAAGTACCCGATCCCTGAATGGACCCGTTTGCTGTTGTAAACAGCCTCGATGAATTCCGGGACCCGCTCCACCACGTCCGTGAAGCTCTCGTATTCCCACAAAC
>Ga0224501_10002147_pt1 | contig 15421 bp, 13 predicted proteins | sample SF_Oct11_sed_USG_4_FD_169105 | JGI IMG/M metagenome (GOLD analysis project Ga0224501, IMG submission 169105) | Sediment microbial communities from San Francisco Bay, California, United States - SF_Oct11_sed_USGS_8_1 | ecosystem: Environmental > Aquatic > Marine > Sediment | place: USA... | reverse complement strand
GCTTTATAAATCATTCTGGTCAACTATTCAAAAACTTGAAATTGAGGAATAACAATTTGAATCGGCCAAAATCATATGACAGCATCATATGTACGTAACCACATAACCGCATAGAGATGATCATCCCTAGGTTACAAAACTAAAACCTGAGATGTGAAGCAATCATGCGACATAAACACAATATCAACTCAAAATGTGAACTTTCCACTAAACACATTTGCTTTCTTATTGTAGTGTAAACGAGATAACGACTTTAGCAGACTTCCAGAATTGTAAGAAGTTATCAGAGCTGTATATAAGGAAAAACAAAATAGCTAGTCTCAATGAGATATATTACCTGAAGAAGCTACCACAGCTTAGAGCATTATGGTTGGCTGATAACCCCTGTGCAGTCGGAAGCCAATATAGAATGACAGTTCTGAAGAACCTGCCAAACCTGGTCAAGCTTGACAATATCGGTAGGTGCTAGAGCAAAGAATGGAGATCAACTGTTTTATACGAGCAAATGCTGATGAGGCGTCTAGAAAACAACCCTCTTTAAAGAATTTCGAAGGCTTTAGCAAAAGTTTCTTCTCGGGCAAATCTGTCCCCGGAAACCATGGCCTGTAGTGGAATTCTATTAAGCCAACCAATCCAATCTCCTTTTGGCTTCGCATGCCCGAAACCATGGTGAAATTAATAGCTGTACTAGCCGCAGTAAGGGCCGGTTAGAGAACCACTGAAATTTCTGCATCTTGAGTGAGCAAACTCAACTGTTTTGGTCTGCAAAATGACTCCCGATTGTTGCTGATCACATTGGCTTACTTGATTAGGATCAGCCACATATTTTTATTTCATTTGGCCGGCCAGTAATCGCCTTTTGCTCAACCCCTGGCAGGGCTCCGGCATATCGTATAAAAGTAGATGTGCAAAATATATGAAACCTAGATCTCAAATAAAAGCACCTATAATGTAGCCATCTCAGATATGGTAGTCATAAGCGATCTTCACGTCGTTGGTTGTTAAACCTTCTAAATAGAACACTATGTCTAAACAAGTAAATGGAGTAAAATGTATGCTTGCGCGCGGTCTCTTTTATATGTGTAGATGTCTTTGTCTTTTAGTGGTTGAGGAAGATGAGTTGAACGATGCAATAGAGCAAGGGGTGACACTCAGTTTGCCAACTGAATCACTAAAGCCAACCATCTTAGAGAAATCCGTTAATAAAGCCAATGGGGATACTCCGAGTCAGGCAGGCCAGACACTTAGCTTATTAGAGACCAAGTAAGTCAGCCGAGTCATAACACCTAGTCTTCTTGACCTATTATACATCAGACAGATGGTGAGTCTGTATAGGGGTGAAATGAGCTGATGATTGGTTATTCCCTAGTCTGCTGCTTATTTTCAATTGGTAGGGGCTGGAAATTTTATGAGGAGCTCATACTCTCAATGGGAGCCCGGCACAGCCAGGCTGTAAATCCATGATCTAACAAGGTGTACACTTTAGTCACTGACTTATCCGTTTTGGTATTTTCTCCCTATTTAGATTCAAATAAGTCTTTTTTATTCTGTTACAAACGAAGTTCTGTTGTATCGCTGCAAGGGCTGAATGCTTTGTGCACCCCCGTGTGATCACGACTGTACTGATACTGACTATGAAATTCCTATTTCCAGTAAGATAAGAATGGAGCTAGGGTTAAAACCTTTACCAGAGGAGAAAGTGTCAACTCCTTCCAAGTCTGGAAGCGGTAGTAAACACAGGGTAAGTTGTCTCTGTGTAATTGAAAATTGCACGGGCATAAACAGAGCTGACCCTGTTTGAGGAAGTACAAAATGTGACAGCTGTTCAAAGGCAAAGTTCAGTTTATCAGTCAAAATGTTATTGCAGTTCGTTTGGGTGTTTTGATGCACATTGAAGAAACTAGGAAAAAATAGAATTGATGTGTATAGTCGCATTGTGAATGTTCACTACGATGAGCTATGGGCTGAATTATTTGCAGAATGCCAACATTCTCCATGCTGTGTTAGCTTTGGTGAAAGAGTTAGATTCAGAAAGTCTGGAGAAAGTGGTATCTACCTGTAATGATCGACTTGAAACCCTTTGATGATGACATTACCAATGACCGTTGTTAATGCAACTTGACCAAAGCATTGGTTATCATTTTGCCCTATGTAGCTACGTCTCATTATTACTGGGAATATATAACCATCGAGATGTGTTATTGTATTCTTTTGAGTTTCAAACTGTAGTATGGCTGAGAAGATTCATAGGCTCACAAATCAGACACTGTGTTTTGTGAATTTGTAAATATTTCTGCTGGTTTTATTTTTTAAATGTGGATTAGTGTAGATTGGCTTGACTATATTATCTCCAAATATATGCGACCACCTTTGTATCAAAATTATATTATTCGACAATACACAATACTGTTCTATGTTCCCAATTATAAAGACAGCAAGGGCTATATAAAAGCACCCAGAAAGACTATATAGCTGAGTCATTCCAATAGAGTCACTCCTAACAGATCCAGATTATAAAGAATCACACGACCATAAGTATCTGTTAGCTGGTTAAACACAAACTTTACCGTTTGACTCTCAATGGGTTTCTCCAAGGGAAACACCTAGAGAATAAATTAGCAAGAAGTCAGAATAATGCAAACCTGTTACACTGTTATGCTGTACTAAAGAGCTTCTATGAAAACCAGCACACAGTGGGAGGAGTACTGAGTTCATCTGTGTGATGTTATGGATTACAAGTTTTACCTGGACTGTGTTGACATCATCAGGATATATATTCTCACTGGCAACCAGACTACCATCCTGATCAGCCAGTATAGTACAAGCTTCTGAGGCGAACCCTCCTTGAAACTGCAGGGTGACCTGAAAATGTCATGAAATCTGAAATCCTTTTCAGAAATCTATTCTTGTCTCAAGCGCATAAAATAGTTTTGTTTTACAAACCTTGCCAATCCTAACTCGGGATTTAAATCTAATTAGCACCCATTGCTCCGTACCAGCATCTGAGTTCCAGCATGTCTCTTCAGACTCGTCAAACATGAAATGCTTTCCGTATGTTCGAGTATCATCATTTAGCACAGAGCTTACTCTAAAAATCAAAACATGTCAAACTTTAGTGAAACACACGTCATCAATAAAATAAGCCAATAACAAGTTGAATGGATTGGACGAAATAGCAATAATCAGTGATTAGTAGTTCAGTTCTTCAAGGTGCGTCATTAGTGGAATTTATGAGCATCCGCGTGTCCCATAGAGAAGGGAAACTCGCTGGGGGGTCTCCTTTAACATTGGGGTCCGAAATTGAGAAGTGGAGCCAGGCCCAACCATACCAGTACACTATCTGCTAAGCTATTACTTCACTCTGTTCAATAGCTCCCATAAACCAATGGTAGATTCAATGGCTAACTGCCACCACAAGCCACCCCCCCCTCAAGATCCATGCCTGAGGACTTGAACCGTCTCACCTCAGTAATCGCTCATACAGCTTGAAAAACTGGGTTGAATAATTTTCTATAATGATAGTTTAAAAAGCAAGATCCTGCTTCAGCTTCAATTTAGCTGAGTACAAGCTTTCGTGCAGGGTTTCATGTTTATACTTAACTGGCTGTAAGTTTGCGAGAGGTTGTCGTTTTGCAATTTGTTTGTCATGTATTACTCGGTGTTTTCTGCTTAAATTCCGGAGAATGATTGAGATTGGTAGCTAAGTTTACAAGAGCAAGGGTGTGTGTCTGTGATGGAATCCATACTTACAATTTTGCAGCTTATTTCTTTTCAAAGTGGTCAATCATTTGTACTCGTAAGACCGGTTCAAATGCTTTTGACACTATTGGCAGATATTGATGTCATGTAGCCAGTAGTTATCATATTTTAGGACACCTACTTTTATAAACAAAGATAGCATAATTTCGTTTTAGAGCCTATCTGAAAGTTTGCATTTGCTCCTTACGCTATTAATCAAACTTGTACGTTAAAGGCTTTATTAAATAATTGACAACAACACAGGCTGTTTGAACTGAAGCGCTGGGATTATAGTCAACTGAGTGTTTGTGTCCCACCAGCTTTCTTTTTCGGATCTATTCTAAACCATCAACTCAATCAATCTGACTACATGACCCAGACTGACAGTTATTGAGTTACGGTGAGCCAATAGTAGGACCTCAAATACATCAGTGAGATGCAGTGAAAAAGTTGTTGAATACCCATTACGGACTACACTACGCTACAGCCATCAAAATCTATTGTATTGTACTAATATAGTAATACTACTAATACTAATGGTAATAGATAGTAATTATATCCGCAACTCACTAACTGGGTGAACTGAATGGTTCACCACTCACTTAGTCACTACACTCGGCACTGGTAGGTAATGCCATGTGATGGTGATAACTAGCTTAGTAGTTAGTTACTAAATAATATATGCATTATCATTAAATAATACTAGTAGAGTGAACAGTTATCATAAGTTCAAGTTGATTGTAAAATACAATTGAGTTTTGTTGGTTTGACTAGTTTGGTTTCAGCAATCCGTCACCAATAAGAGTTTGAGCTTGACTGTGAGTGCGGCGTTGACCAGTTTATACAATACACTATCTTACTATACTAATAGTAATACTAATAGTAATAGTAAGTAATAGTTAGTATACTATAGACTACAGTTTATTTTAATTGAATTGACTTGACCCTTGACTTGAGTCTTGTCTTGAGTGTTTTTCACGCCTGAATTTGATATCATCCCAGTACAGGCTTTACCCCCGTAGCACAATACTACACCAGGCTGTTCGGCATACTTTACTTGAAAAGATTGGGCACGACACTTGGTCAATGTTATGGGCGCCGCCATGTTTGCGACGGGAAACTACTGCTACTATCAAACAGTTGTTTAAGAATTGTAGTCTGGGTCGAATAATAACAAAGGCGTCGAGTTCAAAGATGTCGGGTAATCCTCTATATATTTTAGGTGTGAGGATTGCCAAGTGTGTCATTAATTTATTGGCGGTCATGACAAGCTGTCTATTACCTGGTAGCGTAATCCTCAACATGGCGGACAAAAAAGATCATGAAAAAAAGTCTTCACCAATGCAGGAGAACCCTCCTCGAAAGCGGTTTTTCAAAACTGAACCTATTCCTAGGTTGAGTCACAATGATCCGTTAGCTAACGAGCTTATTTCACAAGAGGTAGGCTTCATTACCTAATGTGTTAACCTTTGACAGGCATGTGATTGTGTAACTGTTAGTGTTAGTTGTGACTGATGCCTCATCCATATGATTATGATTATCATTATGAATTATGATGCTCCAGTGATCCAGTCATCATGACTCCATTCACTCGTCAGTCAGTGACTCTGGTCGTTCACTCGCTCACGGAGACCCTCATTCAGCCAGTCGTGGAGTAATTGGCGGAATCGGGAATGGTTTACGGGGTCACCCAGTCAGTGAGTCACCTCTTTCACTGCATGTATAATTGATTAATTCATTAATTGTATTGTATAACTATAAGTATAAGTATAAATAATGTATTATATTACTATTTGTATTGTAAATTTGTATGTTACTATTACTATAACTATGTATTGTATTGTAAAACTCCACTGAGGTCTGGCTCCGACAGTGACCGTCGGAGTCTGAATTAGTGAATAAGATACTGATAAGAGTTACTGGCTCATTGAGTCATTGAGTTGACTGTATTGGTCAGTCCACAACTTGTGTTTCATTTCTATTGGAGACCCATACCATATAATGATACTTGATAGATAAGAAACAACAGGATTATTGATAGTATGTGCTGTGTAAGGTTTGCAATAAATCGTTAAGACCCAAGTCAGTAGGCATTGAGCTTAGGTGATATTCATGGTCATATTCTAGTATCCAGATTAAGCAAAATACGCAGGATACATGTCTGTCTGCGCTAGATTATTGCTCTGAATAACTAAACACATATATAAGGGTCACGCCAATACCCAATAAATAAAGAGCAATTTTTTAGGATACATGCATATTTTCTTGCAGAGACCAGTAGTTCTGACAGATACTGGGCTGGTAGCTACAGCCTTTGGCTGGGACCTCGACTTTCTGCGAATCAACTTGGGGGATGGACTCTTCTCCGTCTACTTTTCGGATACCGACAAATTCAGATATTTTGACGAGAAAAAGAAGAAAGAATTTGGCGAAGACTTCTGTGTTGGGCTGGAGAGAAGAGACATGAAATTTCCTGAGTTCGTTGAGCTGATACGAAACTGGAAGGAAGGGGATAAAAGGTCAGCTAACCTCACAGTTTTTACTGAACCTAGATTCTAAATGAATTAGTACTGAAGCCAGTATATGGTGTTTGCTTCATGCTGACTGCAATATCAAATGCTCGTTATTACAGGATCTATCTTCAGCAAGCACTGACCGATGGTGTCGGTAAAAGGATTGTGATAGATTTTCTAGGATTTAACTGGAACTGGATCAATGATCAACAAAAAAGGAATAACTGGGGTCAGCTCACCTCTAATCTTATCTTCATTGGTCAGGAAGGTGCGTGTTATATGATGTCATCCTAGTTATGTGATGCTGTTCTTATCTTATGATGTGATGTTATGATTCATAAAAATCATACAATCAATGGTATAAAACCCTTGGTAATTTACCTGCTGTGGGTTTTTTATTTTCATGGTTTACAGCAGGAGAGCTGATTAATTTATCAGACACCTATCTTTTAGGCAATATTACACCCGTGCACTATGATGAACAACACAACTTCTTTGCACAGATAAGCGGGAAAAAGCGGTGCACATTATTCCCTCCAGAGTATTTTGAAAGCTTCTATCCATATCCGGTACATCATCCGCATGACCGGCAAAGCCAGGTATTCATTGTAATCTGTTGGTGCTGAACTTGATTACTATCTCGCAAAAAGCTAGAAGCGGTATGCTAGTGCTTGCTAGGCTTTGATCAGGAAGATAAATAGCAATCTGTAACAGGTTTCTGGATTGGTTTCGAAAAGTCATTCAGTCGGTGTAAGCTACTCGGCCCCGGTATTAATCCCTACAAAGCGACAATAATATGTAAATAGCTCCTGTGGACCAAACGCGAGTTTTATTGTTTGCAAAAAGCAATCGAGTTAGTGGGTCATGGTTAGGTTGCTCTATTTCCAGTTCTGTTTGCCCGATGATAGTCACATGTACCGGTAATCTTGTTTACAGGTAGATCTAGACAATCCAGATCTCGAAAAATACCCAAAACTGTCAGCAATACACGGCCATGAGGTGGTAGTGGAACCCGGTGATGTGCTATATATACCCATGTACTGGTAGGTAGACAGTTGATGCGTATTTCCCTCTCAATATCACTGTGTTTGTTAAAGGGGTTATGACACGGTCGATAGTAGATGCGCTTTCGGGGTTGTGTTCCCCATTCTTAAAGGGAGGCAACTCTGTATTCATTGCAGCGATAGCAAGTGGTGTTATTCCACAAACCGAATATCGGTCACTCGAATAACTAAAAGAAAACGAAATAGGATCTAATTTCTAAAACTTTGTAACCTAGTGATCTTCACCTCCTTATAACATCGAGTAGAACTTGAAATTGAACATACGATTAGAGAAAACGTAAGTTATAAGAAGTGCTTTGCCGGTTTTCCCTAGCCCTAAATAGAGGCCGTTGCTTTCGGGCCTCTCTTATTTCGCAATAATGGCAGTAATGCTCACTGACAGGGGTGAAAAACTGCACTCTGAAACCCTATTTCTATATTTTTGTTGAACATTTTCTCTATATAGACTTGTGTAACTACAAGTCTAGTGTTCACCTACAAGAGGATTTGCCAAGCATCAGCGCGTAAGCCGAGAAATCAATGCAAACACCAACAGCTCTGCAATAAATTCCTGTCTCGAGGTCAATTCTGTTGCGTCGGCGGTCTGAAACGTGCGTCACCGAGGCTCTTAGTATGCGCATTGGATAGGGCTATATCAACGCTTCCATTTGAATTGAAAATTGGGCCCATTTGTTCATGGTAGGCTTCAGAATCTACAAACAATTGAAGTCACTTTTGCCTATGCCATAACCCCTTTAAAGGAATGCACGGACTGATTTCACAAAAAGATTGGCTTTCACAGTGGCAGCCTCTTGCCATCAATCTGACACAGCTCAACAGATTATTTTCTTAACCAGTCAGGCTCGCAGTTTGCCCCTCACCCACTGTTCTCTGTAGTATGTTGGGAAAACACTCGATAAGAGTGTGAATACTTGCTGGGTGATGGTGCATCGGGGTTTGGCCATGGAAGTATGATGAACACGTTAAATCTTTTAGTTATAAGGTGGATATTATTTCATGGGTACCAGATGTTAGGCTGTTTTCATTCAACATTTCAGGTGGCATGAAATAGAGTCGCTAAAGGGATCAGGCCTGGCCACTTCCATCAACTTCTGGTATAAGGTAGGTGTATAGGAGTTGTGCTCCCCATGCTGTGGCTTTGCAACCAAACTGCTAAATCACTCCCTCCCCTTGAGCCTTAATCATAGACATAAAACCCGGTTCAGAGACTCGGATCCCTTTTATATTAGGGATTAAAATTAAAGCAGGATCGCGCCTATTGAATCGACACACTATTGTATGACCAACCGTATCATGATGGTTGCTGTTAAATTGTAGGCTGGGCCAACGGGTAAAATTGAATATCCTTTAAAGTCACACCAAAAGGTGGCGATGATGAGGAATATAGAAAAGATGATTACTGAAGCGCTCAATAATCATGAAGAGGTGAGTATTGCAAACTAAACTTCGGTGTAATAAAATGGCTCCCAGTTGAAGGGTATTGCAGCACTTGCAGAACAGAATATTTTGACCTCTATATTGACAGTCCGTTTAATTGAATTACTCTCTTGTTACAAAAAAGAACCGATTATAGTCTTCCTTTTCTTGAGATTTCACCTATTTGGATCCTTTAAATTGGGAGGCAACTGCCCCAATACCCCACCATCGTTCCGTAGCCTGCATATACAACTGATCTTCAGGGACCTTAGTCCTGACTGTGCAGGCAATCCCTAAATGCTACTGATTTTTTATGGAATCTGGGCTTAATGCAACTGCTGATCGAAAATAGATTGTAGGCTAAAATAAGGGGCTTTTTTTTATATCAATTATCACTACACTCTGTTTTCCTGTTTTGCAGGTGGCGCCGTTCATGCAGTCTATGGTGCTGGGACGATATACTTGATAGTCTGCATCTGTGGTCGTCAGAACCGACATTAGTCATTGTGGATAAACAACATTTTGTATTAAAAATGTGAATCAACTTAGAAATTATTCATTTGGCACCTTATGGCAAATCAATCAGCAGTAACCCATTAAAATTTCTGGAAATGCAGTCACAATATAGAAACCAAGTATGGTTACAGCATGAAAACAAAACTAAATCAGTCTACCATTTCATGTACAACTGGAGCTGCTGAGTTGTATGTTGTAGTTCGGTATTTCTCCAATCCCCTTTGGAAATCCTGGAGGTTCATGTCCCTAAGCCTTGGAGTTCCATCCTCCCTGAAAATACAAAATGGGTAGTGTTTATGACATCATAATAAAAAGAAGATAGACTCACGGGAAAATAGGTCGACACATCCAGAGTACAAACCCAGTGAAGGGCTCCCCTGTCTGACCGACTTGAGAGTTGTCCGCTTTGTTTCAAAATATGCCATGAGAGTACAACTCCAGATAATTGATAAAGAGACCCGGAGTTATATACATTTTACACCAAATTGCCCATCCCAAAGCTTATTGTTGAAGAATGCTGCCCTAAATGCGCATGATTACATACTCGTCTTGTGCCCCCTCATCACGAAGATAGTCTCGGACTCTACAGACTGCGGCGTGTCGGCACAGCTCCTTCAGGTCGCTGCCAGACAGCCCTTCCGTCTGCCTGGCCACTGTGTCTATTACATTTAGCTTGTCGTCTATCTTTTCCTTGCTCAAAATTACTGACAGAATTTCTTCTCGCCCAGTTGTATCCTGCAATGCAGTGACATAAAGAACTGCCACTGTGTAATGTCACACAGAGAAATAAACATGACACCAAGGGAGAAGATGCATCTAAAAGTCCCCACTACAAAACGCATTGCAAATCACTTCTGCCATTGTGGACAACACTGCACAGGAGATATTTGGACATCGGCCAGTGCGCTCTGAGCCAAGCAAGCTTATGCCAACTAAACTTAGCCGGGCTGGATATAGTTACTTACAGGTAATCCAATTCGGAACATACATGGCATGCGTCTTCTGAAAGCTGGATCAACGTCATTTGGTCGATTCGTAGCACCCATAATAAGCACTTGACAGTCATGATCAGTGGCCAAACCGTCCCAGAGGCTCATGAATTGTGCCTTGATGATGGCAGTAGATTCGTGATCATCGCTGCCTCGGGATCTGAGAAACGCATCTGTAAATGACCACACAATGTGCCTTTCCATTGAGTCAACTCACTGTCCACATGGTTTAGACAGCAAATGAAGACGGGTAGGCGAGGCTAAAACTTCCTTTCAAGTGAGGCTTGTTGGTTTTAGAACTCCCAGTGCGGTAAAATTAGGGCATTCTATCATTGGTGTAAGAGTTGGAGATTATGGTGCAACAACCGAAGTTTTTCAGCAAAAACATCATACATGTACATACCAAGGATTGTCCTCTCTTACACACATCTTTACCTCCCACTGCCAATTAGCAAACCACAGCTGAGTGGGAGCTTGATCTAGTGTGCCTACTGCCTAGTTTCCTTCTACAGATCCGCTCCCTACTACCCAAGCTGGAATCCACCTTACCTATCTCATCGATGAAGATTATAGTAGGAGAAAGTCTCTCTGCCTACAAATAATCAAACACTGTATGTATGAATGATAACGATACCTGCGACAATCGCCTTACAATCTCACTAGGAATGGATTATATTCTAAACAATCACTTACCAAGGAGAAAATGGCTTCAGCTCTTTTCTGCGACTCTCCATACCATTTATCGAAGAGAGAGGAAGCCTGTAGGTTTATAAACCGAGCACCAGCTGCTTTAGCCGTGGCTTTAGCAATCATAGTCTTCCCGCACCCAGGAGGCCCGTAAAGCAGCACACCTAAATCAATCAATTCATTATAAGAGTATTCGCGAGAGGTACATGACATCAGCTCATGATAACTTCAAGTCAGGCATATTTCTATGGCTAATCAACCATCACGGATACATGCACTCGTGAGTGGCATATACCGCCCCTGGTCTGAAGCATGGGTTTTCAGTCAACCCTGCTCAAATGATGAATTTTAGTACCTCAAGATAATATTCAGCACATAGTGCATAACCACCCAGTATTGTGGGAAGCCGATACACAAATAATTCTAGTGTATAAAAGCAGCTCTGTCTCAAAACAGCATCAAGCATCTGGTGTTGATTATTCGCATAGAATCAGGAATCCATTACGACCATCACCATCTTGGTTAGTTTGGGGGTAAGTCCTTTTGATTATTTCACCTTTAGGTGGTTGCAGAAGCGTAGAGGTGGAGAATAACTGGGGTCGGGTAAAGGGCAGGATGATGACCTCATTGATCTCATTAATCACATGCTCCAATCCGCCAATATCCGACCATTCTGTTCGTATAGCACGTGTATCCACAAGATTAGCAGCTATACATAACTCATACTCGGATAGATCTTCGTCCACCTCTATACCTAGACTTTGCATGAGAGTGCGTGCCTGTAAAATGACAGTATGTTTGTTTATATGTATATTCTACTTTGGGATGGGCCAAAGTTAGGTTAGTGGTAACCGCTGGTGCAGACAGTGCAGCATTGACGCTACCTTGCACCTAAGTGGCAACAGTACAATTGCCGCAGTCATGTGAACTTGTCATTACCCTTTCTTCCGCTTTCTGCTTCCCTTCATTAGTAGGATCCAACTTTTTTAGTAGTACATTAACCAGGTAGTATGTGAAACCTATTGTAGCACCGAGTCCGATAAGAGACACAGCCAGCTCTGTTTTGTTCACCCCTCCATGCACACGACCATCAGCACCAGGTCGTGACGCAAGACTCACTGCATTCCCCATATCCTGAAAAGAGTAAAAGACACCTTGCCAAACAGCCAGCCATGTTTCAATTGGCATTTGCCCGTAACTTCCTTGTATTAGACGAAATATCCTATAGGACGGCCCAAAAACTCTGGTCGTCACCGACGAAAGTCCAAGTCGAACAAAAAACAATCCTGTTCTGATCACCGATTACACCAGCTATTTACATTTATATAGTCAAACTGAAAGAAAGCCTGATATTTCAATTTCATTCATTTGAAATTTTGATTTTGAACGTAATTGTAATTCACTGATTTAGTAATTGTGAAGGTTCTTTGGTAACAAGCACTGTCTTATCCTTGCTGAGAAATTCCACCTAATGCGCTGTAAATAACTAGTTGAAGATAAAATTTAATAATGTTATCATGAATAAGAAACCATGACGGGCTTTCAAATCTCAAAGTGAAACTTCTCTATTTATTTGGTACTCGTGTCAACTCAACTATCATTCAATCATTCATGGCCTAGACTAGGCTAGTTTATTCTGAACCCCGAGGCTACTTGTACTCGCCTAGTCGCTAGTGGGTTCGTGTAAATATTCAACGAGTACCTCAGAGATTCGACTGGTATGGTTTGTAATTCGATTCGCGGTCGCCGTTATCGTACGTACTCCTACTGTGTCAGTGCCCGCAAAAACTCGGGTATTGCATTCATGACAGTTCACCACGGGAAGGATTTCCCGACGCTGGGTTTCCAGCGTCAATCCGGATGTATCACGAACTGTATTATCGTGAATCGCCAAAACAGCTTCTCACGCTACCAGAGCCCTCTAAAGCCCTATCATTACCGTGTTCTCCATCTAAGTATCGCTCCGCCAGATCGCTTCTTCTCCACACTTCTTACTTGACCGGTTATCCTATTATCATATATGTCTTTGGAGAGAAGTTGGGATTGATTGATTTAATGAACCGGTGTTTATAACAGTTACTACACCATTATTATCTTCAACTAATACCAATTAAGCGAAGGTCTTTTCCAGGGCGAAGGGCTACTGCGAGTGGGTGAGACGGTTATCGGTCCGATAGTCCAGGTTCAACTTCACAAAACTAAAAGAACCGTCGAGTCCTGTAAACCGTCGAATGATAGGTGAACATTGGCTGTTCCTGTTGGCAAGCGAGCAGGATTACTTCGGTGTGGTCACTGCATCATTTTCGTAGCGCGGGTAAGACTATAACGATTGATTAATCAACGGCGCTTGCGAACGGTGAGAAGTCTTCGCAACTCCTGAGGCTGATTCCTGAACAGTGAAACCGATTGCGTTGACCAGCCTCATCCTGATCTATCACTCAAGTCAATATCAACTGAGTGAAACATCATTTGTAAAGTACTTTCATCGAGTGATGGGTCCACTCTGGACCTGTCCAAATCTCATTTAGGTCTTCTTCTTTTAAATATAAGTCTACTCTTAGTCTCACTAACTAAGGAAGTAACTTGTAACTGTAAGTGTAACTGTAAGTGTAAGCGAGTTTTTACTTTTAGCTTCTAAGTTCTAGTAGTTCTACTCACTAATACTACGTCTACACACTACACTCTACAGTCAGCGAGTGGGTGACAGGCTACGCCTACTGTGCTTAGAAGTTAGTTCTAGGACTACACTACTCTACCGTCTACGCACTACTCAGGAACTAACCTACGCTACACTCTACAGACTACACTAAACTAGACTTCAGCCCCAAGTCTCAAGACAAGTGTGCCACGGCACAGCTGCTGCTAGTGCTACTAAATAACTAATACCAGTTACCACCAATATAGTTTTATTCGATTCAAAAGTTTAGTTAATAATAATAGTGACTCACTGACCGTGCGCGTGTGATGTGTTGACTGTTGTCCATACTCACCAGCAGTCTCTCTCAGAGAGTCCGTCGGTCAACTCCGAAAGCTAACCTACATACATGGTGTGACTCTAGTCTAATAGATTACTTCCATTCCAATCATAGCGATGTTCAAAAGTATTCTGCTATTTGCAGTCTAGTTTAAGATCTACGTACACGAGTATGTTTCGTACTAGAGTTGGATGGAGACCAGTGCTGAACTCTTCATATAGGAATATAAGCTTTTCTTGTATTTTGATATGTGATTGAACTCACTGTTAATATCAGTCTTCTTCTGGCTACTAAGGGAGCTGCGTTCTCAACCACTTACTCTACAGTCTCCCTATCACCAGTTGGGTTTACACATGTTTTATCACTTGTTAGCAATTAAATATTTTCATACAATAATTTTCTACCGAATGACTAAATATTCTGTCTGATTGTGTTGCAGATCAGGCGGTGAAGGATTGTCTGCACAACCTTTGCTTGCGAACTAGTTTACCCTACTAGTAGCTCTAAAATGCAATGAGATGAACTGATTGACACTGTATTCACACTATCAAAGCTTTCACACTGCCCCTGTGGTGACGGCCAACATTTTCTCTGTTTGCCATGCTGGTGGTCTGCTGATTTGGTTAAAGGTACGTCCAGACACTAGATTCGGATTCTTTTACATTGGCTTTTGACTGAGAGTTTTGATCCCTACGCGTACATAGAGGAGGCACCTTTCTATAGGTGGGTCTGACTTTTCTTTTTATCAACTTTTTATAAATTGATGGCTGTGGATTTCTGTCTCCTCGAACATAGTAGGCACACTATCATTTTTACGATTCCATGTATACTGCCTTACCCCAACACCTCAGAACCGCTTTATCATTTCACCGTCGCTGAATTCACGTCTCGGCAGTAAAGGGGTTATGTCACGGTCGAGGGTAAACATACTTTTGGAGTTGTGTTACCCATTCTCAAAGGGAGGCAACTCAGCATTCATTGCAACAATAGCGAGTGGTCTTTTTCCACAAAACGAATATCGGTCACCCGAATAATGCTAGGCCGAATGGCCCAAATAAAAAGAAAATGGGATCTAATTGCTAAAACTTAGTAACCTAATGATCTTTACTCCCTCATAACATCGAGTAGAACTCAAAATTGAACGCATTATTGGAGAAAACTGAAGTTATAAGAAATGCTTTGGCGGTTTTCCCTAGCCCTAAATAGAGGTGGTTGCGTTTGGGCCTCTATCATTGTGCAATAGTGGCTCAAACGCTCACTGACACAGGTGAAAAACTACAATCTAAAACCCTATTTCCGTTTTCTCTATTCAAATTTGTGTAGCTGCGGTCTAGGATACACCTACAAGAGAAGTTTTCAAACATCAGCGCCGAGAAATCAATGCAAACACCAACAGCTCGGTGTTAGTTTCCTATCTCGAGGCCTATTCTGCGTCGTTGAGGGCTTTAAGTATGCGCATTGGATAGGGCTATATCTAAGCTTCCATTTGAGCTGGGTATTGAGCCCATTTGTTCATGGTAGGC
>Ga0224501_10002146_pt1 | contig 15424 bp, 10 predicted proteins | sample SF_Oct11_sed_USG_4_FD_169105 | JGI IMG/M metagenome (GOLD analysis project Ga0224501, IMG submission 169105) | Sediment microbial communities from San Francisco Bay, California, United States - SF_Oct11_sed_USGS_8_1 | ecosystem: Environmental > Aquatic > Marine > Sediment | place: USA... | reverse complement strand
ACAGAGAGAGATAATAGGTTGACCTCTGCTTTTTATAGTGCAGTGGGTCATTAGGAATAAGGCGTGGTTTAAACATAATTACAAAACCATGTGGTGAATGGAATCACCACATGACAACAGGTCGAAACCCTCAGGGAACTATGAAGTCTATAGATATGGCTGAAAAAAGAACAGTTTCTGTGGACACAGGCTTAAAAACCAGACCGATCAGTGGTTACAATCTGGGAATGGAGGACAACGGGTGATCAGCGTCATCCAACATAGGGTCTACTTGGTGACTTTTACTGACTAAATTTCGCATTTTTAGAACATTTTCCTCCTATTTTGTCACCATTCATAATTACAAGACTGTATGTAGCTATGAAGCCAGGCAGAAAAACCCGGGACCCTGGCTGGGGGTCAAGTATAGCGACTCGATGTGGCCTGTAGTGCGCTCAATCTCTCAAATTTGGAACTTAAAACTATGGTCTTGAAACCCATATCAAATATCACACGAGGACCAAATATTGTGATAGATTCATTTGCCATTTCCTATATCTACATTTGTTAACATGAAAAAGCAAACAAGACATGAAGTTAGAAAATTCAACGGGCTGTTAGCAAAACAAATAATATCGGAGACAAACAGCACTAAATGGCAAGAGAAGCAACGTGTTGGTGGATGTCAGAGGGGGATCTGTGCTATTTTGAGATCAGACAGGACGATCACAAAGGATCAAAGAAAAAATACTCCGTGAGAGAACGAAATTTTACAATGAACTTTTTAGTAGCAAAACAAATGCTCAAAACACATACTAATCTCAAACTGTAAGCATGGAGCACATCAAATGTTACCCTCATCCACAAGAAGGGGGGACATAATGAATTTGAAAAACTACAGTCCAATAAGCTTGTTATCAAGCCTGTACAAACTCTTTACGAAAATTCTCACGAATAAGATCAGCCAGCAAATAGAAGAGCACTAGGATAGAGATCAAGCAGGCTTTCGACCCGGCAGACCAACAGTGGATCACATCCATATACACTGAACCAAATCACAGAGAAATGTAATGAATACAGCACTCTACCGTACATGGCATTCATTGACTTTGAAAAGGCCTTCAACTCAGTAGAAACAACAGCCATACTAAATGCATCGAAAAGAAAGGAGTACGCGAGGTACACATCAACATCCTGGACAATATCTACCAACACGGCGTGTAAAAAATTCAACTTCATACTGTGCCACCATTAGTTCTTTGCTTGTCTCTTAATTATGTAGCTTGTTTTTCTCGGCCCGCTCTGACGCCCCAAGTGTCGTTAGAAAAGTTCCTGAAAATCAGCACATTTGGTGTGACCTCTCCTGCGCTGATCGATGGACCAGAGTTGTTAGCAGATGATTAATTGGTTGACACACCTTGATATGAGGTTCCCCAATCAACCAAAAAGCAGGAGCGCCACTACAATGTAGCCGTTCAGCATGGCACTTCTTTCCTCAGCGTTTCTTAGGGAAATTTTCTAGTTGCACCCGCGTGCTCCATAATGAAGGCAACTCTGTGGCGGGGGTTCCTTTAATTAACATCTGGATCCAAAATTGACAAGGATATTCCGAAAAAGTCTTTTCTCGAACTGGAAATCTATCCAAAGGACCCCGGTTCAAAGCATCACATATACACTATCCACGAAGTTATTGCCTCGTCCCAAGGATGATGTCAATCCTATAGCTCAGGGATGAATACAGCATCTTTTAAATATCAAACTCAGCTTAGATTCGTTCGGAGGCCATTTGCATACAAGAGAGCACTACAGCGATGCTTTAGCTTTAAATTGTAGTGGGTTATCTACCAAAAGCCATGTAAGATACCAAATATCACAAACAAGGTTTTTACTGAATGATGGTTAATTGCAAAAACTTTGTTTGAGGGCCCAACTGATCCAATACAGCGATTGAAATACCATCGGCGAAAAAGTTGACGTAAAACGCTAACAGTCCAGAGAGCAACCTTGGACTGTCAAGTGGACTCTGTTTATCGGACCAGTGTCTTTGATTAACGCTTTCTCCTCTTCATGGACCATGATGTAAAAAGACTTCTAGTCTTAGTTAACCTCTGTACCTCAACCTCACACCTCTGTAGAGAATTAAACAAATCAGACGTTCTACTGAAAGCATATCACATGTATCATTATGCCACGCTAAAACACAGTCTGTCATACACAATCTACATACTTAAACTTTTTATTTGCACAAAATTCAGTTCTCTTTCCATCTTTTATAACTCTATATCTTCTGTATAACAGAAGTGGTGCTCAAACAATAGTAGCTAAAACTATTGTCAGCATCCGGGGTAAACGAGAATATGAAAGCTGAGTGAGACAGTTGAGCCCTTGGTCTGGCAGGCCAATGGTCACACGCAATTTACATTGTGTTCTCTTTCTCTCTCTGTCTTAGACAAGGTTGGTCAGCTGAGACCATTGCTAGGGGGAGGGGTAATGCCAAGCTCCGCCCTAAGTTCATTCATATCCGTTTCCCAGTGTTTTTCAAAATAGACGTTCATTAAAAACAATGATTGGCGGCCATTTTGCACCGCCCATGGTAAAAGCGAGCTCCAGAAGATACGACTGTGCCTACAAAATTCATATAATTGTCCGTCAACCACATCTAACACCTCTAAAGTCATTTGTGTCAACGAGAGGAACAACAACTGCCCATAAGCTACGTACGCATCGCGAACTAAACATAACCCCAATTAAACTGCTCATGACCGCTGAAACGGCCAATAGAAGTTATTACTGAAAAAGACAGTGGACTTAATGCCCATTAAGAATTCGAGCCACGAGGAAGTAAGCAAGACACAGTTAGCCCAAGCTAACGACAGGACTTACTTTGGGCCCAGACGAACAGGCCCAGCGACAGCAGCAGCTATACACATTGGCAGCCCTGTCTGTATGGCCTCAAACCATTTTACCGCTACCTCTCCTAGCATGTTAGGCTTCATACCTACAAGAAATAAACGAGTCATAACCCGGGACTACCATAAATAGTGAAATGCAACAGGCAACTAAGACGGGATAACTCCTCTGCATCACCGGCAGGGCAGTCTGTTGATTTGAAAAAATCGTATCTCGAATGCATAGCTTAAATGAGACCGTATGTTTCTTTTAAAATACGGTCCATGGCAATGAGAGATTCCGCTTAGTCAAACGGATACGTGTGCCAGAAACAGTCCAATAGACAATTCTGGTCAAAATGAAAATGAATTGGTAACTCAGTGTGTTAGTGTTACTAACCTAGTACGGTATGAGTGAGGTCATGGATCTGTCGATATCTCAGCATGATGTAGGCTAGCTCTCTGTCATCGACGAAATTCACAGGGCGTCTAGCATCCGGGTCGAACCCCTAAAATATCACCATCATCACACAAGTGTGGCATTACATTAGTTGCATTCGCGTGACGGTGAGACAGGCTGTGGGTGTGTCAAACCGGATAAAATCAGGAACTCATGAGAAATTTGGAAACTTGATAACTTTTCAAACAGGTTCAAGAGAGCTGAATGAAGTAGTATGATCAAATCATGAGGGGAGCGGAAATTCATATCAATCCAAGATACCAGGATACAGACCGAAGAGAGGCTGCGTAGGCTGGGCCAATGATTTATTTTCTTGTAGAATGGTAAAGCTGCCAGGCTGGCTACTAGTTTTCTCACCAGTTGAGGGTTAGCACTGAGCACCACGAGCGGGTCAGGATCAGTCAGAACCACCTCATTTAAAAGGCTTGGTTTTGTTTTGAACTAGGATCAATGTGGGGAACTGACACTCACAGTGGAAGTCCACTACTACCAGGATTTGAACCCAGGTTGCACAGTTAATTAAGACCACGGTCGCTCTACCACTGAGTTATCCCGCTAGGCCAGGTATGACTGTATAGGAAAAAGAAAAAAATACCTGGAATGTGTGAGAGAAGTGAAGGATAGGAGTGAGTGGGAAATGAGGCCACGAATGCTAACTATACTCTCACAAGAGTAGATAAAGGCACTGAGGAACAAGAGGAAGTGATGAAGCAGCACTCACATTGGAGTCGAGGAATCGCCAGTAAGCGTGACCAAATGTCCGCTCATCCAACCGTGATAGATAATCTATATTCACTGTCTCCTTTGATATGAATGGGCGATCACTACAAAAGAAAACAGTTAAAAGGATACTTGAGTTCCGTGTGGATCTCGATTGAACGGTCAGTGATGGTATCTGGTATTGTGTATGCCTTTCTGGGGTTTGTGGTTCATGATTGGTCAGGTGCCGTTGAGTTTACTAATTATGCCCCCTACACATGTCACATATCTTTAACATTATAAATTTAAAGAGGTTATGTCATGGCCAAAAGTGTCGTCACTTGTTTTCATATTATGAAGCCTATCATGAACAAATGTGCCCAATACCCAGCTCAAATGGCAGCTTAGATAGAGCCCTATTCAATGCGCCTACTTACGAGTCCTCGGTGATGCACTTTTCAGACCGTCGGCGCAACATAATTGGTCTCGTGATTTCTCAGCTTACGCGCTGATGTTTGGAAAACCCTCTGTCAGTGTCATGGTTGGGTGGGGGTCAGTCAACATAAGCCAATTTACACATCACCCGCCGAAACTCTTAAGGAGAGGTGGATCTTCAACAGCCGCGGCATGATTTTAACCCTTATCTACTGGTGGGAACCTCAATCTTTCTACCGTGGTATCCGAACCCACGGTTGGAGTGAGGGGTTGGCTAAAGGTCATACCAGAAAAACACACAGCCAGCAGTAAGGCTCGAACTTACCAACTGAGCTATCCTGAGCTATTCGAGGTGATACTGGACGAGCCAACATCGCTCTTGCAAATAGGGTAGGGAAACAAATATGGCAGAGTCAGAAAAACTCACTACTCACAACAGTATCTGCCGCCCTGTGGGATTGGCTTCCATTCTCTGCTTTATGTTCTGCAGGGCACATCCTCCAGATGCCTCTCCCATGGCACATATCATATCTGCCAAAATTTAGGATAAGTTTTGCAAATTTGCGAGCATGAATAGTTGCGATAACTAATCAAAGTACAGTCATAAAATTAGGTGTATTTGGGACCAACCAATGACAATATCCCATAGGATTCAGCGGCCTAGAATAATCACTTTGTAGTTGTCTTCTCATTGCTCATTACAATGCGAGCAAACCACTAGGAATAGAAATTCCTTAACTGAAGAGGCCTGATTCAATCAATGCTTCCTAAAATCCGACTAGTGACTAGCAGATGATGATGATTCTTCCTATAGACATATTATGCTAAGCTCTGGTTTAAGCTTCTTGAGGTCGACTAGCCAATTTTTTGTTTTATTCAGGCAACTGGCCATCCTACAAAATTTGACCAGCCGCCCACACCTAAGGGCGATCGGAGTGGTAGGAGCTAGGAATAATGTGAGGAGCTCATTCTTACAGTGAGCGCTCAGGATCACTGGGACTGAAACCCATGATATCTCTATCTTAAGCCAAGCACTGAGCTATCCTACTTTCCCTCTAAAATCTGTTAAAGCTGCTGTGCGACTCTATAGTGCCAAACTGTTCGCTTAGAGCAACCACTCCTATAGCCTTCAAAAGGAAAACTGTTTAGCGCTGACATACTAAAATTCAACCCACACTGATGTTGCAGTTCAACTTTCGAGTAGAGTAACTGCGAGCAGGTAGGTTTGGGAAGTCATGGAGTCATCATCACATTCAAATAACTTTATGCATGAGGCAAAGAACGACAGTGCTCAGGCATGGTCTGATGACAGCTTACCGTCTCGACTAGGATCCAAGATGGCGGTTAGACCAGCACCGGCAGTGAGTAGAGCCTTCTGTAGTACTGATGTGGGTCTATGGCCAGGGTACAGAGGACTTGTGGGTATTTCTGTAGTAGTGTTCTCTTTGGTGGTGGTGGTCGTGTACATGGCTGCAGCAGACAATGTTTGAGGTGAAATACATATTTAGGGGAAACACTGACTTACTATGGAGCTAACTAGGATAACTGGCCCCATATGACATGTATGGTATAATGAAGTACCATTGTGATACTCGGATACCTCAGCACTTGGTAGAGCTTGCAATCATATCGAGGCCCCAAATCTCGTACTAGACGGGCCCCCGCTGTGTGTATGAGCTAGTCACTTTCCTACCTTCAAACAAAAAACGCCCCCCCCCCCCCTATAAGATGGAGCATTGATACTGACCCGCTTGTGGTGCTTCATTCTAAGCCGTTCGTAACTACTGAAAAAACAAGTACAGTATCTAGCCCGACAGCTTCACCATAACAGCCAAGAAGTCATACAGGAAACGATTTTCACAGTATAGATGCTAAACTACACTGTAGATAAATCCAGAACAAAGTGAGACGATTACATAATAAACCTAGGGAGAGCGGTGCTCTGTGCACTGACCTGCCCGGTGGTGAAGGCTTGCTGATTGGGATGGGTAGATAAGTCTCCTTCCTGAACTAGCGCACCACACTTGGCGGGCCAAGGAGGACTTCATATTTTCTTCAAGAAAACAATGACATTCATAATCATTAGCGATTGTGGTTCAGTAGATAGTGTATTGGGTCTAGGAGCCATGCATGATTCTGATACGATTTGGGCAAAAACTTTGTCTTTCGCAGCACACTCATTGGTCTCGGATCCCATCATTAAAATGTAACTGAACTGAAAAACATGATCTCACAATTTATCCATGATCTCAATTCTTGAAACATCCTGCTCAAAACCCGCTGCCTGAAATGCCTGATAAGCTAAGACAAAATACGATGGTGCGCGAAGCTTAGCAATTCCTGTCGATTTAGTCCTTATCTAAACACGGATCCGTAGATCATGCTCCTGACTCATTATATAGGCTTAGAGAACCTAAACAGAAAATGAAGCTTTCTTTGCTCTTTTGGTAATTTGTTTAAAAAATTCATTCAATGTCCAACGTTTTAATGATACAATGATCTGTTGTGAATACAATACATGAAAAACTAATTTGGAGTCAGCATTGCCCCCAATTGAACTCGCTTAGCAAGGCAAGCGTATAACAATCAGTCAGCATTAGCATTGGGTTTGTCTGTACAAACTGACATTGTTAAGTATTACCTATGCATTGACTAACAAGTAACCAAGTGCAGAAATCTCCGCTCCCTAGCCCTCAGGCATCGTGAATGCCGGCCCGTAAGTGGTAGAAGAAAACACCGCTAGTTTGCCAAGTCTTTTCGACCGAAGAGTACAAAGAGTTTGACTCGCACCCGCTACGTTCTTAACAACTGTCTAAGGTGAATCCGATGCGACCTCTGATACACTTCAAACAAAGGAGGCCCTCTCCCTAACGACACACTTTGGGAAAGGCCGAATCAAAAGACTCAGTAGGCCAATTTCTGCAGACCCCTGACACTCATCAGGATACAAAAAAGGGGCGGATCAAAACAAAGTGTGAGGGTAATGGTATAAAGAAAAGAAGAGTAGGATAGAGGGGGGAGTGGGATAGCCGGATCATAACCTCACGTGAATTTCGACTGAGGTAGTGATGCAGATCAAGCGAAGTCGCAACCCGGGACTTTGAACATTTTCAATGCGTGGATGTGCGCGTGCCCAGTTGTATTTAAGGGTCGGTATGCTTCAGCTGGAAATGGAGACCGTCTTTGGGAGTCACATCAGATTCTGCCAGTCATTCAGTGCAGCAATAGTAGAAGTAGATAACTGTTGAGTCAGGGAATGACCGCCTGACTCACTGGTGTCACAGATTTAGGTTCAAATTTCACAGTACTGTCTAGACTCTAGTGACTAGTGTCTACTAATATCTATTCTATATCCGGTAGTCCTGAGTATCTACAAGCCCAGGCAATCTCCGAGTGATTCAGCGAAGTCTCTCACGGCCCACAGCCCAGGCACATCACACACCGTCACTCTCAGTCTCACTGAACCAGTGAGTAACTCGCAGTTTTAGTTTTACATTGAGTCGCACGACTACGTCGGTGTAACTGTAACTGTAAGTGTAACTGAGTCACTGACATTCACATTGGCTCATGTGATGACTCCGCTAGACTTAGAGTGATTCAAGTCGAAGATCGGCTGGCGTTATCGGATGATTCACTTTCAGTGAGTGACAAAATCACTGAATCGTTCATTAATTCAGTGGTTGATTGCGTGAGTCTGAGATGAATAATTGAATCATGAATGATTAAACTGATCGAATTCGATCATTCGATCATCGATGGTCATGGCGGGCTTGGGGGTAGAAAACTGCACAACTCGAATCATGGTGTAGCAACCCAAAATGTGCATACATACTGAATTATTTTTTTCAACAATCTTTGGTAACAGTGTATATGCTGCGTCCGTAATCTGCCCAAAATATTGAAAATAAAGCGCGTGGTGGTTGCGCCATAAGCAAGATCTGTGTTGCGCACACCCAACTTCATTCAGACATGCCAAAATTGGAGTCGCTTGCAAACTGTTAGGTTTCCGGGAGGACCGGAGACATAGGGCAGGGAAGGAGAGCGCCAAGATCGCAGTAAGAATTGGTTAGCCAGGTGACTTGACTTTTCGGTGTGTGGCGGGTCACCTGGCTAAAATTGGCAGACGTTAGGCAGGTGACTTGGGTCTTCGGTAGGTGGTGGAGTGAGAGACCAGGGCTAAGGGCTAAGTCTCCATACAGTCTGATTGAGCATTTGAGTGGAAGCCTCATGGGAATTTGTCATAGTCTTGTGATGAGTTATTGTTTGAGCCGGTCAGATCATAATTATTATTGCCCTTCCCAATCCAGAGGTACCTCCAGATATAGCTGTGTATATCAGTGTACATATTTGAGATCATCACAGTGTTGCCAGGCCGGCTGTACATGCAGCCATTCAGCCTGTTGAAGTAGGTTTACAATATAGTGAGATTTGGGGCGGGTAGTAGGTATTTGATGTCGGGATTCCTTTGTCTAGAATTTTACATAGAGGGTTGGAAGGACTGAGGTTGGGTGATAATTTGATGAGAGAAAAGGGTCAAGATGCAGACTTGTGTAAGGCAGACATCTCTCCAATCGTGAAGTCGGTCGAGGAGGTATACTATAGCTGGTTTTAGAATTGAAAAGGATCGCAAAATTTTGTTATAGATGTCTAGCTATGACTGGGCTGTTGCTTTAAGCCTATGATAAGCCCCTGGCATACTGAACAATACGATCAAAGGTTGCCTTGATAACACTAAATGTGGAATGATGTTTGTATGGAGAATTTCGAAGCTAAAGTGGTACCCACAGTATTTACTATCGAGAGATACAGGTTAAACTTGACTGTTTCTGCGATTAAACTGGACAATAATTACATGCATTTAATAAATTTACAAACTGTCGATAATTAAACAATTAATCTTTTACAAAAATGCATGCTAGAGCCATCAACTATGGCCAATCAGATAGAAATAAAAGGCATTCCTTGTGTAAAAAGGAGTTATGAGGGGGGGAATTAGGGGATGCAGGTTCATTTGGCTCATCAACTCATCCTTGACCCCTGCGGGGGATAAGCCAAGCTAGTGAATAGCTGTCCTGGTACCATCAACAATCTACACGCACACTGAGCAGAATAAAGAACCCTCTCGGGTTTGGAGCGTGACATCTGGCCGGGGCACTGATCTGCCGTGTTGTCTCACAACCCTCCTGGAAAGCCACACAACCAGTTGTACGTAAACTCGAGTTTTGTTCTCTGTACCACAATGGGCTCTGGATATTCAAAGGGCTCTGTATATTACTAGGTCACCGGTATTTGTGACGTGCGGTACGATTGGTTGTACGCGCGAGGTCAATTGGAAAACTCTATCCACAGGTGTTGGCAGGCGCGTGTTCGTGAACATTACTTACGGGAGGACGTATCGAGACCGCAGTTTACTTGGTAGGTGGTCACCGTATATTTTCAGCCCTAAGTCTGGCCTAATACTAGCCACATTACCAGTTTCTAATGATGTTGCTACCGTCCATTGCGTAGTATAGTTCTCACGCAGACGGGATGTTCATAGTAGTTCGTGACGTGACCGTCAGTTCTGTCGTGACTGAAGAGTGAAGTGAAAGTGAAAGTGATACTTTACTGATAGTGATTGATAAGCAGCTACGAGTCAATATGACGGAGTTGGTCACTTGACTTGCTTAGTTAGTGGTTAGTGTGTTTCATTTAGTGATTTACAAGTTAGAAACTTAGTTCCCGATCGCTAAGTAAGTTTAATTGAGTTTCAAAGTCATACGCGTTCGGCATAGTTAGCATGGTTGGCCATCGTGGGTAAATACTAATACTAATACCGTATTACTAATATGGTAGTTTTTTACTAATAATAATACTATATATAAAATCCGGAGTAACTACTCTGGACGATAATAATGACAGGTGTAGTTGTAAACCCGTACTACTAAGCACTAGTACTAATAGTATCGAGTAGTACTAGTACACTGACTGAGCCGAGCGCCTGATCGGTGACTCAACAAACTCTAACTAGTGATCTCCTAGCTATCATCTACTAGAATCTACATCATTATCATATGATATGGCTTCTAGAATGTGAACAAGACTGGTTGCTGGTTCAAGGGTTGTGTTAACAGTCATTGGGCAGTGTCATTGGTTCGAACAGGAGTTTAGTTCCTACTTCCTATTCCAAGTTAGGGGTAGTTACAGCGATATTCACAGTGAGTAACTAGGACCTAGTAGTGCGCTCACCACGTTACTTCTTGTGCATCCGGTTTAACCCAAGCGCGACTTACGTTTTGCGTTTAGACTGGTGAATGTAGACCAATTGTTCTTCTACACCAGACGAGGTGTTGTCTCAACTCGCCTTGTTTGTAACTGTTGCTAGCGGACACTGTGGGAGTCATTTTCACAATTAGTTTCTGCTACAACAATGATCAATCCTACTTGCTGATAGCTTCTAGTTATGCTGGTTATAATGTAAGCTCACTAAAACAGCTAGTCTCCTGAACCAACCTAATAGAGTATACTCGACCTATGCTAGGTTTTCCCAAACACAGATTTTGTTTGTAGATTCATCCTGTTTTTATGTATAGCTGATTCTAACTCATAGCAGGCACCATCATCTCCGTTAATCTTAAATATGCCGGTGCCATCAGTCTGGTGGTTTTGCGATTGGTGTTCTTAGAACAGCGTGAGTTATTGCCTGATTAGACCTGTCTGAAAGTATTCCCAATAACACATAATCTGCATAAACGAAACTCGTCGGTAAATCAGTAACCCATTATATGGAGTAACACATACCCTACACAGACCAGAGAATTAGTTAACTACCCATGATTCAGACCAAGGTCTTGACCTTTTCCCTTGAGTTAGGTCTGACGCCTAATCTGTGTTATCAGAAGCGCTATCAATAATGCCATGTTTAATTTTTTATGATGTTTGAACTAAGTTATCCAATGATATTCGGCCTATTCTGGAAAGCTCAATGATGGCTATCTTAACAACCAAATGTTAACCATTTGCTTATGTTAGTCTAAATTATATTTGCGGTGGCATGGCTAGCGATAGCCTTGGATAAAAAATGCAAAGTCCAACTGAAAATTTAATTGGTGGTTTCTGATTTATTACATAACACATTGGGAGTTTTATGGACCGCAGCGATAACAATGAAAACATAGGTTGCATGTAACTCACTTTTGTTCTAAAAATTCCTCTCATCACAGCCTCATTAATTACTTTACTGTCCCATAGGCTAGTTATTAGTTATTAGTTATATTAGTTACTTCAAACAGTTATAAAACCAACTCTTGTAGTTTACACAGCTGCTCATGGTTACACTGAGTCTGAAGCTATATAAAAAAAACTATATATCATATCATAAGGTACCCAGGTAGGCCCTTCTGTCTAGTTATCCATTGGTGCCCATATAATGCACTTGTGAAAACCAACCTGCCTGATGGCTGCGCAGTTTGAATATGCTTCTATCAATAACTGCGGTAGTCATGTTCACATTCTTCGATGTTTGCCTAGTCTCCATTTTGACGTCTTAACCCTTCTCCACCCACCTTCTTTTTCACATTGTGATCATCCAATACGCTTCCATCCCTGAGAAAGGATAACTTGAAACCACCTCAATACCACCCACAACACTATGACAACGACAGGTCAGAAGAAACCTTCCTACTCCTACAGATCACCTCATCATTCCACCCTTCACCCCTCAACTCGTACAACTGTCAGCCTAGTCCCGCACCACTGGCACACCCTCGCTCCCTCCAGCCATACGCCCTCCCTCCATCCTCCATCCGTACACCTTCCTTCCGTTCGCATGTCCGCCTGTACACCCTCCCTCCCTCCCTCCCTCCTGCCATACACCCTCCCTCCATCCATACATCCTCCCTCCATCCATACACCCTCCTTCCATTCGCATGTCCGCCTGTGCACCCTCTCTCCCTCCCTCCAGCCATACACCCTCCCTCCATCCATACATCCTCCCTCCGTCCATACACCCTCTTTCCGTTCGCATGTCAACCTGTACACCCTCCTTCCACCCGCACACCCTCCCCTTCACTCATACACCCTCCACCCATACACCTTCCCTCCGCCAGTACACCTCCCCTCCGCCGGTACACCCTTCCTCCATCATACACCCACACATCCTCTCTCCACCCGCACATCCTCTCTCCACCCACACACCCTCCCTTCACACATACACTTCCCTCCGACCGCACACCCTGCCAAGGTCAAGGCCAGGATCAATTTGTCAATCAGATTATACAGCTAGATTGGCTAGCTATTCTGTGCTGAAACTGAAATGACATAAACAGGTCAGTGCCCTTACTTTGATCAAACCACAGTATTCATAGTGACACGCTGGTTCTGGCAATAACTTGACTACTTGACTAACTCCATCAGATAAAAAAATGTTGTATCTGTTGCTGGTCACGCTCTTCACCCTTCTTCCCGGTCAGTTTAGTTTATACTGTATCAAACTCAGCTATCAAAGGTCATAGTTATTTATAATCCCTTATTTACGATCCCTTAGTGACCCATATACCAACTCGATGGTTTTGCTGAGAATAGGGAGACAGTGAATTGATTGCCTTTTGTTAATGATAAACAGGTCCCACTGGTATGCCCATTCGACCACCCTCCACGGTTGGTTCCGGGATTAGCTCAGTTCATGACGGCCTTTGTCTTTAACCACTTCACTCAGTGTCCAGCACACTCTGTGTCTGACTCAGTCCACCACACATGTCCATCGCTTCACGAGTCATTCTACCATTCTACGACCGCTTCATTTCTCCCAAGTTGCTCAGTCTGCACGTCCGCGTTGTACTGTTGCTTTTTCTATTTGCTTTCTATGTTGGGAAGTGATAACTTAGTAGATAGCATTCCGGGCCTTAAACCAAGGGTCCCTGATTCGATTCTTAGTTCAGGCAAAAAAATTGTCTTTCATAACACCCTGGTCAGTTTTGGGTCCTAACGTTGCATATTGGGCATGCGGGCGCAAGCAGAAAGTTTTCTGATGATACCCCCTGGGATACGCTTGGCCAAGAATCATTAGGCCAATTCCTGCACCCACCTGACATCTGTTCTGTCAAAGTCTCAATACTAATAATGCATGCATGCCTTCCTATCCCGGATATGTATTGCCCTGCAATTAGTCTTTGCAAGCCGCGGCATGCTATCGAATTTGTATACAAAGTTTGTCCCATGATACCATTGCCGCTTACTCAGTTGTGCGTCGGGCAAGCGCTTGTCTCAAGCATGTGTTCGTTCGACATGATACATGTATAGAATGCATCTATCACCGAGGGATACATAGTAAACCCCCTATGGAAAATACCCCTGCTATAATCTTTTCTTCAATTTAGCCATTTTGTGTGGGACACACAAAACTTGGTACACACATGGTGTAAATTGTTGTTCAATTATTCGAATTATTTGAATTCACACTAAACATTGAAAGTCTGTATTGAGTAGGGTTGTTGTTTGGACTGGAGTCTGTTGACTGTTTTAAAGGCAGGAATGTGCATAGGCTAAGACCTACAAACAGAATATAATATCCCTTGTACTGGAGGTGAAAAAATGGTCCAACAGCAGATGTGCAAAATACTTTGTTCTTTCCATACAGATTGATCTTTTGAACAGGGAGTCCGTCTTCCCACTTGTCTAAAAAATCACAAAGTGATGTGCGCGTGGCCGGCAGTACAGCAGACATCAAGAGGGGTTTGCCCAAAGCCTCAAGGTCAACCATTTTCCCACATTTGTATACAATAAGTGTTGAGAAATAATTTGTATATTGTTGACATTTGATTTCTTTAGTGTGACTGAAACTTTGTGGCGCACTAATCTACTAATCTACGAATTTGAAGTCGCACTCACTGATCTCCTGAGCTCCGAAGTTTTCCTGATTTCCCGGAGCAGGGCTGGATGAAACCAGTCCATTTCTTGACTAGTTTATAGCCGCTGATGTTATCTATAGACTCTACAAGTCACAGACCTTTGCACCCACTTGAAGAAGCGACATTCCAGATTTTCTTAATGTTTGCAAAACCCGGAACAAAAAATAAGAAAGTTTAGGTGCAAATGGACTGTATCTGATATTTCCGTTGTTAAAAATTGAAATTGGATTCTGCGGGTACTTGAAATACAAATTTTCTTTGGACTGAGGAATTACAGTCAGCTGTTACTGCCCTAGTTATCTTCTGATACGTGGTGCTTTTGCCAATAAATCTAAAAAAATCAATGCGGATTTAAAACCTAACAGATCACGAAGGCATTCGCACACAGTTCAAGTTCATTCAGGTAGCTCTTCGATATACTCATCATGAAAAGAACAACCAGCTTGTGGTTTCTTTACAAATAATCCTAGCATTTCAAATAGCCATTAAGGAGTATGTTCACTATGGATTTGTTTACTGTAGTAGGGCTGGGCATTTGGTGTCAGATTACAAGAGCTATAATAGGCTTCATCCTTCATCCAGAAATAATACCACAATCAGTGTTATTCACAACAGACCCATCCCAAAAATTAATAAATAATAAAATAATAAACTTTCTGGTATAGTTCGGCCCATAATGTTTTAGTTTTGGGGTTTCATTGGAATACATTGTTGTTGGAAGTTTGAAACCACCAAAATAGAGTGCTGGCTTTGTGCAAGTTTGAAGCATAGTTTGTTCCATAATGTTAAAGTCTTGGGACATTTATTAAAAGAAATAGATAAAAGCTTGAAACCTTGCAATTGGTTAAAATAATAAAAACTATACCAGTTTTATCATAGACTATGAATGTGCAAATACTTTTTGATTTTGATGATGAACTGCGTTGAAAGGTTGAAAACGCCGTGGTTTTTTTCCTGGTGGTGGTCAAAGCAATCAGTTCCTGTAGTTCAAAGGTGCTAATTGCCAACAGTTTTAGAATTGTGGTTCTTTTGGTATCAGATCACTTAGACCACTCCCCTGCCAAACTCAGTACTAA
>Ga0224501_10002145_pt1 | contig 15424 bp, 9 predicted proteins | sample SF_Oct11_sed_USG_4_FD_169105 | JGI IMG/M metagenome (GOLD analysis project Ga0224501, IMG submission 169105) | Sediment microbial communities from San Francisco Bay, California, United States - SF_Oct11_sed_USGS_8_1 | ecosystem: Environmental > Aquatic > Marine > Sediment | place: USA... | reverse complement strand
TTCTTCCGTAGCATTTTCTGTCAAGCGTTTTGCTGCCAAAGGTGCTGTCTCATCTTCTTCTGTCGGTTGCTCTGCCATTTGGCCAGAGGGTGATTGCGGCGGCGTTTGTGGTTGTGATGGTCCACCGCCACTACCGGAAGAACCGTCATCGCCCGATGAATCGCTTGCACTTTCAGTCGGGGCAGGGATGCTATGATCAAGGGCATAAATCTGAACCAGCGCAGCTATACCGGCGTCCACAGGGTCTACGCCTTTGCGGTTATTCTGGGTAAATCCTTCATGCAGGGCATTAATGATATCATCAGTTTCCACAGCTACATCTGCGCGCATAGCCGTCCATGACTTATTGACCATAAGATCGCGCAATTTTGTAATGGCACCGGCATGTTTTATAATCGTATCATCAGGCGGCGGCAGAGACATAAATCTTGTTACACGCATGGCCTTGGCAAAGCCCGGATTGGAATAAAATACGGCGCAATCCACAACTGTTTCCCCAAAAGTAATAACAGCTTGACCTTCTTTAAAGCCGCGTAAAGAGTCATAACTCGCACGGGGACGAAGCTGAACACCGGCTTGTTTAGTATCATAATAGCTTCCCATTTCCGAACCGCCGGCCATCTGAAAGCCTGAAACCTCTGTCACCATGGCACTACCAACTGTTTTCTCGAAGAAATCCTTGGTTTCCGTTGGATCTTCTAACTTACCAAACAGTTTGATGTTACAGTTTGCAGTAATAGAATTGGCCTCTTCGCGAACACGCTTTTTCAAGGCTGGTAAGTCCTGCCCCGCAAAAACCAGCGAGAAACCAAGAGAACGGGCCTGCGCGGCCATAACGGCCATACCTTCGGCTACGTAGTAACCAACCTCGTCAAACACAGTCATAAACGGTGTAGATGAGTGCGTAGGTTTGTTTTCGATCACTGTCTCTGATGAACCTTCCACGGTCGAACCAAGGGCAGAACCCATCATACCCTTGATAGAAGCCGCAACGATTTTACCAAGGTTGGCGACCTCATCTCCGGATTTTTCCAGAGCCGGCACAAGCACGACCAGAATACGGCGATTAAGAACCACATCTACCATGTCTACATCAGCGGCCTGCGTGTCAAAGATATACCCGTAATCATCGCCCAAAGACTGCAGCGAGCGGGTAAACTGCATGGCCAAGAAGCCGTGCTGCTGGCTGGCGGTTTCAGTGTTATATTGAGGCGTATCCGGCCCGGGCGGTTTTACGTTACCGTTATCATCATAGGCATCGTGAATAAAACCGGGGAGAGTGTCCAGATAGCCTCTCAAACCTTCTCTTGTAACTTCGGGGACATCTTCGTCGCGAGCCAGTTTAATCACATTATTGAGCGAAAGATTGTCACGAATAGTCCGCACAGACATAGGAATTTCCTGATTATCCCGCTTCCACGTCAAAATAGGCATCATGGCGCCGACCAAAGAGACGGCCCGCTCTTTCCACATTGCATTATCGCCGCCACTTTCCGGCATCAAACTCACCAGCATGTTTGTTAGATATGATGCCGAGCCGGAGGAAAACGGATTCATCGTATTAGAAGGGGCCTGCACATCCGAGTTACCGGTCATATAGTTTAGCACAAGCAAATCATCATCGCGGCCAAAGCGACGCACCAGAGAAGATAGTGATGACCACAAATCCGTATCGGCCTTACCATCAACATACACAAAACCTGAACCCCAGCACAACGCATTGGTTACAAGAGATTTTAGCCCTTCTGTTTTTCCTGCGCCGGTTGTTCCAAGGTAAAGAATATGCGTGCGGATATCGGAATTTGTAAACCAGACTTCCTCATTGGTTTTTTCTACATTCCCAAGATACAAAATTCCTTCAGCCTTACCCTTTTTTCCATTTCGTCCATTATTCGGATCAAGATATTTTGAACCTAAGGGCAGTTTGAAGGCCAGCTCTTTGCTGCGAGAGGAAAGCCAGATAAAATAAATAATCATGAAAATCATGATGAAATCGGCAAAAGTCAGCATCCATTCATTGTAATAAATAGAAGCCGCAGCAGAGGCAAAGATAATAGAAGAGTAATCACGGCTGGACAGGCCGTCAGCAACACGTGTGCCAAAGGGACGCACATCCCTTAGAATGGTTTCATGTTTATGCTCGTATTTTCTCTGATTTAAGGCCATTTTACTCTTACGCTAGCGATTGGTTAAAAAGTCATCAGCCGATAAAGGAACACCCGCAGCAGACTCGCCTGATACGGAGCCACGAGTGCCGGTATTCCCAAGCTGGTTTGAAGAGAGCAAAGGCCCGCTATTTCTTGGCACTGAAACCGACCAGATTATAATCAGCACAATGACAAGTATGAAGGCCAGTATTGCCGCTTTTTTGTTTTCGTTTTTACGTTGTTGCGGCGTTATTTGATGTGCAGGATAAGGAGATACTATGCCGCTAGGTTGAATAGTCGCCGTTGCTGCAGGCTGGCCTATTTGATTATCCGCATTTTGAAGCGCGGCAGATGTTGTCATCAAGGCTTCGATTGCCTGCTCTTTTGTTTCAAATACAGCAATTTCTTCTGAATCCTTTGAATCTGCTTTAAGGCATAGAGAAAATTCTTTTTTCTTTGTATCTTCTTTAACTTCAAGAGCGCAAGATTGAGCCTTGTTCAAATCCATTTGCCAGACCACGGGAGTTTTTGCTGTAATAAAAGAGAGAATAAGCTTCCCACCAACAACGTTAGCTGTATTTGTTGCTTGCATTTGAGTGTCTCCAGTTTTTTTCTGTGCTTTAACCATTTTGTATCACTTTCACTGTGTCTATACGGCCTTTTTCACGCCGCGCTTTTTTGATTTACTGTAATCAAGAGCCGGTATAGGACGGGCCTGTAAAGACTTCATATATCCAATAATTGTTTCATAAGCTTGATCAAGTTTAGGAACCGGTATGGGTCTTTGTGTCATACGTTCGGCCTTGTAATGAGACATTGCCCCCAGAGATTCTACGTGGAAGGACTGCCTTCCCATATTATTAAGCGGATACCAAAGGTTACGGTCATGGGCGCGCAGCCACACAAATTGCGCAGGCGCCAAAACCCCGCCTTCTTCACGGGCGTAAGATAAGGCTCTAAGGAGGGCCGTTGTCTCAAAGGCATGTCTGTTAGCCTGTGCCAATAATGATCTTGCCAAATTCTTATCATTTAAAATAGATTTTGCCTGTTTCAATAATGTCGGATCTTTTTTTAGCTCCATCCCGCCTTTAAAACTCCAGCATCTGGCCAAGCGTCCGAGCATCTCATCTGCGGGCGCGCGTTTTCTGGACGCCTTAAGGCAAAAAGCGGCAAGCAATACTTTTTTGTAATCTTCCAAAGCATGCGGCCCTCTCCACCGTGGCCCCAGTTGTCTTTGGAAAGCGGCCTTAATCTCGTCTTCACTTTCCTCTAATCGTCCATCCTTTGGATTGATGCTATTATAAGCCAGCCATTCCTCAGGCCCTAACGCTTCGGCAAAAAGCGGTAATTCTGCCGGAACGGGGGATCCGGGGGGGCGCGGTGGCTGTGTTGACGGATTGAACTTGGCAAAAGGCGCAATGACTTGAAAATTATTGGATTGAACGCCGATCAATTCTTCCAGCCCCAATTTTCTGCGGTACAAAGTGCGGGGACCATTCGTTATACACCAAACCGCAGCAAGCCCAAGAAGTCCAACAAGAGGCAGGCGCAGAGGCTGCATCGTCATGGCGCTGAATTTTGAGAGATGGCCATAGTTAAGTTTTCTGGCTTCGTAATCAGCGACTCCCGGTCTGAAGCCTGTTTCTCCATCAGGTTTTCGATACTCATAACCATTCATGTGGTCATGAAAATTATATTCGCTCCCCAAAAAAGAAAATGTATAATCATCTGGCAAAAAGAAAGAGATGAGCCACATTTCCGCATATCTTATCCAGCGCACCATATCACGTACTTCAACGTGAAAATATAACCAGAAAAGCCACACCAGGACACCAATAACAAAGAGCAGAATGCCCCAACCTATAGCATTGTCATGGAGTGTATCATTTGATTGTTGTCCGTTTGCCAAGGCACAATTCCATTTTTATTTCATAATTCAACCACAATTTAAAACGTAACTTACCAGAAAACCTAAGAAAAAACCAAGTGCTATTCTCCAAAACATGAATATTTTTAAGTTCAATCTACAAAAAGGATGCCTTAAGGACAAAAATATACTGGACATTAATCTTAATTTCCTTTAGAGGATTTTGCTCTGGAAAGCTTTACCCGAAAATTAATTCAGCGTAAAACGTCCAGCATTAGAGATCTGGTACGCCGCAATAGCTCAGTTGGTAGAGCAGTTGATTTGTAATCATCAGGTCCGCGGTTCGAGTCCGTGTTGCGGCACCATTTTCTAGGCCTTTTGAACGATTTTGTTACTGAATTGAGTAGAAAATACCGATTGCCATAAACAAGACAAGATGAAACCCACAGGATATCCTATCCTATGAGTTTTGTAGCTATAAACACAATTTCTTGTAGCTCAGTTGTAATGGGCGAAGGGCCGTATTCAGCTTCGAGTGCCTCTGTAACGGCTTTTGTTATCTCCCCGGCGTCGGCATTAGCCCTTTCATTGATTTCTAGGACACCTGGGTTGCCTTCAACAGCCCCTTTGGCAATATTGGAAGCTTCAAAACCTTCTGATTTTTCTGAAACAATATGAGATTCAATATTGTCCAGTTGAATCTTAGCCATCAAGCCTCTGATATGATCAATATCGTAAAATCCGAATGGGATGTGTAAAAATTGTGGCGGATCGCTCTCAAAAAATTTGGAAATAGTTTCATGGGCAATCTTTACTGCCTTATTGTTTTCCATTGAATCCCAAACATTAAAAGCTAGCATCCCTCCAGGTTTCAAAACGCGTACCATTTCAGCTAGCCCTGCAGCCTTATCTGGAAAAAACATAATGCCAAACTGGCATATAACAGCATCAAAACCATTATCCTCAAAAGAAAGGGATAATGCATCGGCTTCTCCAAAAGTTACGTTTGCTAGGTCACCACGTTTACTCTTTGCAAAACCCAACATAGCTGGGTTTAAATCAGTGGCTGTAATTGAGACAGTTTCCGGTAATGCTTGCCTAAGGTAATAAGTCGAAATCCCCGTTCCGCAGGCAATTTCTAAAACCTTGCCGTCTTCAGGGATTCTGTTCTTTACGCGATTTGCAAGATCATAGCCTGAAAATTCAAACAAATAAGGACCAAGATAAGTGTCATAAGTTTCGGGAATAGAACCTGTAAACTCTGTATGAGAAGACTCTGCTTTTTGTGCTGGATTTACCATGTTTCTCTCCTTTTTTAATTTTTACTGTGTAGATTTATTACTCTTTGTAATTTCAACTAATTTGCTGAGCAGAAACCAGGACTCTATCGTCTTTATTAAACCACGATCTCCGATCAACTCGAACGTATTATCCCTAATGGCTTTTTTTAAATCCAATTTTCCCAGCCATATATGGGCCATGCTTGTTTTATCTGTTGAGACATAAAGATCGACTTCATATCCGGGGTCGCTATAGCACAAGTCAACACTCTCATGTTCAACAACAATCCACCACATCCTCATTATCTTTGGCGCATCCGGAAACTCAAAATGCAAAACCGTACGGCCATCAGGCAAATTTTCTGCGTTAATGCGTCGCCTGACATCCCACATCAAGGCACCCATATCTAAATCTTTTTTTCCCAGCTTATCTTCAAGCCAGTGTTGCCCCCATAATCCAAGATTAACAATGATGGGCTGTACCTGCTTCCCTATTTTTGTCATGTGGTATTCATAACTTTTTGAGCTTTCTATTTTTACTTTCTTGATAACCCCAGCAAATTCTAAATCTCCTAATCGCTTTGATAGAAGGGCTGTTGAAATTAATGGAATTCCTCTTTTAATCTCGTTAAAACGGCAGCTCCCAAGCATGATTTCACGCAAAATTAATAACGTCCAGCGCTCGCCAATGACCTCGGCGGCTTTTGCAATAGGGCAATACTGACCGTATTTTCTACTCATGCCACCAGTATAAAACCTTTCACCACTATTATCAACTTCAGATTCTGAACTATCTGCGGATAAATCAGCACCTTAATATGAGAATATATGGTGATTAAAACCACTGATTTTTAACTCAGATATAAGGAAAAGAACTATGTTACCCGAAACTATAAAATATAGACTGTTTGATTACATGTCTGTACAAACAATGCGTTATGTCGAAAATGTTCCCATTAAGAAAGCAACCGGTCTGGTCAAAGACGTTTATGATCAGGTCCAAAAAGACTTTTTTATTAACGGAACCATCACAAGCCAATCAAAAGTCCCTGAATTGATGGCTGGTATGTGGAGCGCAGGAAGGGAAATCCTTCTTGTAACAGATAAGGAGGAGCGCACAGTCAAAGAAGCTATTGGCGGTACGCTTTCTTATCTTAATGATTGCCCCTACTGTGCTGACATGTTTGTTAGTCTCGTTCACGGCGGCGGGGAAAAAGATGCTGCATCTAACATCATGTTTGAGAACGAAGATGCAATTAAAGATGAGTCGCTCCGCAAGAAACTCTTGTGGGTACGTGATGCAACGCTGGTGAACAAAGAAGGTGTTTTTCGCCTGCCTTTCACACAAGAGCAAATACCGGAAGTTCTGGGTGCGCTCCTGATGTCAAGCTATGTTAATCGCTACAGCCATGTTGTGATGGATGGCTCACCTGTCATTCCCCCTTTTGGACTACAAAAGATAAAGGATTTCATGCTTAAAATGTTCGGTCGCGAATTACATGTGACGACGCGGCAGATCCTTGAGCCGGGAACATCTCTGAACTTGCTTCCTAAAGCATCTTTGCCGGATGATCTATACTGGTCTGCCCCTAATCAGCGTATTGCTGATGCGATTTCCCGCTGGGCGGCGGCTATTGATAGGGAAGTCGTGAAGACAGTCTCCCCTGAAATTCGTGAGCTTGTGGAAAGCAGCCTCCAGAAATGGGATTGCAAGCGCATGCCTTTGAGTCGTCGATGGGTTGAAGAGGAAATAGAAGGCCTTGAAGGCAAGGATAGGGCACATGCTCGGCTAGCGCTTGTGATGGCAAAAGGATCCTACCATTTCGATGAAACATTGATGGATGATGTTTTATCCTATGGCGCACAGGAGGAAGACATTATCCGTATCCTTGCCTGGGCGTCTTTCACAGGCGCGCGTCGTCTGACGGAATTGACAGCCGATACTCTTGGCCTGAACAATGAGGTATTAGTTGCTGTATAAATCAAACCACTCCCTCCAGAGGAAATATTGTTCTTTGGGGGGAATAGTGTCTATGTAAGTAAAAAGGCTATAAAAATGTCGAAGGAAATTGTTAGGGCTTGCGTGATATTGAATAAGGTGCTTTTTGATAGTGGTTCAAAACCTAATCGAGCGTAATGTTGGGGCGCAGGATATGGCTTAAAACTGAATGATATTCAATCACACAGAATTAGACATAATCAAATTTGTAATCATCAGGTCCGCGGTTCGAGTCCGTGTTGCGGCACCATTTTCCAAAGAACTCAAATTTAAAATTCTGCCATTTTCTTGTAAAAAGTCGACTTGGCCATACCCAGAGCTTTTGCCGCTTGGGTGATGTTATGCTCGAAATGATCAAGAGCGCGCTGCATCATTTCCTGCTCGACGTCCTGAACAGTTTTAAATTTTCCATCATCTGAAAGGATACAAATGTCTTTGTGCTGAGGCAAAGCTGCGGCTGTCAATTGGCTTTCCGGCCTTAAGGAAACCAGCCCCATTATATCCTCTATATCCAGAATATTCGTATCACTGATGACCATGGCGCGGTTGATGACATTTTCAAGCTGGCGAACATTGCCGGGCCAGTCATGATTTATGAGTTTCTTTTCCATGGCTTTTGATATGCCTTTGGGAATGCCGCCTTCAATGGCGCAGAAACGATCAATAAAGTGGCTTGCAAGCGCAAGAATATCCTGTCTTCTTTCCCGTAAAGGAGATAATTTAATTTGCAAAACATTCAGGCGGAAGAATAAATCTTCCCTGAAATTTCCAGTATCAACTTCTTTTTGCAAGTCACGGTTTGTAGCTGATATAACCCGCACATCAACGGGGACAGGCTTTCCGGCGCCAACAGGCTCCACTTCTTTTTGTTGTAACACGCGCAGTAATTTGACTTGCGTTTCAAGCGGCAATTCCCCGACTTCATCCAGAAAGATCGTACCGCCCGCAGCTTCCCTGAACTTACCGATAACTTTTTCTGTCGCGCCAGTAAACGCCCCCTTCTCGTGACCGAAAAGCGTGCTTTCAACAAGTTGTGAGGGGATAGCGCCGCAATTCACCGCGATAAAAGGTTTACCGCCGCGCATGCTTTCACCGTGAATGGCTTTGGCAAAAACTTCCTTACCGGTTCCGGTATCGCCTGTAATCAAAACGGGAATATCGGAAGACGCGGCCTTGCGCCCGATATTCACAATAGAAGCTAGCCCGCCGTCATAACCGATTAAATTCTCAAAGGTAAAGGTCCCTTCCTTTTCATTTTTAAGACGCGATACTTCCTTGGAAAGCGTACAGATCTTTAGGGCATTGCGGATCGTTACCATCATCCGCTCACCCTCATAGGGTTTTGTAATAAAATCAGTCGCACCAAGTTTCATGGCCTGAATGGCATCTTCAATATCCTTGCTGCCTGTAAGCATAATGACTGGAACGGCAGGATGTTTTTGGCGAATAATCTCGAGCGTTTCCAGCCCGCCCATAACAGGCATATTCAAATCGAGAATGACAAGCTTGATATCCCGCCCTTGATCGGTTTCTAAAATATCCAAGGCTTCACGGCCCTGAGACGCTTCACGGGATTGGAAATCCAGCTTTCTACGTAAAAAGGTTGCCAGCATTTCACGCTGCACACGATCATCTTCAACAATGAGAACCGGCTGTGTCATGCGCTTATTTGAACATAGAAGTGTTAAAAAAGCGTTTGATTTTTAGAAAAACACGGGAGTATGCCCATTCCCAAGCGTTTGATTTTTAGAAAACTATGATATTGCGGGGCAGGTGATGTTTTTATGAAAAAAACACAATCTAGGATGCTTACAACGATAAATATACTTCGCTTCCTTTAAACTCACCATTTTTGTAGTGCTGCTCATATGTAAGCTTCCCATCTCTAAACCACTGCATCGCCGCAGTTCCGTCTTCGGGATCGCTTGGTACCTTACCTTTCTTATCTAAAGTATATATTACACACCGGAGGCCGTCCTCATTACTGGATTCGTGCCGGTATCTTCCATCAACATATTTTTGTGTATCATCGGTGATTCCTTCAAGATTGCATATAGAACCATCACCGTTTACGGGAGCTGGACCATCCTCTATTTTTTCTAACCCCGCTAGCAGCTTAGTGTCGTTCAGAGCATTTTCCAATTTTTGTGAAAGAGAAATCCGTTCCTCTCCTTCTTTCTCTTCTGGATGAGGAGCATCTGTAGCATCTTCTTCCGCGTTACTTGCTAATGCAGTTTCGTCCGGATCATTTTCTGGGGGAGGAGAAAGCTCTCCGGTATCAGGGTCTGTTGATATTGTTCTGCTAGCTACTATCAATTCCATAAATTTTTCATCTTTTCTTCTTTCCGCGTCTTCACGCTCCTTTTCCTTCCACTTTCTTATTAGGTCAGCGTCTATACCTGATGCGAGCCGCTTAGTCTCGCCACCGCTCCTCTCCAGTTCTTCTTTATTCCCTTCCGGAAGGTCTCCTTTATGTTGCAGAGGCAGAGACTGTTTAATCTTTTCTCTTATTGGTTTCTCTGTCTGTGCTACAAGAACCTCCACCTTATTTGGCGTCTTTTTATCGGTGTTTTTAATGACCGGAGATTGACCATTATTTTCATCCGCTCGGGATGGCTTTTTTTCTGGTAAAACTGCAAAAACGTCGTCTTTTCCGCCCGTACCGATGCTTGAGCCATATCCGACCTCATTGGGTTTAAATATACTTAAGAAGAGGACCAGCGCTCCTACCAAAGCTCCGATACCAAATAATTTTCCCCCATTGTTATTATCTTTTTTTTCCATGTTACGATCTCTCGATATTTTCCCTGTACCCTGATTCTTACGGAACCGAGCATATAATATTTTCTATCATTATGTCTAATAATTTATCAGGATAATATAGTTTTGTCCAATTCTCAATGACTATACGGGTTTGTGGTGGGCCCGGAGGGACTTGAACCCCCGACCTTCAGGTTCCCAACCCTTCAGGCATATTATCAGGAGCTTCAACAGTAAGGTGTCTAGATCCATAGGGGCTATTCAGTTCGAATCTTGATGAAAAACGCCAGTTAATGGGATACGTATTTTCGAACTTGGAATTGGAAGGTGGAAAGCTGCGCTATGCCTTGAATACGCCATTTAACCTGTTCGCAGATTTGGCATCTTATCAAAATTGGCCGTACGGGATTCGAACCCGTGTTGCCGCCGTGAAAGGGTAAAAACATAGACTTTATCGGACTATATAAAACTAATTATTTTATAATTAAAACAATAATATAGATATATTTCGGTTTTATGTTGCCCTATGCAATTTTACCCCATATATTACGTACAAGTTACGTACGGAGTTAATCATGGCAAAAACCGTCAAAGATAAGAAGCTGGAATCCAGAACAGCACGGCAACCCCTTAAAGCCCAAAGAGAACCCCATTGGAAAAGCATTGATAGAGGCTTTCATATTGGCTATCGCAAACATAAAGATGGCGGTGGATCATGGATTGCACGCGCACGCTTGGAAGATAGAAAATATCGCTTTAACCATCTTGGCAAAGCTGACGATATACAGGACGCGGACGGTGTTACAATTTTCAACTTTTCTCAAGCACAAGAGCAAGCACGTAAATGGTTTGAAGCTCTTAAAAAGGAAGAAAAGGGCATTGGAATTGCAAAGCTTACAGTTAATCAGGCTTTGGATGACTATTTGCGTTATTTGCATTCGCATGGGAAATCTGCGGAAAGGGCAGAATACAGCATTCAAGCTTACATTAGGCCAAAGTTAGGGCATTTTGAAATTTCCAAGCTTGCCTCAAAGCAAATATCGGACTGGCATCAAAAACTAACAGAAGAGAAGCCTAGGCAACGTAGCCAAAAAGGTAAAATATCGCACAAAAATCTTAGCGAAAAAGAGAAAGATTATATTCGCAAACGCAAAAGCTCGGCCAATCGCATTTTGACAATCCTAAAAGCGGCATTAAACAAGGCTTATTATGAAGGTAAAGTTTCCAGTGATGATGCATGGCGCAGAGTAAAGCCATTTAGAAATGTTGAAAATGCTAAAATTCGTTTTCTCACGCCAGCCGAATGCAAACGTCTTGTTAATGCGTGCGAACCTGATTTTCGTACAATGGTGCAAGCCGGATTATTAACAGGATGCAGATACGGGGAATTGGTAAATTTACGTGTGCAAGATTTTAATGATGAATCAGGCACACTTTTTATTGCTGATAGCAAAAGCGGCAAGCCTCGCCATGTTACACTTGAAAATCAAGGTAAGGTTTTCTTTCAGCAATCAGTAGTGGGAAAAACCAGTAGCGAATATATTTTTACACGAAATGACGGAACACAGTGGGGACGTTCTCACCAAACACGAAGATTAAAAGATGCTTGTACTATTGCAAAAATAAATCCGGTGGTTAGCTTCCATATTTTGCGCCATACCCATGCCAGCCAGCTTGCTTTGCAAGGTACGCCTTTAGCCGTTATTGCTGCACAACTTGGCCATGCTGATACACGCATTTGTGAAAAACATTATGCGCACCTAACGCCCAATTATATTGCCGATACGATACGCCAGAATTTCCCTGATTTAGATATTGTTGAATCGAGCAATGTAAAAGCCATATCCGGCTAATCTATCCCGTCTATAAACGTCTCAACAAAATTGCGTATTTTGCTTATTATACGCTCTGCCACGGTACTACGCTCCCTTAGAGATGGGCGTTTTTCCATGATTTCAATTACCTCATCACGCAAAGGCAATTTTTCAGTAAACAGGTAGTTGCCAAGAACCTTTTCCAACCCTTCGGAGTCAAGCCCTTCTTCTTCACTCATGGCCATAAGAGCCTTACGCTTTTCTTCTGTCCAGTAAGTATCAAATTCATCACTCACATCGGCGCTTGCTGGCATATCTGCGAAATGTTGAGAAATAAATTTCTCGATAAGTTCTTTTTTGCTTCTGAGCTGGGTTTCTGTGTCCAGAATATCCATGATGGTTTTGCGTGCTTTTTCCTGCTCTTCCGGTTTTTTATCCTTCATGTTACGAAGCAGGTTAATGATATAGCTTACATTGATTTTATCACGGCTAATAAGTTCAACCTCGAAATCAATATCATCAAGAATTGAAACCTTTTCCTTTTCTTTCTCTCTTCGTACTTTGTCGTAAAGATCAAGATACTTACTCCGAAAATCAGAAAAGAGCTGCTCATTCATAGGCAGATCATCGAAAGTAAACTGCGTAAAGCAATCAAGCACGTTCTTAATACGGATAACTTCACGGAAAGCCTGAATAAATTTAGCCTCATCTTCCTCTGTCAAAAGACCATCAACACTAGAAACATCAGGCGTAATAGCTAGAAGATTAGCCACTGCCTGCCCGAACTTCCTGACGTAATCCTCATAAGGGGCTAGAATAATTTCTTCTTGAGCATCTTTATTGGCAAAAAGCTCAATGGCCTTGTCCGTTGCTGGCTTTAAATTTCTAAAACAAACGACATTGCCTTGTGATTTCTTTTGCCCCATCGTTCGGTTTGTACGTGAATAGGCTTGCAAGAGGCCATGATATTTCAAGTTTTTATCAACGTAAATTGTATTTAGTGGCTTACTGTCAAAGCCTGTCAGGAACATATTCACGACCAGAAGAATATCAATTTCCTTATTCTTAACACGCTTTCCAATATCCTTGTAATAAGCATAGAAAAGCTTACTGTCTTTAGTAGAATAGTTTGTACTAAACATCTTGTTGTAATCAGCAATATACTCATCCAGCTTTTCACGACTATGCTTATTTACTGGCGCATTATCGTCAGGCATATCATCGCCTGTTCCCATACCATCGGCGTCCGCATCTTCCTCATTAGCCTGATATGAAAAGATAGTTGCTATTTTTAAACTGTGTTCTCCAGCATCTTTTTTAGCGCGAAACAGCTCATAATAGGCCATAAGAGTTTTTACGTTGGACACACAAAACATTGCCGTAAATTCTCGGCTATGCGTTTTTCTGTCATGGTTAGCAATAATATAATCGGTAATTTTTTCCAAACGCTCCGGCGCTTCCATGACCTCCGCCGTATCAATCGCCTCAACTTCAATATCAACAACTTCATTCTTCTTTTTGAAGGTGCGGATATATTCAACGGAAAATTTCAGAACATTTTCATCTCGAATAGCGTCAGTGATAACATATTTATGTAAGGCAGGCTTACCGAACAAGTCCGCCGTTGTTCGCTTACCATGCGCATTTTTTGCAGCATTATCCTTAAATATCGGCGTTCCGGTAAAACCAAACATTTGCACATTGTCAAAATAGTCTTTAATCCGCTTATGCGTATCACCAAACTGGCTGCGATGGCACTCATCGAAAATAAACACCATCTTTTTATCTTTGAGTTTTTCCATTGTTCTAAGATGGCGCTCTTTACTAATCGCAGTATTCAATTTTTGCAGCGTGGTAACAATTAGAGGCGTATCATTGCCAAATTGTTCTACTAGCTTTCCCGTATTGTTTGTTGCATCAACACTGCCTTCCTGAAAAGCGTTAAACTCTGCTATGGTCTGGTAATCAAGGTCTTTACGATCAACAACAAAGACTACTTTATGGACTTTAGGATTCTGCGTTAGTATTTGCGCCGCCTTAAAAGAAGTAAGCGTTTTTCCTGAGCCTGTAGTGTGCCAGATATAACCGTTCTTATCGGTATCCCTTACCTGCGCTACAATTGCCTCAACCGCATAATATTGATAAGGGCGCAAAGCCATAAGCATTTGATGGCTTTCATTCATAACAATATATTTTGTAATCAATTTAGAAAGCTGGCATTTCTCAAGAAATACTTCTGCAAACTTACTAAGCTGCGCAATTTTGTTATTCTTTTTATCTGCCCAGAAAAATGTCTGTTTGAAATCCCGCTTATTTACCGGATTATTTGCATAGTATTTTGTATTCACACCGTTGCTTATTATGAAGAGTTGAATATATCCAAATAATCCATAGCCCGCCGCAAAACTGTGCCTATGATAACGGTTTGTTTGGTTAAATGCCTCTTTCATTTCTAGGCCGCGCCGTTTTAGCTCGATCTGGCAAAGCGGTAAACCATTAACCAAAAGTGTCACGTCATAGCGATTGGTATATTTGCCGACCATCGTAATTTGATGCGTGACCTGATATTCATTCTTGCACCATTGGACTTGGTTAATCAGCTCGATATAGCCCGTTGTTCCATCATCTTTGGTATAATCAACCTTATCGCGCAGAATTTTGGCTTTCTCAAAAATATTTCCACGCGCAAGCTTGTTTAAAATCTGCTTAAACTCATAATCAGAAAATAAAACCTTATTGTGCTTTTCAAGCTGGCGTTTGAGATTAACCAGCAAATCATCCTCATTGGAAATTACAACCTTTTCCCAACCCAATGTTATAAGCTGGGCAATTAGCGCATTTTCAAGCTGTTGTTCCGTTTGTGTGTTCATTTTTTATTTTTCATAATTTATTTTTTAATTGCTTTTTAAAGAATACAATGTATATTTGTATCTAATATGTCCCCCGCCTCTTCACGAAGGTGTACGCGGGGGATTTCTTTTTAATACAATTCTTATTTCCAAATATTCCAATCTTTCCAGCCAGTTACAACCCCCATATCCTCAATCGAAATAGCAGCATTTTGGGGATGCGGAAATTCATCCATTGCAGCAAAAAATTGATTCGTCCAATCGGTATGTGGGCAAATTTTTTTCAAAATTATTTGCATCAAACAAAAATATAGGAACGGCCTAGAGGTTTTTAATTGCCGCAATTTAACATTAGACAATGGAATACTAGCAGTATCCATTACATTACAATTCCAAAGCCTACTATGATGCGCCGCCGTATTACGTATAAAGTTTAGGCCACGCAACCATGTTTGAAACTCTGTTCCGTTATTTAGCCCAAACTGTGATTCAATCTTAATCTTGTCTTTAATTTGTAGTCCTGAATACAGCTTGGACATTGTACCAAAAGTAAATATCTCAATAGCAACCCAAATAGGTAATTCTCCGTATATTCTAATATTATGTGATACAAAAGACTTACGATTAGCTTGCTTTAAAAGTTTATTATAGTCATCCAGCCATTCACTATATAGGCTTGTCCCATCACTTCTTTTTTTTGTGAAATTA
>Ga0224501_10002144_pt1 | contig 15425 bp, 5 predicted proteins | sample SF_Oct11_sed_USG_4_FD_169105 | JGI IMG/M metagenome (GOLD analysis project Ga0224501, IMG submission 169105) | Sediment microbial communities from San Francisco Bay, California, United States - SF_Oct11_sed_USGS_8_1 | ecosystem: Environmental > Aquatic > Marine > Sediment | place: USA... | reverse complement strand
GGTGTAGAATCATGGTCAGGTTTGATCCATAGGCAGCTCACGATCATCATGAGATTGAGTGAGTACCAACGGTTAAAGCGTAAAATTTTAAGTGAGGGACTGGTTGGAGTTATAGGATAATGTGGGTCAAGATCTCTCCACGGTTGTTAAAGATCCACCTCTCCCTTTTCCAGAAGAGTAGCTGGGTTTCTGCGGGTGATGAGTAAACTGATTCATGTTGACTGACCCCCACCTGGAGCGTGTATCGTGTGACTGAAAACTGCATGCTTGGCAATGGGAAAAGACTTTTATTGCGTTGTATTGTGTTGCTGACTGGGTTGGAGGGGGGAAGTCTTCCTGTAGGTATAAAAACTGGGGCATTAAAGTTTACTGAAGATACACCGTTGAGGGGGAAACTGAACACTCGGCATCCTTGATCCTGCCCAGTTAAATCTGCTCTATCGGACTTCTTTCTGCAACCCCCAGATTTTAAATAGCATATACATGTACGGCATAGGTTTCGGGTGAAAAAGATGAACTCAATACTCATTGACTATGTGAAACAAAGCTCTCTATTTTCTACCTGGCTCGAGACTGATCAGTTCTTCTACCTGTGAAAAAAAATGGTAACATTTTACAAAAGACAACTTTAAAAATCAACCCTCTTCATCATTCCATGAGTCATAGCACTGATATACTACAAGTACGTATATGGGTCGGCCATCACCAGTCTCAAATTATTCGAAAAAATTAATAGAACAAAATTAAGCTGGAATGGCTACAAATATATCAGGAGTTGTCTTTTCTTTAATGAGAAAACAATTCCATATTAGCGTCTATTCAATTTACGGAGCTTTTTCCATAAATGAAGCTCCCTTTTCTGACATAAGTTCCCCCTGATACCTCAGATTTTAGCAAGCACCATTTTCTGCATGTTATCATTTCTTGCCCGATTCTGTTTTACAGAGAAGCAGCCTTGGAGACTCTAACTCGTAAAGAAGTTGGGTCATTTTTAGTACGAGAGAGCACAACTCACCCAGGAGGATTCGCTCTGTCTGTACGGGTGCCTCGTTTTGATAACCCCACTGGTATAGTGCATTATCTTATAGAAAGATGCCCAGGTGGGGTTAAGATGAAGGTGAGTTATCTTTTCATTAGAGAGGTTAAGGATTCGTCAATGAACGTCCTCGCATCAACCCGGCTTGCTAAGTTTATACAGGACACTCGCCCATAAAACGTTGCAACCGATATTCATTAAGTGACAACGAACGCAAATTGTGTGGCTTTAGACTGCGTCCACCCTAGATTGAAACTAGATATTTGTTCAATGTTTGTCTCAAATTATTTTGTTTTCAGACAAGAAATTTCGCAGTGACCCATCCTAATGACAGTAAACCGTGGTAATCCGGTAGTTGTTTCAAGACTCCTCGGATATCCGAGAGGTGTTTTCAAATTTTTGAGTTGTCTCGGTCCTTGATCGTTCATCATTCGCCGTGGTTCCATACAGATTAACTAGTTCGTTGACGAACGTTTCTCATATAAACTAAGCAACTGATACGCGGCATTTTGTCAACTAAATCTATTTCTTTCGTATCCTGACCAGGGCCAAGGGTATGCAGGTACTCTGCCGGTACCCTGACAGTGTCAAGGGTATGCAGGTACTCTGCCAGTACCTTGACCAGTGTCAAGGGTATGCAGGTACTCTGAAGGTATCCTGACAGTGCCGAGGGTATGTAGAAGGGACACCGCTTTTTCTGGAGCCATTAGGGGATTTTTTGCTCGCATCCGAATGCCCGATATAAAAGATTACATTATGGTTGGGTCTCCTCTATCTAACTGAACTCGGAAAAAAGTCTTCTCAATAACCCGATAGTCCGTACATGCAGGGAGTAATAATTGTATAGCATAAATAACCATATAGAACCCATGATCTTATTCCAGGGTCTAAACAAGGAGTGGACCAATTTGTCCTCACTAGTAGTTCATCACAGCATCATGCCAGAACTGCTACCGTGCACACTAAAACTCCCTGACCGAAATCTCAACAACAACAGCAACAGCAACATCGGTGATATTAACAATCTAGATATATGCGCGGATCAGCAGAAAATACAAATGAGCAGCCATTCAGGTAGTCTAACAGGAGATGTCATGATGATCATATATGCAGTCGGCATGGTTGACAATTGTTGTACGTTGTTTGACTGTTGTATGTTTATATGATCTTCAGATCATAGTTCTTAAGATTGGTCGGTCCTGCAGTACTGATTGACAAGAAACTCAACGGATATTTATGTTTGAGGTTTTTTTTCACTGGTTTCCTGTTCCTGAGCCTGACTGGAAGTAGAGAAGCTGACGAGGCAGTCTATTCGCGCACCACTCATACGGTGGACATGACCAGTGCAACCACCTTAGTTTTTTTTAAATTTGCATGTCCACTTCTCTTGTAGGTCCGGCGGGAGTTACTGAGAGAATTCATCTCACCAAGCGTTCTATACTGGCGGCAAATCCACATACGGCCAACAGGGACTTTATCAAAGTAAAGAATGTCATATCGCAGTGAGCCGTGAGACGGGATATATAATATGTATGCAACCAACTGGTGCTAATACAAAGATTTTATTTCCATTTGATGCGAGTTATGTAACGATATAGTTGTTCAAAAAGGAATCACATTTCCATATAAAAAAACCAATTAACCTACTAATTGTTGATGATGGATAATTTCCACTGATTGATATCGGAATTGGTAATCGCCACTGACTAGGTCAGAAGGTTTGTGCCCATTGCATGAATATATGGATTGGCAATCAGTGCGCAGTTACAAGGCTAGCTGATCCTACGCCAGGCACAGTTATTTACTGCCATTGATATGAATATATGGATCGGCAATGAGTCCGCAGTGCAAGGCTGCCCCAATAGACAGTCACACGGCATTACTGCCATTGATAGGAATATATGGATTGGCCATGAGTTCGCAGTACAAGGCCGCCCCAGTAGACAGCCACACTGCTTCACTAGCTTTGATATGAATATTTAGATCGGCAATCAGTGAGCAGTACAATGTTGACCAGGCGGACAGCCTCATTGGGTTGTGACCAATGAACAAGGTTCTGACATCATAAGAACGAAACAGGTTAAGTGAACTCACTACAAGTTTTGTAGAGAAGACAAATCCATAAATGGGATGCACACTTATTTGGAGTTGTCTACCCTTTGACCCACTGATACGCCAGCTCGTGATATAATTGTAGCGATTCTTGTGTAGTTTACATCCATTTGTGGAGTCGGAAGCGAATCAGGTTGTTAGACCTTGAGATTCAGGTCAATAAGACTGTTCGCGTGGTGAGCCTTGTACTGCGGATCGATTGCTTATCCAGATTCACATCAATGGTAGTAATTTGAAGACTGTCCGCGGGGTCAGCTTTGTACCGGAGACTGATTGCCAACCATACATTCATATCAATGAGTATAAATGAACATAAATTACAGGCAGAGCAGAGGCTCATCAAAGGCCAAACAGCTCCAACAGCGGGCAGATAATAACCGCACGGCGTTATTTTAGTTTTTACATTACGACCTTATAAATGACGAACTATGGGTAAATTGCTACAATCCAAACCTAATTTGTTTCTCGTCTATTAAAGTAATAATTTAGCGCATTTCCATAGCAAGAGAAAGCATCCACTAATAGTCTTCTCAATACAGTATATTTTATAACAAAGTAGCTTTATTCAGAGAGAATGAATTTACAATTGGATTTACTATTTCAAGTGGTGTCATAAGATACCTAAGGTACTCCGAGTGCCAGCGGTAGTGCTAAGTTTATACGAGGATATTTGTTGACAGGATCCTTTCATGAATATTCCAGAAAGGACATCGGTCAAAGACCTTGTGACTCCATACTGAGTCGAATGTAGATTGAAACAAGATTTTCATTCAACGTTTGTCTTAAATTATTTTGTTTTCAGACAGGAAACCTCACGGCGATCCGACTTAACAGTCGTGCTAACTTCCGGTGGTTGTTTTGAGACTCCTCGGATATCCGAGAAGTCTCTTCGAATTTTCAATCCTTCGCCGTAGCTCCAAACAGATTTTACTGACTCGTCAATAAAGTCGGTCACCGCATAAGAATTCGTCGACGAATATCCTCGTATAAACCCAGCAAGTGTAGACTTATATATGTACACGCCTAGCGAGAAGCGAGGCTGAATCCGTATGTACTCAAGTCTCCTCCGCCTGTTTGTAATGCTGAAGTTCCATTTCCATCTTAACGCAAGCGCTTTCAATCTCATAGTTTTTACTCACCAGTCCGACCCAACTAAAACAAAGAGATCAGAGATTTAGAGGTTCGAGAGACACTTGGGAGTGAAGGTGTCCCATGGCCCTACGGATCATCAGGGAAGTGGCTGTTGTTCCTGGCAATGGTGTAACTGAGATGGGGCACCACTCCGTCTCACCGCCTTTCACCTTCCCCAGTTCTGAAGAGAGTCAGGTATCCTTTTACTGCTGGGTGAACAGAGAGTTTTTTGAAAAATCCTGTGTTTTGACCTCGGGACCTTCAGTACCAGTGAAGAGCGCTCTAACCACATGGCCACAGTGCCTCTCTACACTAGGGGAGCAGAGCAGAATCCAGTTAATGGTATCGCCTTTGATATGCAGCACGGCGAACCGAGAGCTACATCTCTTGGTTCCGCCGTATAAAGTGGCCATTAGACAGGTAACGCATTTGCTTTTTGTCTTTCTAGTATGACCCCTTCATTACTCTCGTGAAGGTGCTGGGTTAGTTACGTGTTATTTCACACGTTGCATGGAGCACCACGAGTGGGTCAACATCGATGCTTAACCTCCAAGTGAGGCTTATTTTGTTTTGAGCTAAGATTAGAGTGATGAACTCACACTGACAGCGTGAGCTCGCTATGACCCGAATTCGGACCCAGACTCTTACGGTTGCGAGCCCAGCATTATACAACTGAGCTATCCCGCTATCCCGCCATCCCGATGTCATGTCCATGTTTGCTGTACAACCCATCGAGAAAAACACTATGTGAGGTGAAGTGTCTGCAAAACCCGCTCACCCCCATGACACTGGGTCAATCTATTTGGTGGATCTTTGGAGTTCGATGCTTCTGCTGAAGCAAAATGTGCCGAGAACTATGTAAGGAGCTCATTCTCACGATGGGAGCCTGACATGGCTATAGCTTGAACCCGGACTCATGCGACCTCCAGCCACCATACTAATCCGATACTAGGATGATTGAACCAAAACTTGTGTTATATATGAGCCAATCACATCAACCCTAGCTCAATCAAAAACAAGCCGCACTATAAGGTGAGGCGTTGATAACAATTTGCTTGCTCATGGTGTACCATGCTTAGCCATAACTGGTGAAATAACAAGAATCTAGCCCAGCAGCTTCACCATGGCAGAGAATACGCCACACAAGGGGTTTTAACTCGATAATGCCTACTGCCCAGCCCCAATGTCGGTCACAAACCAGCTTTTTTCTATTCGGGCACTTATTGGGCATCCTATTTAACGGACCTGCTAAGCCTGAGGCTTGTTGGAGTGGTAGGAACTAGGATAAACGTGAGGAAGTTATACTCACAACGGTAGCCCACCGTGACCAGGATTTGAATCAAGGTTCTCACGGTTGCAAGCCAAGTGCATTTAATGACTCAGTTATCCCATTTTATTTCACCGACCTGTCTTCCAGCGTTTTCAGTTTGGTGCCTGCCTCTATCTGCTCGTTTTTGCGCTGCCAGTTGACATCCTGTATCTGTTTTCTAACTTCCTGCAGTTGGCCCTGCGCTGCCTCCAACAGTCTCACCAACAGCTCGTTGTTAAGTTTCCACGATGTTGAGCCGTATTCCGACAGCAACTCGAGGTTCTGAATCCTGTATACGCGTCACCAGAATCAATACTCCGTTTATTAAAGGGGCTCGGGAGTTGCGTACCGAACAATAATTATTACGTTTCGGCAGACAGAACATATAAATAGTCACTAACTTGAACCAGTGCTCACTTTGGATCGGTACTTGTAGTGATCCCGCGTACAACTGGGTGCAAATGACATTATTTCAGGGCCGGTTCCTGTTTCTGGAAATGTAACTCCGAGATTTCTCTAAATACTATTTTTAACGGTTACGGAGATATTTACTACAAAGGTTACAACAGGAGCCTGCTTCAGGGCTCGAGCCCATGAACCAAGAGATATCTCAATTACCATGAAAATGTAGAATACAGAGCCACCAGAAATGGTAAAGTGATTGTATTTTTGGATGGAGTACAAACTAAACTTCGATTGAGAGCTAAGACAATGACAAGATTATTTTCACTATTTGTCCACTTACTGTGTATTGTATGTGACTCGATAGTGAGGGTTGGTCTGGTCTATGGAGGATGGTGAGACTAACAACTGCTGCGTTAGAAAAATATCACATTCATCTACCCACAACTACTGCTGTTACAGTAGTCGCAATGTTTCCAATTTCAATGTAAAGCCACTGCGATATATGTATCACTGCACACATTAAAACCGAATTTACGCCCTTATACGAGCCCTCGTATCAAGGGTGTGACTTTTGTACGAGGTGGTGAGAGTCTAACAAGCATAAAACCATAAAGCCCTCTGAGTTCTGGGTCCAACAGTGAGCCCTCATACCCTGGGGGGTGTTTTAAGATACTGAGACTGTTAATGTTAGATGGAAAAGTTTAACAGCAAAGGACTTAGATATTTACCGGAGAGCTTGGTGCTCCAGCTGAGCTTCTGAGTTGTGTACCGACTCGAGCCAAGCCTGAACATCAGTCATTTTTCCCGTGCTCGGCTGTGGCAGCTCACATCTATAATGGGAAAGTGATGTCATCAGTGAGACAGTCAGCAACAGCGGCGACAAGGTAGAGCAGTGAGTGGAATTGCGAATAGCTCAATGACTAGAGCGCTTAGTTCAAGATGGAAAGATCCTAGTCATGCTGAGCGTCCATTGTGAGAATGAGCTCCTCACATAATTCCTAGCTTCTACAGTTCCAGCACAGGCAGCTTAGAGCGTCTGGTTCATAGGATGGCCGAGTAAACGATTAAATAAAAATGAAATATGGCACTCATTATTCACAGAGAACAGCGCTGAGTTATAACTCAACGATTGTAAGTTCGAAGATTGTCAACAGAAGAAGACGATTCCGCAACAACTAAAAAGTGCTTTTAACATCGACCGAACTCGCGCCTTATTCAACAACACCGCCTAGGATAGTGAGAGATAAGGCTTTGAACGTCTAATCCAGGAACCTATGAGACTCTCAATTCAATGAAGATATTGTTGGCTATATGACGTGGGGTTACCTCTTCATGTTGAGCGTCTCCATAGGCAATCTCGCCTGCATGCGTTCCCACTCTTGCTTCATAACATCAGTCTGAAAAATAAATAAGATTATCCTTTGCCCGACTGACGTGTGGGTAAAGTGGCTGTTAGAGAGCCAACCTGGACGGGCAATGTAGAAACTGAGGTGGGGGTACCACTGCTCTTCCTCACCGCCTTATCCTTCCCCAGCTCAGAGTCAGGTGCCCATTCCCTGCTGGGTGAACAAATAGAGTTTAAAAAAATTCTATGTCTTGAACCCAGGATCTTCGACGCCAGCCACAGTGCCTACCTTTTCTGTAAAAGGCTGTTACCTGAAAGTGCTATATGTATACGAGGATGGCAGTATGAGGGTGGATTAAGAACTGAACCATGGGGAACAGTCATAAAATCCTTCTGGAACTCATGCCTCTGTATACGAGTGGCTGGGAGCATGCGCAGAAGACATAACATACACCCAGTAATATATAGGAATATGGATAGCAGAATAGCTCGGTGGATGGTCTTGGTTTAAATAGATAAATCAAGGGATTCAGGCTCTGGCCTTGTTTGACTTCCTCCTCTCATAAATCCTAGCTCAGACCGCTACGGAGCAAGCCTCGTGGTTCATGGGTCTGCGATATAGGTTGGCCAAGCGCTTGTGTAAAACAATAAAAAGTATACCAACCTCAAATGCTTTGTAGTTTGGTGGAGCCAAGAACTCGAGGTAGTTTTTCGTTGGTCTATATCGTCTCGTTTCTTCTTCAATTAATGCCAATGCCTTCAAACGGCAAAATAGAATGAGATTAATACCCAAGGTTAATTACATCATTATTTTATGGCAGACTCTAGTGCTAGCCTAGAGAGACCTGGCACCAAGTTCAAGTTGGTAGAGTCAGGTTCAACCAACCAAGCTATCAGTATCAAGTTAGTTAATATTTTGAGTTCAATCATAAAATGTCTGCGAAATATACATTAAACGTTTGTTTCAAACCAGTAACTCACTCACTCACTCACCTTCACAGTCACTCAGTGACTCACTCACAGTCAGAGTCACTCACTCACTGAGTCACTGACTGACTGAGTTGAGTGACTGTGTGAGTGTGTTAGTGTACGCTCCAAGTCTGACTCACTAAACTTTAGATAATAATAATAGTTAATAATATTATAAATATAATTAATTATATTACTTATTAGTATTACTTTTAGCCTAGGCTAAAGCCTAAACGGTAAACCGTAAACCGGTAAACCGTAAACGAGACTACGTCTACGGTAGTACTATAAACTCACGGCCTCTTTGACACCGGGTTCATCATATCCTTGGTCAAAATACGGCAAAGCATCAACTACTACCTCCGCTGACATCATAAACCCAAACTTAGAACGTAATTCCGATATAAGCGCTCAGTAAATAAATGGCAGAATTTCTAGTTCTACTTTTTTCTTTTTAGCATTGAATTGCGCATTTCGAACAGAAATCATACAGTCACGCTCCTCAATTTGAACCAAGATGGAAGCGTTGAGCGGCACTACACTCGGGCTGTTTATTAAGGTACGACAACTGCTAAAAAAATATTTGAGTTAATTGGCTTTTCGGCGGGAATGAGAGAGTGTAACATTTTCTCATCTTGCATGGAAAAACTGTCAGTTTTGACTGACTCAAGGGAAATAGGCAAGACTTTCTTTCTCTTCCTTTTATATCCTGACCGGTGTCAGATGACCTACTGAGTCTTTGATTCAGCGCTTCCCAGGGTGGCTTTCTTTCAGGGCAGCGGCCATGGTGACCATTCTAGGAGACAGGCCTCTTCCACCCATGTGACCCATAGAGACGATAAACTTATGGCTGGGGCTCTTTTATTTAGAGTCAATATCCAAAACTGACGAAGGTATTGCAACAGGCAAAGTTTTACCTGATTTGGAAATCGAACCAGGGGCCCCGAGTCCAAAGCCCAGTACACTATCCATTAAACCATCACTTCACCCTAAGGGAAGACCTGCATGGGGAACCAAAAAATATCTGCAAAACACACAGTAGTGCATATAATGCAATTCAGTGTCAAGGTGTGCTTGAAAGATGTCCCCTGTGTAAAGCGAGAAGTGTCAACTAATCCTGAGCACTTTTCTTCGCTCTCCTACTCAGTGTTGGCGTATATGTGTTGAATGCTTCTGTTATAGATAACAACGCATTGCTTGTGTCATCATCATTATGTAGTTCTCAAGCAAAGCCTGCTGATGATGTCACAGCTTGCACGGCATCCCGGGCTAACAATCCAACTCTACCCACTACAGCTGGTCACCAGTTGACCGCTGCAACTAACTCTGGAGAGTGACCCTGGCTTAATAGTTAGAATACACGATTTGTGCGAAGCGAGTCATGGGTTGGAATCCTAGAGAAATCGATGATGGTGGGAGGAGGGCCATCTGACCTTAATTCGCTCCTGAGCTTCAACAAAATCAAAATCTCCATGTTAACCAGGGAGCAAACCCCACGACCCTGCATAGGGATTAATAATGTGGAGTATAAACGGAAGCAAAAGAACTGCTACTCTGAGTCCCTCAGTCATGGTGGTCGGCAATGGTGTGGTATGTCAGTGGGAAGTCCATGGGTGCCAGTGACAGGCTGCCAGCTACGTGATCAAAAACATGCATGCATCTGATCAGTGACCTTATCTATTTTGGCAGCGATTTAAGTAAAACAAGTAGGCTTATCTCTATTCATCCGAGGACAGAAATTTACCTAAACATGCCGAGATAAGACAAATATAATCTAGCTCAAACAAACTCAAAATACAGACAAACATTTGTGACCTAACCACCTGCATGACCGAAGCAAAACTCAAATCATCTTTTGTCTTTTAAATTCTGCTTCAGTCAGTACCTCAACCAACTGAAACTTGACGGCTCTTCTCAAGAAGGGAGAGGTAGTGTCTTAACAACCATGGAGTGAGCTTGACTCTTGACCCTTCTCCATTGGTTGGGACCTCCATTATTTATACCGTGGTGATCCAAAGTCATGCTACTAAATTGAGCGGCTTGTTAAAAGCCCAAACGAATGAGAAAGCTCTTATCAGCACCGGGAAGGGAACTCACAACCCTAAAATTTTAATTTCACGATTTTACTGACTGAGCAGTGACATGAAGGACATGACAAATGAAGGACGTGACAAATGAAGGACGTGACAAATGAAAAGAAGTGACACAGGACTGAGCTACCCTGGCCACTTACAAGGAAGCTTGATGTAAATCTCCTTTTATGTCAAGGAATTTGAATCAGCACTAACCATTGTGGCAGACAAGGAAGTTCTTGGTAAGGTTTCCCCTTTATGTCACGGGTTGCTTAGGGTTTGACTGGAGAAATGTATACACGTGTACCTAGTAGCCTAGTAGGAGGCTACCAGTTAGAGTACATGTATAACAAGGCTGCAGCAGTGTCACAGCTTATACGTTATTATATCATATAAGGTATTATAAAAGTATAAGACCCATTTAGTGCGAATGGGTATAATTGGACTGGATATAGTGAGCACCGGTTGCGCGGAGCTCAGCAGAGATGGGTGTGCGTTGCAGGTGTCTGTGAAGTAGTTTGTGAAAGGCAGGCTAGGCGGTTGTGTTTTGGTATGGAAATAGGTGTGAATTTTGCTCTTGAAGCCGATTGTACATAGCAGGAAACTTGCATTTTCCCAAAAACAGCATGCTGTCCATTTCATCAGGTGGCGATGGAATCGGTATTTCCGATGTGCGGGGGCAATGTCAAGCTGTTGGGGGTTCAGGTCCTGAAGTACGCTCCGAAACAAAGCCTGACCCATGATTTTAGGCTGATGACCTGTGTATTGAACAGTGCAATGGCTACCACTGTATGCATGCTCATTGATAAATGCTCGAGTCATTGGAGCTCTATATATGGGGCTATATCTGGATAATGCGCTGCTCAACCCACCCCCCCCCCCCCCAACTCTCTCGCATCCCATATGCATGTAGTTCTGAGGTTAGCACACTGAGTTTGATGGAATTTTAACTGTCCAATAATAGCATGACGCTTCAATCTGGGTCGATCTGAATAGTTGCAGTGAATTTTGTCTCAATAACATAAAAAGGCCAATTTTCACCCTGACCAAGAACACAGTCACTACTGTATATCTCCGTCTCTCACTTATCGGAGGTCAGTATTGTGCGCCGCAACTGGCGTACCAATTGCGATAAAGCTTTGCATTATCATTGCTTATGTGCTTCAGCTGTTTAAAGAGCCATTTCTTGGTCAGAACACGACATGCACTCACCGACCCGTAGTTGCCTCAACGGGCTGAACATACATAAGGACAGAAGAGTTGAGATCTAAGCCTAAAGCCTAATGAGTGATAAAGAGCTGAATAGAATATGCTAGTTTATGTTAGTGCCAGGGCCACAGATTGGGCAGCTCCGCACTATAGACTAAACTAGACTTAATGGCGGTAGAATGCCTGCATGAGACCATTCTCGGAGATATGAGCTAACTACCTAGTTGAAGAATACCAATGGCCTACAAAGCATGAGTGAGCCGTAAACTTTCTATTTGTGGTTTTCCCAAAGAAACCAGTCAATTCATGAGCATTGATTATCCATCCATACATTGGATCATGAGTAGCAACAATCATTTGGAAAACAACAAGTATATATATACTGTGCAGACTGTTGCAAACAGACTTTATCACACGTTAGTCAAGCATCCAGTCTAGTTAAGGTACAATAGACCATTATAATAGCGGTAATCACACTTATAACAAAATCACAATAACTATAGATTACTTAGATGACAAACAAAAGTATCAATAAAGCAGTCTATTTTAGAACTCGCGAGGATTTTTTGTTGAACAGAGAAGAAAACAATTAGTCTTGATTTGCTTAGTAGATTTATATATAAAGTGAAGGTAATTGTCGTCATACTCTCTGAATGCATATGCGCTCTTGGTATTAATACTCCAGTACATGTACGTTTTCGGGTAACTTCAGCCAAGAAAGCAAGGGAGTTACTTTACTAGGTCCAATCGACCCTCGGGCACTGCTGGTGACAATCTGCTGTCTCACCCTGAAAAAAATAATGGAGATTGACAAGTTTGGGCATTTACTTATTAGAGAGGTTGCGGAGTTGCGTTTCCGTACCCATAAATGGAAAATTGCGCCGAGTTGATCTCATTGGATCGCAAATACAGACGAGGTGCTGTTAGTATGCCGTTTCATCCCAATTTCGTTCGACGATACCTGCAACGTTTTCTTTTTTCTAGCTTACCCAAATAAGTCTGCTGCAGTTTGTAGGCGATCACTGATGTTACAAAATAATATACCAGACATATTCATATACAGTGAAACTCGGATAACTCGAGATATCGGGAGATTTTACGCCAAAGAGTGAAATTTCTTCATATTGGTACCCGATGGAAAACTGCCCGTTTGGAAAGCCCTACCTAGCCGATTATTGGACAGTTGTGAAGTCACCTCAGAGCAGCTACACTCTAATTACAGTAAAACTTGGACAACTTGAACTGCAGGGGACCACTAACAAAAGTTTGAGTTATGAGTCATGCTCTCCCTTTGCATTAGCCATGTGACCACCATAGCGAGTCTATTTCCCTCTAGTGTGTTCCATTTCCGGGCTAAACTTTCTAAAATTTGTGAGCTTTTCTTCTCATGTGAAAAGAAAAACAATGAAGTTAGGCTTGTTACACAAGAATATAAACACATCAAGCCACAGAAAAGATGATTTGATGGCACTAACCGCAGTTTATCAGTTCGAGTTATGAATAAAAGTTCGAGATATACCCAGCAAATTATTGTTACTCAGGCAGGGACCATGAAACTTGGACTTTGAGTTATTCAGTTAACCCTAGCAGCGTCCCATTGTTAAGCCTCGTTTGCCGGCCTAATTAGAGGCTTTCGCGGAGTCGCGGGCAATGGACCGTAATGCATAGAAATTACAACTTCACTGGGCCAAACCATACATTTTCTGAATCCTCACAACATGGGCTTTCATATAATTCATCTCTAGTCAGTTTTCTGCATGACAGTAAGGGTTACAACTGGTTAGTTGACTGCCGAAAAATTTGCGTCAGATTTTAGCCTTCCTGACCACACTACTAACACATTCAAAGGGAGTGTTTAGACAAAAATGAAGATAGCCATCTGAAAGAGCAACATCTGTTTGGTATTGGGGTAGATTTTTGAAGCTTTAGGCCTTATATTGTATGCTTGATGAGGAAAATCATAAAAAACTGCACACGGAGGAAATTGAGATAATCCCCCTTTGCATCTTATAAGTAGGGACAGAGGAGTTATAGCCTTGTAATAATGGCAAGGTGAACCAGGCAAGTCAACATGAAGCTATATAAGACATTCAAAATGTATTATGATATAATATTATAATATTATAATATAATAATATGATGAATCTAAGGACTGGCTGGGCCCTTACGACCACCAACACGATTGCAGTGTTCCAGCCCATCAAAACACTTCTCGTGTACACCAACTCCACATCCCGGACACCAGTGTCTGCTTCGACGCCGAATGCCTGCAGCCTTGTCACTGCACACGACGCAATCCCTCTCCTTCTTCCCATCCAGGAGCGTGGAGACATGCAACATAGAAAAACACAATGGTGTAGCCACTGGGGGTGGGGTTGGCGAACACAAGCCTTCGACAACATGTGAGACAAAACCCTGGCATGACAACTTGGGCAAATCAGTTTGTTGATAGATTTCATACGAGTTTCTGACAGCAATATCTACAAGGTTGAAGAAAATTTTCCTCCAGTACTTATTGCAGGGACGCTCGGCGGCGATCTGATAGATCTTGCGATCCATTAGATCGACGCCGCCCATCCCTGCGTTATAAGTCTGAGCCATGTATGGTCGGAGTTTTGCTGTACCCCTGACCTCAGATGTCAAGTCCACAGAAGGAGACGCTGTTGACAGTGACAGAACGGGTTTTCTTTGAGATTTTTTATCCATATAGGCACAACACAGAAGGTTGCCCTTTTTGGCATATTTGGTTGTTTGTGGTTTCATTTTGCCGGGGCGTGTCAGCAGTTTCGGTAAGCCCTTAGAATTGGCCCGAACCGTTCCCGTCAACGACGTGTCCTTCTGCAGGAGGTCAGTGGCGAGCTTACATTTAGTGTACCAGTTATCCGTTCGGAGATGATAGCCCTTATTCAGCAGTTGTGCTTGCTCCATGAGGTGCATCACAACTGCTGAACCCTGGCCATCCTCCGAACGGATAGGAAACTCCTTCCCACTATACAATTCTATGTGAAAAACATAACCCGTGTGAGCTTCGCACACTTCAAATTTTTTTATTCCAAAGCGGCAATGTCGTTTGTTAGGAAGATATTGAATGTAAATATGGCGATTCTTCATACCAATCATCGACTCATCAATAGAAACATTTACAGTTGAGACATAGTGTTTTTTGAACTTGCCATTTAGATGATCTAGCATCGGCCGAATCTTATGCCATGGGTCATGGCCAGGCTCACCCCGTGGAAACATGGTGTTATTAGGTGCTAGATGCAGAAACCGCTTCAGGAGCACATAGCGGTTATATGACATCACTGAACTACAAAATCAAGGGATTTCATCACCTTCATGGCAGCGCATCAAAATGTGAGGGGGGTGGTCATTACGAATCAAACACAAACCTGCTGGATTGTGGGCCAAGATAACGGGAATACTGCAGTACAAGGTTATCACCAACTAGACATCAAACTCACCGAAAGTAAGGCAGGTCCTGAGATGGGAACGTCTTTCTCCCGTAGGTTTGGAGATTTTTTCGGCGGTTCAGCCCCATGTTCATTGTTAGTCCAATGAACTGTTTTAGTTCAGCCACAGTTGTAGGCTCCCACCGCTTGAATCGAGAGTGACGCGGAAACTCCTTCTTGGCCAGGAATTCATTGGCATAGCTGTTTGTCTCACGAACGATCTTGGTGAGAAGGTCGTTGCTCATCAACAGAGTAAAGAAATCGACAGGCTCCTTGGTCACCTCTGGGATGTCACGGGGACCCGTAGAGCGGACGGTAAATGGTGGTGCGTGAGATGGAGGTGCAGGGGGTGAATCATCCTGTGGTTGGGTGGTTGGAGTGACTG
>Ga0224501_10002143_pt1 | contig 15426 bp, 17 predicted proteins | sample SF_Oct11_sed_USG_4_FD_169105 | JGI IMG/M metagenome (GOLD analysis project Ga0224501, IMG submission 169105) | Sediment microbial communities from San Francisco Bay, California, United States - SF_Oct11_sed_USGS_8_1 | ecosystem: Environmental > Aquatic > Marine > Sediment | place: USA... | reverse complement strand
TGAGGCTTTGCGCGAAATCTTCTTAACAAACGACTTCTTAAAACGGTTGGAATAAAAATCAAGGATGGCACGTTTCACCCAGACGTCCACTGGGAAAACCTCCAGCTTGTCTAGTGAGAACAGGAGGACGCAGTCGGCAACTTTTTGTCCAACACCCGGCAACGATAGCAGTTCGCGTTTGACTTTTCTATAATCCATTTTTCTCAGAGTTTCCAAATCCAACTCTTTGTTGTGCACAATCTTGGAGGTCTCTAAAACTCTCTCTGCCCTAAATCCCAGCTTGCACGCTTTCACTTGTTTAAGGTCGACGTCAGCCAAGTCGCTCGGCTTGGGAAACGCATAGAAATCCCGCCCCTCAAACCTTATTTTCTTTCCAAACCGTTTGGAGAGGTTTAGAATCATGTTTTTGATGGCTGGGATGTTTTTGTTGGTTGCGCAGATGTAAGAGATTAAGCATTCCCAAGGCTCTTGTCGGGTGATTCTCAGTCCGCGAAAGCGTTGAATGGCCATTCTTATGTGTTCGTCTCTATTTATTTTTGAAAGGATGTACGGTAAGTTGTCGTCTAGTCTGAAATGTTTTTCAACAAAATTGGCTTCTGTCCTTTCGGGAAAAGTTTGAAACAGCAGCTTGTCGCCGACCTGCTTTATCTTAACAATCTCACCCTCAACAACGCCGTACCACCAACCGCTCAGTTTCTCCCATCGAAAAGACTGTCCGCACTCCAGGGTTTGATCCAAATTGAAGGGAGTAGTTAACTGATCCAGCGGAATCTGCATCATAACGTCTTACCTTGCAAACTTGCCTTGTTTGATGTATGATTAAACTTCGTTCTATATAAGATCAAAAGCTCTTAAACGTCAAGACTTGTGCGGCTAAGTAGAAAGGTTTTGCAGAAAGGGATTATGTCTCTTTTCCTCTCCTATCGTGGAAGTTGGGCCGTGCCCAGGATACACCTTTATATGGTCCGGCAGTGTTGCCAGTTTTTTGAGTGAAAGCATAATTTCTTCGTAAGATGAGCTTGGGAGGTCTGTTCGACCAATGGAGCCCGCGAACAGGGTGTCCCCGCTGAAAACAGCGTCATCGCCCAAAAGGGATATGCTGCCTCTGCTGTGTCCCGGCGTGTGGATGACCCTAAGCGCAGTATCACCCACTTGAACAACATTTCCATCATGAAGCATCTGATCGGCCGGCGGCAGAGACGCGGTGCGAAGCCCAAACAGCACAGACAGGTTTTTCGTGGAGTCTGTTAACATCGGCGCGTCATATTCATGAATCAGGATAGGCGCGCCGGTCGACCTTTTCATAATTCCGTTGCCAGACGTGTGGTCGTGGTGACCATGCGTGTTCACGATGTATCTAACCCGCAACTTACGTTGGTCAATTTCTTTCAGGACTGTCTTGGCTTCAAGGTCCGTTTCAAATCCGGGGTCGATGATAAGAGCTTCTCTTGTCTCAGTGCAGCTCACAACGTAACAGTTCGTGCACAACGTTCCAACCGTAAACATCTTCGTGATCATACGACAACCATCTTATTAAACGCTCATTTTTGAATTTTTGTGTTGTAAAGCAAACCAACACAACAATAAGGCGGACACATAACCATATCTACCTCCACGTCGGTGTAGAGTGAACATTTTGACTACTATTCAGATTCTGATGTTTATCACTGATATGTATCTTCAATTCAGAAGGCTTAAACTTACACTTTAAGAGGATAGTCAAAAGTGAGCAAACCTCTGTTTGACAAGCGCATGTGATGGAATCATGTCTAAGACACATCTAAAGGCGTTCTTTGGAGTGTTAATCCTGTTCTTTATCATCAGCTATTATGTACCACGGCCCTCTTTTCTAGTGAGTGTTTCAGCACAACAAAACACCAATTCATACGCGGGTAAACCACTGTATCCGATAAAGATACACGAATCAGATATCCCAGTAGGTGCCAACAGAACATATCAAATATTTCTCCAGAAAAATCGCATGTACCATGTGTATTGTTATGGAGAATGGGTTGACTACGGTTCTGACCCTGAAACAGACTATGACATTTATGTCTATGATCCCGATGGTGAACTAGTTGCATCTCATACCGAATCGGCAGGATTACCTGAACACTTGGGAACCACCATAGACCAACCATTCTTCACCCCGCAAAAAACAGGCAACTACAGCTTCCTAATCAAAAATGATCCTCGAGAGAGTAGAGGGGCAAAAGAAGCCACACTTATGGCAATTGAACACATCGAATCTAATAAATCGTATGGACAGAATTTGCAAGGCAAAGTAGATGACAAGCCAGTGGAAAACACAAGTTGGGCTTACGAATTTTGCACCGACAGCAAACACATCGAAGTGTGGATTGATGTGCCTGATAGCCTCGACATGTACGAAGCCAGACTATACTCCATGGCTAATCCTTCAAAGAATATAGGGACCACATTAAACGGTGTACCTTTAGCGTGGGAGCCTGGATTGTATGGGGAACTTTCTTCCGGCTATGGTGGATATAGCTTGAACAGTACGGGATACAGGAATCCAGAGGCCATGGCAAGCTGCGAATATCCTGGACAAGACATGTTAATCAATTATACTCATCCTGACGGCGGAGACACTCTATATCACCTAGTTTTTATAGGTGAAGAAGGAGCAGGCGAAATCAGCTTCTCAGTTAAGACAGACTTTGGTCCACGAGCTCGCAATCCCGCTCACATGGATTTTTTTAGTAGGCCAGTTTCTCCCGTAAGGATAGAAGAGTCACAGATTCCGATAGGTGAAAATTGGACCTACGTTTACAGTCTAAACGAAAATCACTCCTATCACGTGTACTGTTACGGGAGCTGGAGTGACTATAGCTCTGGTACTGCTAAGACAGATTATGACATTTACGTTTACGATCCACAAGGCCAGTTAGTTTCATCTCATACCGAAGCAGCGGGACTGCCTGAACACCCAGGAACCACCATGCACCAACAGTTCTTCACCCCGCAAGAAACAGGCAACTACAGCTTCCTTATCAAAAATGATCCTCGAGAAAGTGCGGGTGAAAAGGGAGGTACCTTTATGGTTATCGAGCATGTTGATTGCAACAAGTGGTATCAACGCTATTTGCAGGGCAAGGTGAATAACAGACCAGTGGAAGATACTGGTTGGGCTTACGAGTTTTGTACGGATAGCAATCGTATAGAAATATGGATCAATGTGCCGGACACTCTTGATATGTATGAGGCAAGACTGTATTTAATGGCTGATCCTTCAAAGAATATAGGGACCACACTGAATGGGGTACCATTGGCATGGGAGCCTGGATTATATGGGGAACTTTCTCGCGGCTATGGTGGATATAGCTTGAACAGTACGGGATACAGGAATCCAGAGGCCATGGCAAGCTGCGAATATCCTGGACAAGACATGTTGATCAATTACACATCACTCTACAAATCAGAGTTTATTCTCTATCATCTTGTTCTATTAGCTGAAGCTGGGCAAGGCAACGTCGGATTTATGGTCAAAACGGATTTCGATGCCCCACAACTCAGTCTTGCGGATTCTGTGGAGCGGGCGTATCCTGGTGATGAGATAACGATAACAGTACAGGTATCTGATGGGACAACGATAATAGCACAGGTATCTGATGAAACTAGGTTAGAAAGAGTTTGGTTGACCTATACTGGAGATAACTGGTTAACATCGGCTTCGGTTGACATGGCTGAGGATCAAAATGGCACTTACACGGCAACCATTCCTAGACAGTCTGCAGGAACATTTGTGAAATATAAGGTATTGGCTGTTGACATGGCTGAGAATCAAGTAGAAGTGCAGTGTAATTATTCAGTGAAAAACCCGACCCAAATAGAAGTTTCTTTGTCTCAGTCTTTTTGCAATGTTGATGAAGCAGTGCTGGTTAGCGGTTCGATATCGCACGGCGGAACCGTTGTCACATTGAATTACACATGCAAAGACACTGAATTATCAAGGTCTGTACGTGCTGATTCTAATGGTCTCTTCAGCGATTCGTATACGCCTTCCAGTTTTGGAGTGTGGACGATTTCAGCGAGTTGGCTTGGCAACCAAACTTGTTTCGGTGCCGTTAGCAACTCTGAGAGTTTGGCTGTAAGTAAAATCATTCCATCCTTAATTTGCAATGTCACCGCTGAAGCTTTTAAGGTGGAGGAAAAAATTACTGTAAGCGGATCAATCGATCCAATTATGAGTTCTGCTCAGATCAGATTAGTGTTTACTAGACACAACGGATCAACGGTTGAGACTTCTGCGTATACAGATACAAATGGAACTTTCAGCACCGACTTCACGCCGGATTGTCCGGGGTCTTGGCAGATAGTCGCGAAATTTGACGGAGACAACGTACAATACGGTGCTTCAGAGAGTTATCCAAGCACGTTTGTTGTGGAGGAATCTGTAGGATTTCAATATGAATTTTACATCTACATTGCAGCTGGAACAGCTGTTGGAACAGCCGTTCTAGTTTTAATAATTCGAATGTACCGAGGCCGTGAGTAAATTTAGCACGCACGAATTTGACTGCGTCTTTCACGGTTTCGTGAGGCCCTATTTCGATGAAGTTTATTGCTCCAACTTTTCCTAGGGGCGTTTTTCCTGCAAGATTTAATTTCACAAGACAAAAACCCTAAAGGAACCTTTTTATGTTCCCACCAAGTCATTCTAGGATGATGATGATTCAGAGTTACTCTGAAGGCATTCAGCCGAGATGATGAGACTCTGTATCTGAAACCGCACAGATTCTCCCAAACACTGAAGACGCCCTCAGCTCCTTTATGCCCACTATTAAAAGTAGAAATCTTTCACGTGACTCGGCCAAAGGCTTCTCATTCCACTCGCCTCAAATTCATCCCAAGAACGTACAGTTCCGCGCTTCTCGCTCTGCTGGCCTTTGGTTTGATCAACTTAACAAACGCAAAATGTTGCTTGACTTCTCTCACGAAGTCGTTAAGCATATCACCCTGAAACACCTTGACGAAAAAATTTCCCTTAGGCCTCAGAACAGAGGTGGCTATTCGCAGGGATTGCTGAGCGAGGTCTATCTGACGAGCATGGTCGAGTTCCCATACCCCTGAAATGCTTGGCGAGACATCTGAAATTACGACGTCGGATGAGCGGGGTAAGAGCTCTCTAATCTGCTCGACCGTTTGGGGATCCGTTACATCGCCGATGAGAGTGCGTACGTTGGTTTGATCGATCGGCTGGATGGATTTGAGATCCACCCCAAGCACAAAACCCCTGCTACCCACGATTTTTCGGGATGCTTGTATCCAACCGCCCGGAGCCGCGCCCAGATCCACAACCACGTCACCTGGTTTGATGAACCGACGCTTTTCCACCGCTTGGAGAAGCTTGTAGGCTGCGCGTGACCGGAATTTTTCTTCTTTCGCCTTCCTGTAATAGTATTCTCTTTTCCGCTTCCTCATCCACGCCTTTGGCAAAACTAACCGTCACCCAGTGGACAAGTTTCCTGTCACGTGAGACTTAAAAGCCACTCAGTTAGTTTTTCGCATTCGTTGGGTGAGACCGAATTCCAGGGTCCACACCGAGAATCGTTTGGACACATCAGACAGGGGCAATCGATGATGGAGTTGATAGATGCCTGTTTTCTCTTGGCATACAGCCGGTAGGTCCATCTTCCCTTGAAAAGCTCGCGCTCACGGTGAATCAAGCCCTTGCCTTCCAGTTTTATGGCTATTCGGGAGCCTTCTCTGCTGCTGGCGTCCAGTTTTCGCCAGAGTTCAGCCTGAAGCACGCCGTCATCTCCCACGTTCACTATTAGCTGTAGGGCTTTGTGTTCCAGATCGTTGCGCCTCGGCATACCCCATCGATCCTTAGAGGTCTCTCAATAAATATGGTGCTTTCAAACATAAAAACATATATGTGTTGAACATTTACAGACCTGAAAAAGCTGAGTCATATGTCTTTAACATCTATTAGTAAATCAAATCCCGCCCATAGTTGGAAATTCATAGCACTCTCTTCATCATTTCCAACTTTTCCAATAAAACCATATCGATAGGCAGAGTATTTTACTATATTACGCGCGCGTTTACTATATTAAGCAGTTGTGGAAAGACTCTAAACAGCCATAGCTTGATCAAACTTCCCCAAAACTAGAAAGAACTAACTGTAAACGGAGTTAAGAACGTTGCTGAAGCGCTGTTCAGTCGCTTCTCATTGCTTGGGCATCGAGTCTACAGCCGACGATTTCAGCGTGGGAATCCTATCCTTTGAAGGCAAGGTTCTCGCCAATGTGATCAGCGCATACGTGCCCGAGAAAGGAGGCATCCACCCTCGTGAAGCAGCCAGACACCACGCGGAGGTGGCTGGAAAGGTCTTGGCAGAAGCCTTTCAGAGGGCGGGGGTAAAGCCCCAAGAGATTGACGTTGTCGCCTTTTCTCAAGGTCCCGGCTTGGGTCCCTGTCTTCGCACTGGTGCAACTGCAGCCCGTGCACTAGCCTCGTATCTGGGGGTTCCGTTAGTAGGAGTTAATCACTGTGTAGCGCACATCGAAATAGGAAAGCTCGTTGCTGGAGCTGTGGATCCGGTTACCCTCTATGTTTCGGGGGGAAACACCATAGTCTCTGCCTTCGAAGCAGGGCGATACCGCGTTTTCGGCGAGACTCTAGACATAGCGGTGGGAAACTGCCTCGATGTTTTCGCTCGGGAGGCTGGGCTGCACGGGAGGGAGGGGATGCCTCTAGGCGCAATGGTTGAGCAGCTGGCGAGCCGCGGTCAAACGCTTATTCCTCTTCCTTACACGGTGAAGGGCATGGATTTATCTTTCAGCGGGTTTCTCACAGCGGCTGTTCAGTTGCTTCGTAAGGGGAAGCACAGCCTTGAAGACCTGTGCTTTAGCCTTCAGGAAGTCGCGTTCTCCATGCTGACCGAGGTTACGGAGAGGGCGCTGGCTCACACTGAGAAGTCCGAGGTTCTGTTGACGGGTGGGGTTGCGGCCAACAAGAGGCTACAGTCTATGCTTGAGTCCGTTGCTGAGGAGCACAACGCTCGATTCTGCGTGGTTCCTAAGCAGTACGCCTTGGACAACGGAGCCATGATCGCTTGGACAGGAATTCTCGCCTACCAACACCATGTGACGCTTCCTCTGGAGAAAAGCTTCGTCAAACTGAAGTGGCGGCTGGACGAGGTTCCGGTGCTTTGGGTCGGAGGCTGAGCCGTGCTTATAAGGAAGGGCGCAGAAGCTAACCTTTATCTGGAAGATTGGCATGGCCGCAGAGTGATCATGAAGCGGCGGTTGTCGAAAAAGTATCGTGTTCCCAAGCTGGACAAGGAAATTCGTTTTCGCCGAACCATACATGAGTCTCAGCATATTCATAAGGCGAAGGAGGCAGGAGTTCCAACTCCTACGATTTTCATGGTTGACACCGCGGAAACAACGATCGTTATGGAGTTTATTGAGGGGAAGCAGGTTAAGCTGATCCTCGACGATCTTCCTCCTGAACAGAGGCAACAATTGTGTCGTCATATCGGCGAGTTGATTGGTCGACTTCACAACCATGGGGTCATTCACAGTGACCTAACTACTTCTAACATGATTCTGACCCCAGAGGGCAGAGTTGTTTTTGTGGACTTTGGTCTGAGCGAGCGATCTATGGAGCTGGAGGCTAGGGGGGTGGATCTGCATCTGATGAAAAGGGTGTTTCAGAGCACTCATTTTAGGTATGCGGGAGAGTGTTTTGACGCGGTTATTGAGGGGTACGCTCGGGTTGTTGGGGGTAGTGTGTCTGGAGAGGTGTTGGAGAAAATTGGGGAGATAGAGAGGAGGGGGCGTTATGTTTCTGGGAGGTAGTTTATTTTATGACGACCATGGTGCATGTTGATCGGATTCCTTTTACTTGTCTCATTGCGGTGTGTATGGTGTTTCTGAGTTCGTCTATGTTTGGGGCTTTGACAATGGCTATGACGTCGTAGACTCCGAAGACGAAGTAGGCTTCTTCGACGTTTTTCATGGCTTTTACTTTTTCTACTACGTCTTTTTCTGAGCCTGTTTCTGCGTTTATTAACACGAATGCTTTTGGCAAAGATAGCACCTCTGCTTTTTGAAGGGTGTACTCGGTTGGCTTTATAAAAGTATCTTTTTTCTGATAGCTTATGAGTTGGTGCTAGAGGCTACTAGTCTTTTGGGCCCCCAAAAAAATTTTTGACCCCCCTATAGCCCCCTTCCTCCTAGATGGTTTCGTCGTGTTAATGCTTTCAATCTCTCTATTTGGGGCTCTACGCTGAGAAGGTTGATTTCGGGCTTTCTTTTTGGAAGAAGTTTGAAAGGCTTCAAATGCTAAGGAAAACCGTTGGAATACTAGAAGTTTTCGCCAACCGGTAAGTTGATCGAAGAGTTTAGGCAAAATAAAATAGAGGGGTATTCAACACCTTAAATGCTTTAGTTAAGAAAGAAAAGGGGAGAACCTAACTTGAAGTCTAAGGGGCGGTTTCCGAGGGGCAGAGTAGCCTTTTTCGTGACAAGCAACATTCACAAATTCAACGAAGCCCGCCAAGTGCTCGCCAAATACAAAGTTGCAGCTGCTATGCTCAAAATAGAAACCACTGAGATTCAAGACGACAACATAGAGAAAATAGCGAAAGCCACAGCCACAGAAGCCGCAAAAAAGTGTAGCCTACCCGTCATCGTAGAGGACGCCGGACTTTTCATAGAAGCATTGAATGGCTTTCCAGGACCCTACTCCTCCTACGTATACCGAACAATAGGAACCAAAGGAATCCTAAAACTGATGAAAAACACGAAAAAGCGAAACGCCCACTTCCAATCTGCGGTCGCCTTCTGCAGCCCAGAAGAACCCCCGAGGTGTTTTCATGGCAGGACAGAGGGAAAAATCTCTCTTGAAGCGCGAGGGAACCTCGGCTTCGGCTTCGACCCCGTATTCGAACCTTCCGCCAGTCACGGCAAAACCTTTGCGGAGATGATCATGATCGAGAAAAACAAGCATTCACATCGGGCTGAGGCCCTGCGAAAATTTGTTAGATGGTACACATCAACCTTTTAACGAAGATTTTAAATATCAGCAACCGCTCGCTCATAGAGGTCGCCCGGAGGAAGAAAATTGCCAAAGAAACACAAGGGAGGGTCGCACTCCACCCGCCCCGTCAGCAAGAGGCCTCCAGTCTGGTGCAGGTACCAGCCAGAGGAAGTGGACGCTCTAGTTATCAAGTACGCAAAAGAGGGCCACGCCCCCAGCAAGATCGGAATAATCCTACGCGACCAGCACGGCATTCCCCTGACCAAGCCCATCACAGGGAAAACCGTCACCCAAATTTTGAAGGACGCAGGGTTGGCGCCTTCCCTCCCAGAAGACCTGGAAACATTGGTGAAAAAGGCCGCGAGCCTTCGCGTCCATCTTGAGAAGAACAAGAAGGACCTTCACAACAGGAGAGCCCTCCAGATCATCGAAGCAAAAATTCACAAACTCTCAAGGTACTATAAACGTGAGGGAGCGTTGCCGTCGGATTGGAAGTACAAGGCAAAAACCGCATCCCTCGTCTGATTTTGGGGTCCCATGACTGTGAAGAAAAAGCAGATCAACGACCTCTTGAAAAGCGCCTCTGAAGCAGCCAACCTAATTCGTGAGTACATTGAAGAAGAGAAAACCATCCACGTGGCTTCCCACTATGATGCGGATGGGCTGGCCGCGGCGGGCGTTATCGGGAAATCTCTAGTCAGATTGGGAGGAAGGTTTCGCGTTCGAATTGAGAGATGGTTAGACGAGAACGTGGTTGACGGAATAGCTACCGCGGGAAAAACCGCCCTAACCATATTCACTGACTTCGGGAGCGGTGACCTTAACCTACTAGGCGAGAGACTGTCTAACCGTCGTGCAATCATCCTCGATCACCATCAACCAGTCGGAGAAACTCCATCAGCGTTCGTCCACGTGAACCCTCACCTCCACGGAATTGACGGATCACGCGATCTCAGCGGGGCCGGGGTGGCGTACCTCGTGGCTAAGGCTCTTGACAAAACTAACGTTGATCTAGCCTGTGTCGCCACTGTTGGAGCCCTCGGAGACCTCCAAGACAAGTACGGGAAACGGGGGCTGGGAGGCGTCAACGAAACGATCGTGGAGGACGCTGTTAGCTCCGGCCTTCTCAAGTACGAAACTGACCTCCTCTTTTTTGGAAGGGAGACACGCCCCATCCACAAGGTGTTAGCCTTCACCACAAACCCGTTTATCCCTGGTATAAGCGGGGAAGAGGACGCAAGCTACGCCTTCCTAGTCCAGCGCGTGGGGATCAAGCCAAAGAGCAAGGACAAGTGGCTGGCGTTGAGAGATCTTTCAGAAGAGGAGAAAAAGAAGCTGTTTTCGGCAATTGCTGACCACTTGGCATCCAAGGGACTGCCAAGCGACATCGCATTAAGACTGATTGGAAACGTTTACACTCTGACCCAAGAAGAACCTTGGACTCCACTCAGGGACGCCCGAGAGTTCGCGGTTCTACTTAACGCCACAGGACGAATGGAGGAGCCGAGTCTCGGCGTGGCTATCTGCATGGGGGACAGAGCAGCTGCTCTTGAGCGTGCTAACACCATGCTGGTGGAGTATCGGCGAACCATCACCAAGTGCCTGAACTGGTTGAACGAGAAACCCAGCCGCATACAGGAGTTGAACAGCATCTACGTGGTGCGGGGCGAAAATTTCATCCATGAAAACCTGATAGGCACGGTTTCTTCCATCCTCTCCACCAGCCTCCCTAAGCATGAAAAACCAATCATCGCCTACTCCGCCGTCTCTGGGGAAGGTTTGATCAAGGTCTCAGCGAGGGCGCTGGACATCTTGGCGGACAGAGGCCTTAACCTTGGGGAGATCCTGCGGATTGCCGCTGAAAAATATTCGGGAAAAGGGGGAGGCCACGATGTCGCTGCTGGAGCCCAGGTTCCCATCGAAAGCATGGAGTCTTTCGTGGAACTTGTGAACGAGCTTGTTAAGAAGCGGTTGGAGGAGAAGCAGCTTGGAGGCTGAGGTGAGGATTTCTTACGAAAACGAAAGGGAGGCGGAAGCTGTTGCTCAAGCTGTTTCGCCGGACAACGTAAAGGTTCCCACGGGTTTGGTCATTAAAACAACACGGAAGGGATGCGAGGTATTAACGCGGATCCAATGTGAGCTGAGGCTTCAAACCCTTATAGCAACGATCGACGACCTCTTGAGTTGTGTCTCAACTGCGGAAAAGGCTTTCTCGGTCGTAAAGAGACTGGAGACATGCTTCCGGCAACCCTCATCTTGTCTTCAATAGATCCTCCCTCACTTTTGAGCCACGCCACAGCGTTCTGAGTTTTTCTATTTCCTATAAAACAAAGAGGGTGAAGAAAGTCTAGAATAGTGCTTACAACTGAGGTAATAGATGCGAAGATTTCGCTGTGTGGGCGCCAGCGGATGTTCCCACCCTACACTGTCAAAACAAGTAGGGAATTAGATTTGATTCAAACGAAATCCGAAGTGCCATACAAGTATTGCTATGGTTATCAAAATTCCTATTCCTATTAGCAGCACTGCCCTTCTTAGTAGGTCGTGCTCTTTCAAATATCGTAAATGTTCTATTCCCACAAACAACGCGGCTATGGCTGCAATAGCACTAAATGTATCCATAACTAAGGCTCTATCAGCTAAACCCAGAAGAGTATACATTATTCTGCCGATTCCTGTTCCAATAGCAACGAACTCAGCAAAAGTCTTGGTAAGTACAACTCGATAAGATTCTTTGTGCAATGTTTCTTACGTGGTGAGAGTGGAAATAGTGTTTTTCTCCATTTATTGTTAACTTCAAAGCCTTCTTCTTGTCTACTTCTTTTCCACATTCAGAGCATTTAACCAAAAAATGTAACCCTATAGAATATTCTCTTTGCTTACTAATGATTTTTTTTAAATCAATTTATAGCAGCTATAACCGCCAGTGGATTAGCGCGTACATGTATGATCAACATTGTTTGGTTAATTCTCAGTTTAACGCGCATCACCTATAGTCTTACACGTATTAGAAGAATCGGAGAAACGCATGAGATTTGAAAAGGATTATTCTGAGATTAAACTGGACAGAGCAGGTTTTGCAACTTTATTTTTTCTTCATGCTTTCAATAAATTCATCTATTGGAATTGCCGCTAAGCTCATGATTTGAACAGTTCCTCTAGAACCCAGTTCCAACGACATTCGGGCAATGGTTTGGTTGTCGGGTGCTTGCACAATGTTAACGAAATCATAGGGTCCAAGCACAGCATACTGCAACAGAACCTTCACTCCCAAACCTTCAATTTCCTTGTTAACTTCCTTAATTCTCTCCGGCCTCTCCTTCACGGTTTTTCTTCCCTCATCAGTGAGAGTTGAAAGAAGAACATATATAGGCATGTATCACCCTCCATAAAATCTACTCTGCTACGAGCATTTCTATTTTTCGCAAAAACTGCCCATGCGATATCGATAAAGACATAATCTTCACATAACATACTAGTTTTTCCCCGCTTACATAAGAATCGAGAAGGACTTGATGCTCCATTTGATTATCGATGTCGGAATTGAACAAGCCCAAAACAAGCTTATGTCTGTTGGGTTATTCCCATCTTCGAATACATTTCCCTTACTACAGATTTTGTGATAACTTTTGCCCCGGAACCAACTAATTCCTCCAATCCTTCAATGAAAGACCTAGGATCTTCAGCAATCTTGTGTGGCGTAAGTGAATGGCGCTCGTCAAGTATTCTTAGAATTGTTTTCTTACCTATCTTCCCAAACATGGTTTCAAGTACTCCGTCCGTGATTGCAGGAAAGAATTTTTCGAAGTTGACTTCCTGCGCGAAGCTGGTTGTGACGACTGGTCCATGAGCCTTGATCAAACTAAAAAAGAATTTTCCCTCAAGGGATTTGGCATGGTTCACGTCGTAGGCACATAGCGCGGTTACCAGACGTTCAAGTTTTCTGCCTATGCCAAGTTCGTATTCCACCAGTTCTTTCTCTTTCTTGTGTTCAAAGAAACATGCGGTTTCACCGCACGCATGCAATCCCTTAAGTCCAAGCTCCATTGCTTCATGGAACACGCGCAGTCGCAACATTTTTATGTGCGCCATGTTCACCTTGCCATCGATCATGTACCAATCTTCACAATCAAAGATTCTCAATACACCATCCTTTTCGAGGGCCTTAACGTTCAATCCGAAATCTTTCATATGTCTACGAATTTGTGTGGAAGTTTCTTGCGACGCAATGTAAATCGCCCCTGTCCCCTTCTGAATCCCGTCTTGCAAAAAGCTAAAGAGCACTTCATGCTTCTCATGTGGGCTTCTGTAAAAGAATATGCCATGATTGCCCGCCTTCAAACTTCTAATGTAGTTTAAGGTTTTAGCGAAGTTTGAACTACGATGCATCTTCTATGGCCTCTGGTGAATATGGAGCCTTTTTATATGATTCATTTATATAAACTATTTATGAATTATGCCTGAGATTTCTGTATCCTTATTTTCAATAAACTATTATGCGCGCGCTTTCATGTCAAAAACCGTTCGGTTTAACGTGTTTTCGGCACCAGCCGATAAGTTAACGAAACCAGTTTTTATCGTTGGTTTCCATGTATTTTATGGAAATGTTTTATTCATAGTTTTTATTTGTTGAAAATTAACGCGTGATCCGTTGCGGTCAGGGGCTCGAGATCAAGGAGGCAAAGGAGGCGTACTGCGGGATGCAAGTTTGGATACCACAAAGACTACTATGCAAATTGTAACGATAGCAACTACGATGATTACCCACGACCAGTTTTCCGTCAAGATAGTAGGCAAAAATCCCGCACCACTCCACATGTTAGTTTCCGTAATCTTCGTGGACATTGACATGGAGTAGACCGTTCCCTCATATGATATCGACGCTGAGATCAACATATCACACAAAATTCCCTTTGCCTTGTCCCAATAAAGTTTCAATGTCATAGCTGAATCCCCTGCCGTTCTTGTAAGATTTATGTAGTTGACACTTCTACTTACCCCGGCATAAGTTCGTGAAGTAGTCCCGTTAATATACAACTCCCATCCAGGTATAAATTCCCATGGTATTTTGTCACCAGGGTTAAGATCTGCTTCGATAATGAAAGGGAGGTCTTCCGGACCCGTTTTTACATCGCCACTGTTCGTTTCGCTGTTTTCTGTTCCATTTTTATAATGTGTAGTAAACTTGACGGTGACATTGGTGCCATCAACATTCAACACCTCAACTTTGGCCCAATCAAGTTCGCTGATGCTTGCAAGATCTGAGGGATCCTCAGCTTCCTCAGGCATGTTCCACGTGAAAGAAAAATCGCCGTACTTCGCCCAGTCGCCAACTTCGACGCCTACGCCCTCCGAAGCTACAGGAATCATCATTACTAATGCAAAAGAAAATGCCAGAAGAATAGCTCTCTTGAGAGTTCGGTTCATGTTTTTCATTTTATTCGTCTCTTAGCTTGTTTGACAATTAGCATGCGGAAACCCTGTTTAAATCAGTTATGAACCGAAAATCAATACGGTTAATTATATTAGATCATTTTCGGATCTGTGGAAAAGTAGGTGTCCGAATCAGACTAAGCGCATATTGTTGACGAGTTTGTTTCAGAACTGAAAAAGAAATATCCGAGACCTGAAAAGGTTGAGAAAGAGGAAGGTATGACAAGATTTTAAAACATTGGAAAAACTGGCGAGATTGAAAGGATGACTTTTTTCACAGTTTTGCCACTAAGCTATGTCGCATAGGTGTTAAATAGCTGAATTTCATGTTAAACCTAAAGGCATTGGACAGTGCACACGTTTACAGCTGGAATGAGGATGACGTGCTAGCATGTTGGACATAAAATTGATCCGAGAGCATCCAGAAGTGGTGAGGGCTAACTTAGAGAAGAGGGGAGCAGTCGAAAAACTCAAGATGCTCGATGACCTGATCGAATACGACAAAAAATGGAGGCGACTGTTGACAGAGGTAAACAAACTCAGGCACAAAAGAAAAGTGATAACTGCCGAAATTGCAAGCCTGAAGAAGAAGGGAAAGGACGTTAGCAAAAAACTTGAAGAAGCACGAAAGATACCCGAAAAAATTGAAAAGTCGGAGAAGCAGGTCAAGAAATACAAGGAGAAAGCGAGTCGTATTCTGCTAGGACTTCCAAACATTCTACACGAGTCGGTTCCTGTCGGCAAGGATGAAAGTGAAAACGTTGTTGTGAAAGGCTGGGGTGAACCTCCAAAATTTGATTTTGAACCCAAAAATCATCTGGAAATCGCTCTGAACCTAGATTTGATAGACGCTGAGAGGGCTGCTAAGGTTGCTGGCCACGGCTTCTACTACCTGAAGGGAGAGATGGCCCTTCTGGACTATGCGATCTTAAACTACACGATAGACTTCATGAGAAAAAGGGGTTATCTGCTTATAGA
>Ga0224501_10002142_pt1 | contig 15428 bp, 9 predicted proteins | sample SF_Oct11_sed_USG_4_FD_169105 | JGI IMG/M metagenome (GOLD analysis project Ga0224501, IMG submission 169105) | Sediment microbial communities from San Francisco Bay, California, United States - SF_Oct11_sed_USGS_8_1 | ecosystem: Environmental > Aquatic > Marine > Sediment | place: USA... | reverse complement strand
ACATATAAGTCAGTAAGAAAGCTATCAACTAGTAGATTAACTGAACGGAAACATACAGCGAGTGTAATCAGCGATGTCAACAAACATGCGAAGATAACTCCATACTCGTGACGCACATGGCGCGCGCGATAGGGGATTCCCAGGTTCAGTTGTCAGTCCCGCCCTTTATGTCACTGTTTCAACCAAGTTCTTTTAAAAGGAAGACTGCATGGGCAAAGCATGTCAAACATAGTATCTTCTAGGAGCCGTGTGTGGGCAGTCGGTTTGTTGGTTGCATCTAAGTTCTTTTAGTTTCAGTCAGGCCTATTACCCGCTGATCCTAAGACAAAAATTTGCCATGGAAAGACTATCCCAATATTGATGTTGATGATAGATAGATTTTGTTTTATTTGTCTGTGCGCTGACCTCGGAGATTCCCAAATGCAAAGAATTATGGCTTGTAAATTGTAAGACCACAGTTGTAAGATAGTTATCTCTTCTAGACATCTACAAAAGATCTATAATCTATATATAATTCTACATTATTACTGGTAAAATGGCAAGCAACTGTTACTGTATAGCAGTGGCACAGAACCCATAGTGTCGCACTCTCATGCGACACCCATTAGATCCCACGACTAACTACCTGACCAACGAATCAACCAACTGACTATAACCAGTAACTTCTTATATATGTCATAAGTGGCTAACCAAATTAATGCTAGGACACTGTAGTGATGGGCTGTTTCACAGTGATTCTAAAACCACTTGACTTCCTCTCCACAATACTCATAACTATAGGTTGCTTATCATAATCATGATCACTGACCAAGACACCGATTCCAAATATCTTTGCGCTAGCCACTGTATAGGCACAGAGGCCACAATGTGAGTTATCTTCTCTATATGATCAAACATGATCTCACTATCCACAAAGTCCCCTACTTAATAAGATCCTCTGAACAAACCATCACTAATATTTAATTTTCCAGGGTTGGCTGTTATAGAGTAGATTTGGAGCTTTCACATGATACTATGTTTGACTTGGTTTGCCCAGTATTTGTGTTAAGAAAAACTTCGCTGAAAGCAGAATATTTTGCATATCATAGAATGGCAGTTTTGCTTTCATGGCAGGGTGGAGCGACTACTTCTGTTGTCCGATCTCTGTTTCTATGTCTCTGATACAGGCTACGTAGACCATATAGTTCATTCATTCTGCCACGTGCTATTGCCGCCTCATTCCAGCACTTCAGTCAATGCCGAAAACGATGTGGGCTTTTTCCTGGACTCCGTCTCTTTGGTGATGCAGCTGTACTTCAGACATTACCCTGTAGAGGAGGCTTTGTGCATATAATGATGAGTGCCCTCACAGAGACATACACCTTGTTCACCTACCTACTATGCCATACGTAGTAATCTTATGCTGATGGTCTCTCACAAATCAGAGAAACGTTTTATGCTTTTAAGAGAGACCACAACGGCTCTTGAACTACACCAGTATAAAATAATATTTGTTTTCTAGGTGCCTGAAAATCAAATTGAGAGTATTCTGATCCTGGCACCTCAGGTACCAGCTGAAGAGCATGTAAGTCAGACTGATTGTTGATTCTGCTGTTCAGGGAGTTAGTCATAGTACACCCATCTGATCATTGGTTTTGCTGTTTAGTGACTCAGTCATAGAACACCCATCTGATCATTGATTCTGCTGTTCAGTGAGTCAGTCATAGTACAACCATCTGATCATTGGTCTTGCTGTTCAGTGAGTCAGTCTATAGTACACCCATCTGATCATTGGTTTTGCTGTTTAGTGACTCAGTCATAGAACACCCATCTGATCATTGGTTCTGCTGTTCAGTGAGTCAGTCATAGTACACCCATCTGAATGCCCAACTTTTCTAATCTTTAATGCCGATCCATCCTCTCTTAAAAAACTAGTTTGTTGTTTATGTAGACAAAATTTGAAGAAACGGGGGGTTTATCAACTGCACAAAACCAGGACGTGACCGAGAAGGATGTAAGTAATATGGTGGCTTCACCTCCTCATCAAGTATTTCATGGTACAGCCAGTTGCTTTTTTAATACCCACCTATTCTCTTTTTAACAACATAGTTGTTGTTAATGTAGGCAAAATCTGAAGAGGAAGGTTTATCAGGTCACCAGGATGTAAGTAGGTCACCAGGATGTAAGTAATGTTAACTATTTTCTGCCACTGACGATGGTTGTGCCCTATTCTTAGCAAAGTATGGCACTGGACCGATCTTCTCTTACCAACATAATGGTTGGTCTCTAGGCTCCAGAAAAACAAACTGAGGCTGTTACTGGTTATTGTTCCTGCTGCTCATCTTTCATCGAACAGCAAAACGCCTATTTAAGGTTCATCTGTTCTGATTCTGCAAAGTGACTTTTGCCATAAAGTCAACACGTACCCGCGATCCGAGGATATCTCAATTTTTCTAGTACACTCAGCCATTATCCAACCATCTCTCCTGTGTTGTATTTTTGCATGTAGAATTCAGCAGCGAAACCAAAACAAGTCCAGAAGGTGATGAAGACAGCTGTAAGTGATAGTAATCATTCTGTGGTGATGAATATGGCTGCCCTCTGGCATTTGTCAGCTGTCAGGCCTATCATTGTGCACCCCCCCAGCTTATATCTACCAACTTGTTTGTCTTGAGCTACACTTGCCACTTCTAAATGTATCACTCATTTGCTGATGGCATACCCACTAAGCCAATCTTCTTCATTTCTATTTCCTGTTCTAATGTTCGGCTGGTAACATCTACCAGACCTAACTGTAATGAACCCCGGTTGACCTTCCGTTGCTTAGGATTATTCGGATGTATATAGCACCCATCACTTCCTATCTTCTGTTGAGAATACGCATAGGTTGATAACCCACCTGTCGGGCCTATCTTATTAAGTTTATTGGGAGACAGGGGCAAAACACATTACAGTAGAAACATGGCATGCAGTAATAGAGGTCTTCTCCGTAGTAGGATCAGGCACTCAGCATAGCATATTGGAATGGAGGAAAGGCTCTGTTGCGTGTCCTTGTGCTAGCAATCATGAGAGCCTGGGACCCTGAGCCCGGTCAGGATGGTGTCACATTATCTGTTCTGATTATGAGCTCCCAGCAATACAGTCAGCTCAAACATAAGCTAACCTCAGTCTTATTAAAGCTCGCTGCAACCGCCTAGTGGTGCAGTGTGCTGTGACGTTAGTTCTGTAAGACAACCACAATTGCAGTGATCTCTAGAACCACAATAAATTATGCTAGACTTCTGAAATGGTGTGTATGATAATATTAACAGCTGACACTGAAATTTTTTTCTTTCAGGATAACTTCCTGAGGTAAGTTTTCGAAATTACAACTTGACTCTTCAATGTAATTCATTCTCTATCACTGGTTGGCTCCCTCCTAGAGCCAAATAATTATGCCTTGGCCGGCTCATCCATCTAATTTCTAAACAATTTTAAGGCGGTTTGTAAGGCCGGCGATCAGTATTCAGGCACAGGGATTTGCAGGCTTTAAAATGGGAAAAAAACATGAAATAATTCTTAGTACCACTCCAAAGGAATATTATGGGGCACTGATCATGTTGGCTTCGTTTAAACTGCTCAGCCGAGATCTGCTCAGGGAAAGTAAATCAGCTATCAGGATAATTCTCACTACCAACGGTCCCATTTGATGCTTTCACAAAAATGGACATGCATCGGCTGCATGCTTGGAAAGCCTCCATCTCCATTGCTGTTCTAATCGACCTATAAATAGCATTCTCTGGTTCAGCGGAATGCGATACTACCATTTGCAAGGTTTATTCTTCATTTGCAGTGATTTGTTGGAAACTAGTCCAGTTGCTAGTGATATTTCAACTACAAGGGATGTGCTGGTGGCTGTGGCAGTTTCTAGGCTGGCGTAAGTTGTTGATATGGTGGCTGTGAAAACACAGCGATCACCCCTTCAAAGGAAACGTAACCAAAGGCGAGATCATACTTGCCAAGTAACTCTAAGGAAAATGAAGGAGACCGGCATCAAATTCCCTGGTTTTGGCCCCAATTCTCTGGAGATTTTTTCGCGATTGTACTTTTAGCAGATTCCCGGAGTAATTGATTGAAACAAGGAAGGCTTTGCATTGCCTGATGTTGAGGAACCTTAAATTCTATTTGATACCATACACTAGTCCATTATTGTAAATAACTCTACTTTGCGAGAGACTAGGAAAGTATGCTAGGTACACATAAACAAGACAGCATTAGCATGATAACACGATTATGTATAGAACAGCGATGACTGCCTTCACTAGTCTCATCAACAAAGAAAATAAGTCAGCTAGTAGTCCTTCAGTTCGACCTTCAGTATGAGAGATATACAGTTTGGGTTTTCTTCTGCTCGCAATCATACAGGTCTAGGTCACATATATACTTTTGTCATTTAGACATCTATTGGCTGAATGTGTGAACGTGAGCTAATCAAAGGCAATATACCAATAGGGAAAGAGTGCAAAGACATTGCATTTGTATTATATATTTTTCACCATTTCACCATCAGTACAAAGAGAACAACTAGTCAATTACTATGTACTCCGAAAACTTGAAGTAGCTAAACTCAGCGACTAAACTGCGCAGATTAGTAAAATTCTGACACATTTCTAGCTGTTTTTTGCTGGAACAACCAGGTAAACTGAATCCCGGGAGAGTTGCAGGAGGTTGCGAGTTGTGCTGGAGATTAGCCTGAATCCCGGGAGTGTCCCGGAGAATGCGGGAGACTTGGCAAGTATGTCTTAGGCATGTAGATTACTCAGATGCAACATTTAGGCGATTGGTTTTTGCGGGCTAGTTTGGGCTGGTCGCGCAGTTTCCTTCGAAGGGGTGCTCAAGTTCTATTCACTACCAATGGGGCCACCGTTCGTTGAGGGGGTACTTGCTTGCGATACGCGACGCTGGCATGGCTGGTTGATAATTATACAAGTTTACTGATTGGTTCGAAAACGTAGAATGATGAGCCATAGCCCGATAACACCCAGGGCTGTAACATCTACTAATACAGTGACTAAACTTTTCATGACAGACTAAAAATTGGTGATGAAACACAGTCAAGGTTCAGTCGCTGGAAAGCGGAGAAGAGCGAGGCAGTAAAGATAGCTGAGGATGCCTTGGAGGATGTGAAAGCCTTGCCTAAGATGACTCAAAAGGTGAAGTCAGTGCCAGCACTATCCTTGGAGTGCCTGGGCATAAAGGCAGGGCTGAATAATAACGATGGAAATCATAATAATCCTGAGAGCTCTTAGGTTGAGCACGATATTGTCCCTGTCCCCCCGTTGTTGCATCTTGCAACTAAAAGCTGAAGCAAAGCCGGAATTCAGGCATGAGCCCCATAGCTGGACACGCTTGCCAACAGGGCCTGCTCTGTGCTCTTTTGTTACTATAAAATTTTGCCCGACTGCCTATGCTATGATTGGTTGGCAGTTCAGCGGGGGTAAGGAGGGGAGGGGTTAACTGTCCCCAGCATTTGCCCCATTACTTCATACCTGCTTATTTCACCCAGAAGCATTGCCAACAGAAATTGACTCGCATTTACGGCAGTTGTTCTAGCCTCAGTCAAATTAAACGATATTGTTTATTGAACCAAGATATGAATTTTGCGAATATCAAACTGATGGCGGAAAAGGGGATCAAACACTAATAAATGGCTCACTGACAGCTCTAACCCACCCACTCACACGCGCAAGTGCGCGCGCAAGCACACACACTCATTCACTCACAGACTCACCCATAGGCACTCCTGTGCGTACACGGGCTATCTCTCACTCACTCATCGCTGACTCGGGTCAAAGGTCCATTTGTACTTGTTCTAAAGGGCAGCCGAGTTTTCGCAATGTGTAAAAAATAGTTTATAGGCTGAATGATCATCACCCAGCAGATGGAAAACTAGTGCAATGCTATTCCAATCCATTAGGGTAATGGTGAGTCAAGAGAGATCTGAGGATAGCAGGAATTCGTCATTATCAATAACCTAGCTCGTAATCTCAGCTCGCTCTGTTTTAGAGGAAAGATATGCTGGATATGCTTACACACAACTCAACTGGAAGATATTTTGGTTGGCTGGACAAACAAGTGAAACTGAATAACAATGAATGGCCAGGAATCAAGACAGTGAGTGCAATCTCTAGCCCTTGGGAAGGTTCACAGATGTTAGAAGTATCTAATCATACGAGTTACACCCCATAAAGTGAAGGCATGCCTTACTAGTTTCTCCTGTTCTGGATGCCAAAAACCGGATGAGAATAGCCACTGCACTTAATTGCAAGTAGTTTACCTAACTGTGTATCCAGGCGACAGGACTGAACGAAGGGATAGGCGATTGCAATTTATCACCCCCTCAAAGGAAACCTAATGTAGTTAGTTTCTGAGAAAGGGTCTAGTTCAGCAGGGGTGCCAATACCGGCCAATGCTAAGCCTTTCGCAAAACTTACCTGGCTACAGCGGCACGTGCCCCAATGTCCGGTGTGCAGAGTGGCTGGGAAAATGGATTATGCTACACTTGGGGCGGCAAGCGAGTGGCTAGAGCCCACGCATCGAGGTATTACGTTGGTGTGCTGTTAGTGCATGCTTGGTCGAAGTAGGTCCAACACCGGTGTGAGCCAGTCAGCGGTTGTTGCGAAGTTCGAGTAAAAAATTCTTCGCGTGCGCTGAATTTGCAAATTCAGCCAGCTAGAGGTCGTTGATAGCTGTAGGACTGCAACACCGTTGCTTATGACAGTCAGTGGTAAGAACAGTCTGAGTTAGAGGTCAAGGACTAGAACCAATTGGCGAAAGCCCGCGGACTCAAGCAAAGGCCGAGCGTGCGCCGTTTGCCATTTCCGACTGTTCGTTTTCATACCGTTTCGCTTTGCGTGTTAGTTTGTGCTGGCCCCGTAGTTTCCTTCGTACGGGTGCTCTCTTGCCATGCACTGCCAATGGTGCCCGCTGTTCGCTGAGGGGAGAGTTGCTTGCGGTAGGTGATGCTGGAATGGCTGGTATTTAGTTATGGACATGCACCAGGTGTTACAATGGTTTTCTCTGTGAATCAGGGAATCCGTTAGGATTATATCATTACTTTGTTCATCTTTCAACTCCAGAAGCGCGACATCCAGACACCATTGACTGACAATCCAACTCCATGGTTACAATGTGATCCTTCCAATGCTGAGTTCAAATTCATTCCAATATCAATACCAATATCAATATCAATACCAATTAAGCTGTCTACAATTTTAAAACCAGTGTTGGATGCGTGTTTTCTATCTAAAGCACTTCTCGTAATAAATCGTTCCTCAAATGGATGGTTGTGAAATGTTAGACCTATTGTGTTTGTACGCATGCGTATGTGTGATCGTGCAGCTGTCTATAATCAGCCAACTAGCCAGATCACCGGAACTTCAACTATAGATTATCACTCTTGTGACTGTACCATCTTGGTCGAATCTCTAGTTCTTTCTCTACCACACTTGTATTTTTAACCCTATTCTCATCCGCAACAGTGCGTGTATGTGGGCGGGCGCGCCAGACTGCTAGTCTGACTGGTCTCTTCAGTTTGATTTATCGGCCTTCACTCTGAAGTCACTATGCAGTATGCGGCAGCGGGTACGATGGCCTACTACTCGCGCGGTAGCTCTCTGCTCACTTAAACGCAGAGACAATAAGACACCTTGGGGCAATTTGGTTACATTCCCATTTAACTGTGCGCGTATTTATCTAGGGTCTTCTTCTGGCCGCAATAATCAACGGTTGGAAGCCAAATCCCAGCCAACTAATTTGCACGCAAATCCATGGGTTAGATAATAATGAAACGAGCAGATGAATAAACCCTTGCTATGACCATGGAATGGAGCTAGAGGTATTGTGCAATGCTAGCAGTGCTTTATGATCGTACGACCTTTGTGTTGGTGTATAGCCTGACGCATTACCCAAAACAGATTTTCAAAGTCTCAATCATAGAGGCTGCTCCACAATCGGGTGAATCAACCCACCAGCACATCCAATCCGGCAATCCAGTGGCCTGCCATTCTTAATCTCCTTTTACGGTTTTTTCATAGCTCAACTGACCTTTCAGGGCATCAATCACCTCTGCGTTTCAAGTTCCACCTAGTAGTATCCATAACTTTTCTGCATCATTGTAGGTAATCGGGCATATCTCAATTCTTTCTTCCACGATGCAGAAAATAAACCGCCTAGATCTCGTCCAGGTTCTGGTTGAGTGGTCAACAGCTTACTATAAGAAACGTGGATGGCTTCATTCCAGCGGTGGATGGGTAAGAGCATCAACTTGCATTGCCCATTTCCCTATTTACAGCTACCCTAACCACCTCAAAACATGTTGGGTTAGCTGAGACCCCTGTAATGTGAGGTGTGGTATCTAAGGAAAAATGGGAAGGAACGGGGCTGGCTTGGAGACAGCTCTGCTGGTTGATCAGATATTGAATTTGTCCTTCATTGGTATGCTATCGTTCAACCCGCACAATTTGTGTTTCTCAGCTTTCACTCAAAGACGGCCAGTGGCTTTTCAGATTGTGACATTTTCCAAAACTCAGACTCCCGTTGCTGGGTAGTGCGCTTCCTAAGTGCTAATTAGTTAATTGCTTATTGTAGCTTAATGCGTGATAGTGTGCCTTGGACACACACAATCAAGAATAATTGCTCTAATCATAGCCGCAGTTAGGCAACTAGCACGTGCTGTTATAATTTCAGAATGAATGGGCAGCACCATCACCAGTTGAAGAAACTCAGAAACCATTCGTGTTGCGGTATGTGCGTTTTGGGAAGGCTCGGTACATCAATTTTGGTTGGAACTCAATGCTAAATCAGCGTGCATTGGATTCCTCAACTATGCAAAAGCATCCGATATAAACTTTTTTTCAGATATTTATCTCTCAATCATTAGTAATCTCAGTTTTTTTCAGGTTTCCCCCACAGCCTCAGTATTCTGGAACCTGAACTCGACAATGAGCAAGGCTATATTTTTCATCCAGTTTTTCAATGTCCTGTGAGAAATATGTATTTGAGTTTTACTGATTATTGGTTCGGGGTAGCTAGGCAATAAGTTGCCTATAGATGCAACGAAAACATCATGCCCCCGAGCTGAAGAAGGACATTTGCTTAAACAGGACTCAGCCCTACTCTTTCATTTGGTTTTCTAATTAGAATTTTAAGAATACACCCGGGTTCGGTTGCTGACTGTCTAAGACAGCGCATGGCTGTTTGAACCCCCGAATGAGTGCGACTTTAGGAATTGCGATAACAGTTTGCTCGACCTGATTGAACCAAGAAACTCTGAAAAATTGTAACTCAAGTTACCTGGAATTCACTCCCACTACCAATGTTGTAGGGTTAAAACAAGATCGGATGTTGTTACGGGCCAGCCAACCAGTGAAGTAGCTAACGAACAAATCAGGCCGTCCGACAAAGGGTGAGCTAAGAACCAGGCACCCAGCCTGCGTTTTTCACCAGGCACCCAGCATGCGTTTTTCACCAGGCACCCAGCACGCGTTTTTCACCAGGCACCCAGTATGCGTTTTTCACCAGTCACCTGGTGCGCCAATGAGAGTGAATAAATCAGTTCAGGTTAATACAGCAGCGAGCTAGCCTGCCAGTCATTCAGCCGTTCAATCTTCGAATCAGATAACCAGCGCATCACCTAAATAGGAAACCTATTGGTCAAATCATCTAACCTAGCCCACCATCATTGAACACCGAGACAACAATTTCACCTCTTTTGAGCACTGGTTGCTTGCCGACCAGCCACCGGAATACACCAGTGGTCGGGCAGAGCTGCGAGGCTTATCAGAAGCCATTGCACAAAGAGGACTCACCTGAAACACATATCACTGTCCGTAAACCCCTATGTGATACTCTCGGCATGGGGATAATCACATGATACCTAGAATAGCTGCATATTTCACTCAGACTTTCCATATCACACGCAACATTTTGGCATTCAGCCCTGAGGCCAAACTCAAGCATGGCGAGAGCCGAAGGTGACCATGGTTAGTGATGAGCATGAACAATGTTTGCTCTGTGGGTCAAAGAAGAGATTGTATCCCTGCTTTTCAATTTCCGAACTATTCTGTTGCTTATCCCAGATCAGCAAGAATACTAGCCTTCCACTTGAGGTCCTCATTGGAATACTCCATGATATTTCTATAAACTATTACTGCTTACATGATTGGGTTTTTTCTATTTTATGTCAGCCCCGACAGACAACAAACAGCTGCTCCAGACAGACCGGCCACAGAAGGAATTACCAGCGAACCGTTTCTGCTCAACTGCATGGTGTTGTGAGTTCTTTGAATTTGCAGCTACATCTTCTTGTGTATGACAGCTACACCCCAATCTGTTCCACCCACTCCACAGCTCTAGCATTCACATACTTCAGATACCCAAAGTCAACCAGAGTCACTAGCGGACATTTCATCAGATGGTCTCGGGTTTGAGATGGGTGTCCACAATCACTAGGGAAGCTCCTCAGGCCAAAGCGGTTTAGAACGTAGCCACATGAATAAAAAAATGATGGATTGCGCAGAGACTTTCTGATTGTTTTTTTTTCACAGACATACAGCGCGATTGGCCTGCAGGGGGAGTACTAAAAGTCTGGAGCAAATTATTTCAGAGGGTGCACCTCTGCAGCAGCAGTTGGCCAACATTTGTGCACATACGCTTTTAGCTTGTGACTTGTTACATGAATACACATCAGAGGTACTTTAATTATGTGGTCAATCATGTGGCTATTGGCTGCAGGTACAGCGGGACCAGGCAAACCCTCACAACAGTATTCTTTTTGGTTTGTTGTTGAGGGTGGTTTTGGTAGGTCTCTGTAGCCACTAGATTTGTGTGCGCGTGGTGTCCCCATGGTTGGGAGGGCCCTGCTGGGTTTGGAATCTTTATGCATTGCTAACGCCGTAGTGCGTAGCACCTCAAGTGGGCTACTATCTATGCTATGCTTGATATTATTTTAAGATTAATATAAGCAGCTCATACTGACGGCAATGGTCAAACCTAGCATCTTTCAGCTGCTAGTCTAGAGCTCCGCCATCTAGCTATCCTGTTATCTGACAAACCTAGCATCTTTCAGCTGCTAGCCTAGAGCTCCGCCATCTAGCTATCCTGTTATCTGACAAACCTAGCATCTTTCAGCTGCTAGCCTAGAGCTCCGCCATCTAGCTATCCTGTTATCTGACAAACCTAGCATCTTTCAGCTGCTAGCCTAGAGCTCCGCCATCTAGCTCTCCTGTTATCCAACCCCATTGGGTTGATCTCATGATATAGGACAGGAATGTCCATGACGTTCTTAAACATTGCAGCCACCAAATAGTATCGATCTGAAGAATTACACTCAAGTCAACGACAGACTATTGCGTATTGTGCTGGAAGATTATTGTGGACTAATTAACTGGCAGACAATCATAGGGGTAAGTGATAGGATGAGATAATATCATATTACTTTGGCGGCATTTCTGGCTGATGATTCATGGCTCACCCCATGGAGTGGGTTGGTACTCTTTGAATGCACTCCCTCAATTTGATGGCACAATCCATGTCCAAGAAGAAATAAAGCACAATCAGATACAGAACTCGAAATGGCAATCGGACCACCTGCGCATCTTTCCTGGGGCCTAACATAACCAACTGACTGATCCCCAACAATACCAATATCATTTAGCTTGGGTAGGCCAGTTCAACAGGGGCCCAATGCACAGGCATGCACAATATATTCCATATGGCAGTCTGTCGCACACAGCTAGTTCAGCTCTGCTTCGTCACACAAACAGCTGTTTATGGCAGCCAGTGGTGTGGGAAATGTTTTAGATAGAAAACACGCCTACGATCGAGAATTTAGAAAGATCACGTATGAGATCATTTCGAAGTGATCACCATGTGGTCATGACACCGCGGCAAAAACATCAACCATCTGATGCCGCGGAGTACATACCAATACTGCTGCATTCAATACAGACCTGCCATTAGGGTTGTCAGCATACTCAGAATTACTCGCAAGTCGCAAGGTTGACAATTAAACTATCTCAGTACGGTAAATCTGCAGGCATAGCCTAACACCCCATAACACAAACATTTGTCACTGACTGACTGGCTCGATCAGTCAGTAAGTCACTCAGTAACTTACTGACTTACTGGGTAGCATAGGCACTAGCGGTTAACCCTCAGTCTCATTCACTGACTCACCTCACTCCTCAGTCAGCCAAGATATACAATGAACAAATAGTCATGCTGGCAGTAAGGCTAACTACTAACTAAGAAAAACTAACCTACTAGCTTGCAACTAGGTAGCAACTAGTAATACCATGAACAAATTGGTTTTAGATGTCAAGTAACTTGTGGGACAAGTCTTAGGACTTACTATTAGGTAAATAGACAGACTCACCTTAGTCTAGTCTAGAATTGGCCTACTCTGCCCACTGTCTCAGTCCAGTAGACTAGCCACTAGGTGCAGGTCTGGTCTATTTGGTCCTGACTCGAAGCTCTACACTCTCACTTCTAGCGCCTAAAGTGAAGTAGACCGAATTAGTCTGGAGTGGCCCCAAGTGAGTTACAGAAGTTCCATTGACTTCGACTCCGCCTTTGCTTAACTCAGTTGGTGCTAGACGTTCGATATTCCCACTAATGAGGCGTCTGAGTATAATAAAAGCAGGCGAACAGCACACAGTCAAGACGTCTCACATTGTAATAATCAGCCGAACGAACAGTGCCCACTCACTGGTGAAAGTTTTAGTACCGGTGGTGTTCATATTCGAGCTAACTAATGCGATACTAACCGTGTGTCAGTTCTGATTGGCTGAAAAGTAGTTGGCTGTCTCTACTCGCTTGGCCAGGCGCCTGAAAAACTTATATTTCCCAGACATACAAAAAACTCCAAACAGCTCCCTAGCGTGACCAACTTTTTAATGGTCGTCTGACCAAAAAATAATATGAAAGTAATAAATAAATTCCTAGTAATGAGACCGGGCGAATAGGCTTAGACATAAACTGCCTACTGCACTCACTCTGTGACTGGTGCAAGTATCAGCCTAATGTTTAGTTTTAGGAATCTTACTAGTACTCAGTAGTATTACTACTACTAGTGACTAGGTGATCTACTAAGTACAGTGAAACTTGGATAACTCGAACTTCAGGGGACCACTAAAAAAGTTTGAGTTATGAAAAGTTTGAGTTATGAATTCAAGTATACCTTGTACCAGTTTTATCGCCCATAAAAGTCAAAATTATATGTTTGTCTCAGCTGGGTTAGTCTCGCATCGTCAACCATATCACTCAGTGCACAGATGTATTGAAGTGAAAGTTTGCCGTCCTTGCATGTTCGAGTCTCTATGAAACAGCGGAATGTTGACAGGGCACCCAGGGCATCGTTAATAGTGGGAGGAGGAGGCTCAGTGACCTCGGCATAGTCACCTTCATCCTCATCAAGTTCATTGGCAGCTGGAGCAGCTACAGACTCTTTTATTTCCTGATCAGTAAGAGGCCCCGCCACCAGTGCTTCATCATCAACCGATGAGAAATCCTCTGCAACAAAGCAACGAGGGAGACATGGGTCTATGGTCAACTTCCCATCACTAAAACTGTAACACAATTTTCATTTTTAAATGCAACAATGCCAGGATTCATAAAATGAAATTTCTATGAACTGTATCGTACTGTAACAATCCCCTGTTTGCACCACTCTTTTATTTTCTTACTCACCAGGTGTTACTGTTCCTTCCGGCCGCAGCGTTTAAGACAGGGACTCGATCTCACTCAGTTGGATCTCATTGCACTCCTCAGCTGAGCTGGTTTGTTCATTCCTGAATGCGTGTTGGAAACAGTTGGCAATTGTTGTTTCCTTCACCGGGTGCCAGGCCCTGTGGATCCAACGCAAAGCTTGCAGTACATTGGTGGCTTCCTCTGGCTTTTTTCCCCACTGGTCGATGAAGTCAAGTGTGCATTGAAGAACAAGCTTTCTGTAATGGAACTTGAAACATCTAATGATACCTTGATCCATAGGCTGTAACACACTGGTGGTGTTAGGAGGGGTGAATTCCAGCTTGATGGCCTTCAATCCAGTAATATTTGGGTGTGTTGGACAGTTGTCCACAAAGAGTAACAAATTTCTTTGCTGTCTCTGCACGCGCCTGTCAAACTCTCTCACCCATGTTTCAAAGATGTCACTCACCACCTATGCCTTCTTGTTAAACATGTAAACGCATGGAACATTAGTCACATTCTTGAAACATCTTGGCTTTCCATATTTACCGATGACAATTGGTTCCATCTTTTCTGTCCCTGATATGTTTGCACACAGTGCAGCAGTCAGTCTTTCTTTTGACAACTTGCCATCGCTGCACTTTTCACCTTTGAAGCTCAGGGTCTTATCAGTCATGAGATGGTAGAAGAGCCCAGTCTCATCCGTGTTAAAGACATCTTCTTTTGGGTATTTCATCAGCAATGGCTCTAGAACCTCAGTTTTCCATTTGTTAAATTCTGTCATATTCACAGCTGATGATTCACCAATCATACATTGACTACCTACCAAATATCTTTTTGTTCCATCTGTCTATCCATGCTCTGCAGACAGTACGATCAGAACCATGTATCTCAGCAGCTTGTTGGCCTTCTTGAGCGGTAGTGGGCAATCCACTGGCACGTGTTGATCTCTCACCGGCTTGAACCAAATCAGCAGACTTTTATCCAAGTCATTGTGTGCTGTAGATCACGCACGTTTGCTTCCAGCCTTAGGCTGGGTGTACATGGGCGGATAATCCGCGCAAATAGGTGTCTGCGGACGGTTTTGACCCCGTGACCCCAAGTTAATTGAGCTTCCGATGGTCGCAGTTGGCTTTTGGTGGGGGCTCAAAATTGCAACGGACGGTTTGCAGCAGCAACCAATCAACTGTGGGTTTGTGGCAAACCCGTTTTACAATGTTTTGATATCTGCAGAAGCGACAGCGCTCTACTCAGTGTAGTACTATCGCGCAGTCATACTTGTTCAGTCACAAATGTACTCGTAGTCTCGTAGCCATGTCCATTCAGGCAACAGCCGACCAAATAGCATCTCTTGTCGAGAACCTACAAAGGTTTCCCCTCATATGGGACTGTCAGCACCCTATGTACCATAATAGAATAGCGAGGCAGCAACAGTGGAGCGAACGTGGCTAGACGGTTGGCTTGGAAGAAAAGAATTTAAAGCGGACATACGACACTTTGAGAAAAAAGTTCAGAGACGTAAGTATAGAGCAGCGAACTTTGAGTTTCCCAGATGTTGTTGCTGACCGACTCAATGACATGATGATCAGAATGAGAAATTGTATGGATTTTTAATTCCATACGCCCTACGGTACGGTACGGTACGGTACGGTACGGTACGGTACGGTACGGTACGGTACGGTACGGTACGGTACGGTACGGTACGGTACGGTAAGGTGAGG
>Ga0224501_10002141_pt1 | contig 15435 bp, 12 predicted proteins | sample SF_Oct11_sed_USG_4_FD_169105 | JGI IMG/M metagenome (GOLD analysis project Ga0224501, IMG submission 169105) | Sediment microbial communities from San Francisco Bay, California, United States - SF_Oct11_sed_USGS_8_1 | ecosystem: Environmental > Aquatic > Marine > Sediment | place: USA... | reverse complement strand
TTAAGGTAAGGTACTATAACGACATAGCATAATACAACAGTATACCTATTATTAAGGTAAGGTACTATAACGACATAGCATAATACAACAGTATACCTATTATTAAGGTAAGGTACTATATAACTAGATGATGCCTGTTGAATAAGCCAAACTATGGGATACTGAACCGCTGGTGGTGCTCCGCGCTAAGCTATAACTGGTGAAAAAATAAGTGTTTAGCCGGGCAGCTTCACCATAACAGAGAGGTTGTCACGCGAGAGGGAAAAATGCAGCTGCTACCTTAAGACTCAAGACCCTAAGCCTGTTCAGACAAAAGACAAAACAAAGTTTCTATATTCCTGATAATCAGTGTTAGCAATCATTACTACTATGTAGCATGGAGCGACAGGCAGCAAAGCTTACAGATATTGGCATTCTGAGGATAGACAGTTATGTAGTTATCCCGATCTGGTCTCTGGTGCATGTGATAAAAACCCAACGTGTGCAACATCTCATGCAGAACAGTACCAAAGTGAACCATACAGCCGCTGTCTAGGTTAATATACTGGGGACCTTTCTGCCTTCCTACGGCACTGTTACAGAGCCTGTAAAGATACAGGAGATATAGACAACCAGAGGGGGATTTTCTACACCTGCTGCTATACTGGGTCACAGTTCCCCTACAGTTCATATCATTGTCTAACTATAGTAATCCCATCAGTGTAACGGCACAATATCATGTGTTGATCAGCGCAAACTAAAGGGTTTTATATTGTCCACTTTCGATTCCATTATGGATAAAATAGCCATTGTTTCCCCGTGCATGGCCCGATTCAAGACACCACATAAGTGGCCGATAATAAATCAGGTACAAAGTCTCACTTGGCTAGCATAACGTGGCAAGTAACATACTTTTGTGAGGTATAGGGCATGGTGAAGACTACATAGTCCTTGACACCGTCACCAGGAACTCTGCGGATCCATCTGATACATGTAAATCTGTGGAAGAACTTGATGGCCTCGGGTACCACCCGCATCATACGATAATCTAAAAGAAACAATGTCTGACCATATTTACTAAATGTAAATGGGGCATTCTGCCCAAAGGTTTCCCGTGATCTGGCTTGTCATGGTGTCGAGGGATCAAACCGAGCTGGTTTCCCATTGCCGTCCTCAGGTTCCTGGTTGGGTTCAGTCAACCTAAGCCATTTGTTTACACGTCACCCGCTGAGAATTTGGCTACTCTCAACGATAAGGGAGAGGTAGATCTTTGATCACCATGGTGTGATCTTGACCTTTATCCATTGGTTGAGACCTCCATTGTGTTTATCAAGGCCATGCTAGCAATTCTGAGTGAAAGGGTTGCTATCAAGGCTCGTTCTAGGAAAACACCCCGCTGGCAGTGAGGTTTGAACCTGCAATCCTTAGATCCAAGCTTTTTACCAATTGAGCTATTCTGGCCCCCTGGCCATATTTACTGACGGTAAGTAATCAGTGACTAGGAACACAGAACCACCTCAGCAATGCCTTTTATTCCCCTAGAAATAACAAGCATCGTTGGGTGAAGCTGAGACTCTCTCACGCTAACATTAGTGTCAGGGCTCATGGTCAGTCCATTCAGCAGGGCATAATGAAACCTGTGTGTATGATAGCGGTGGTAGGTAACTCAGCTACGTTTCGTAACAAGGACTTACCTGTGGTTCGCCCATCAATCTCAAAGTAAATCACACCATAGTTCCAAAGATACTGGTAGTTAGTAATGACATTGCGCTTATCTATCTGCTCTCGGTGTGAGTGGGCAAGCATAGCAAATTCTTCCGCTGTGTAGGTAGCTTGAGTGCCATTATCATGAGTCTGAAATACAAACAGCTGGTATATCCATCCAACCCAATCCGCAGAAATGAACCCAGAAACAGATCCAATAATATTATTTTGAGTTTATACGCCTACCACAACAATGATTAAGGCTCACATATTTAACTAACACCTATATCGAGTGAATATCACAGGTGCAGGAAGAAATCCTTTATAACACTGTGATACTGAGTTACTCACCCATTTTACTGTGATCTCCACCAGTTTCTGTTCAGCCAGTGTAATGGTGAGCCCACAGGCCACTATTAATATACAGAGCAGGGCACGGCCAGCCATACCCCAATGTAACTGCTAGCTTATGGAGCTGCCATCCAATCATCGAGCCACCTGTCCATTCCCAGGCATGCTGCAGTTGGTGATTATCAGTCTTCCTGGATGCGCATTTAGTTGTGTGCAGCTTCCGGAAAATGTACAGCCACTCGTAGTTGTCGTATCGGTACGCGCTTTTGCTGTGTTTATGTCATGCCCACATACCTAATGTCAAAACCAGGATTGCTGTGGGATGGGAAAGGGGTTATACCTAGTATATTGGTAAGACCTTCATTCATTTTTAGTAAATATATAAATAATCGAACACACAGTTACACAGCGTGAACTGCGACCTAACCAAAACAATACATTGACAGAGACACTCAGACAGCCAGAGACAGCCTGGAGAGGTGGGGGTTGGACGGTATGCTATGCATAAAACGACTGACACGGAATATGATGTGTGCTGCTGGCAGTGAGTGAGTCACTGAGTGGCTGTGACTGTGAGCATGACTGACTTGAGTACTGAGTGTTGACTGCTGTAATGTATAGGTTACCCCTTATAGTTGTAGTTCCGACTTCAGTACTACTAGTACTACTACTACTACTACCACCACTACTACTACTACTACTACTAGTACTACTACTAGTCTAGTCTAGTATCTAGTAGTAGTAGTTAAGTTATACTTGGAGTTGGTCAATCGGTGTTGAGCTGGTGCTTGTTTATACTTTATCTGGACTGTAGAAGACGACGCATTAATTCACATGGTAACCTTATAGAATAGATTATTATTAGCTTGGCTCGTAGTTGCGGGCACATTGTTGCGAGACCGCAACTGAGAAACGAATGGCCAGACCCAAAGCCAAATCTTTTTTTTATCTGCCGGTTTTCAAGCCCGACCTGTAACGACCGGAACGAAGCGAAAAGCGAGAAAAATGGATTTGTAATAAGATGGTAAGAAGAAGGCCAATTAAACTCCGCATTATTAAAGCTGTCACACACCGCCTGATTGGGTGTAATAGACCGTATCCCATAGAAATTCTATGCCGTAAGCCGAGAATACCCAAGGTAGGGGTTGAACTTGAAGGAGTGGTTGGAGTCGCTGGTCTAAAAACCATCGCAATATCAGCTATAGTCCCTATCCAGCTCAAACTAGTGCTTCACCATAACAGGACCTGTAAGTGCCACACGTTGATATATCCCTGGCAAACGTTTACAATTCTTTAGAAAAAACATCCTGATCACTGACTCACTGAGTGCTGATCAGATATCGGGTAGTGAGAAACTACGTACCGTACATACCCTGTACCATCGAAACTATGTAGTCCGTACTATCTAAATCGGGTACCCGTACCTTCGAAACCATGTACCCTGTACCCCAAGCTCAAAGCCATGTACCCGATATCTTAGCTACCATGTACTCCCATCGGACATTTGACCAAAAGGTAGAATAACCCCAACCAGTGACCTTTATCAGTTAATGTCACTGCCTCAACAATGTTTAAAAATTAAGGCGTGGGGGCTGTGACAACTGACAATTTACTGTAAATATCTAAAATAAAGACAGTTAGACCAAACTTACCCCTCCAGGTACCAGCTCTGAAGTGCCCCACAAGCTTGTAGGAAAGCTATCCACAAGCTTGCCTAATCCCATACAAGGGGATGGTACCAGAGCCTCACATTCACAATGCCAACGAGTGAACAACCATTTTACCTGGACCTAAACAAGTAGGTCATACTTATTCTCTCAGTCCATGACTGAAACAAACCACTTTGTGGTGCTTTAGTATTTACATCAGGCTTTTTTCGAGCTTGTTTCTTATTCTTAGAGGTTGGAAGTCCAAATAGTTGCTAATCGATCTGCCCATTTCCTGACTCATAACAAGGCCAATATTTCTAGTCTAGGACGCACTGTGGCTTCAACTTATGGTTGAGTATGGAGTTATCTCCTGTCTCGATCCCTCCCAAGGCAGTCATGCCCCAGGGAGTGGCGTGTAATGATGTAATGGGGCTCGAGCTTTCCACCAATGTAACTAATGCTATACGATATAAAGACCATGTTGCACTTCGGCACCTGTGCTCCCATAACAACCTCGGCAGAAAGATAGTTATTCGTAAGTATGCAAACTGGAGCACACTGTGATACGCGCACTAGGCCTCGATGCCATAAAATGTATAGACAGCTAGGAACTAATCTCTCTGTGATGACCTGGTGTTATCCCCTTGCCAGAGATAGACAAGCTTGCTAGCTTGCGATAGCCTACTTGGGTAGTTGAGAGCTGACACTTCAAGGACACGGGTTGTAGAAAAACCCATGTTTTACTAGTACTCCCTTGGTGGCCTGTGTTTTCATGTCAGATTGTTTTATGAGAAATTTACATGTGACTAATATCCACTGGAAATATGGAAGTCCTTTTTGTAGATGTGGGAACTCATTGCTCGTGTTGGAAAGCTGAATTGTTTTGTGGGCTAGAAATGGGGGCACTGGATGTCATTGTTCGACAAGGACACTGTGAGCACATTATCACCCCCGGTGATGAAAGCCAAACTATTGGCTATTGGGCAGTTCACATTGCTGCAGGTAAATGGCGGCTGTCCGACTACCTGCCCCTCCCACACTCCCCAACCTGCCAGTCTCCTTTCTCCTTCCTTCTACCAGACTGCCTATGTTACATAGAACTCTCTTTTGGCACTACCACTGAGAGACAGAATTTGTGTTTGCGGATCGACACCACTTAATGTTGGCTTTGTTTTTTAGCCACTGGTAACGAGCCAGCTCTAAACCTTTTGGTGGACACTTATGGTGGATTACATGCTACAACCAGAGGAAGGAGAGTAAGCCTGCTTGATCTGGCCCTCCTGCATCATCATGATTCCATTGGTAGCTTATTATAAATTATACCCAATACAATGACTGTATTCAACAGATGTAAAGACTGTTCAAAACAGTCAAGCATCTGGACATATTAAGACTTTCTGTAGACATGGAAACTTTAGCCTAAAATATAATAAACGCAGTCTCCATGCTCTTTTCCCGATTGCCATAGGCAGAAGTGAGATTGTCTCAGTGTGAACTGCCCTTTTGTTATAATTTATCGGAGAATTAGTGCTCGCTGCAGTAAGCCAATTTTGCAATCAGACTTTGGCTTATCATTTGCCCATGCGCTTTAGATGTTTCAAGAGCAATATCTGTTCAATAAATCTCATATATTCACCCATAGCTGTCAAAGTATTCATTCAGATTTTAAATATGAATGGCTACCGTGATCACCATGAAATTATTCTCTGTCACAGTGGAGGTCATCTTAAGAAGAGGCTTCAGGCTCGACCAACTTCCCAAGGACTCAGAACACTTCACCAAGGCATTTCTATCCGTGGTTACGAAAGGGTCTATCCAGTCCATGAATTACTGGGTGCGGGCAGGTAGGTCAGCCTACACCATGCTGAGTGTGAGCTCAGTCTATTGCCATTAAAACTACAGTGGCACATATCCTTGGCCATGAAGCAGTTCGCGAAGAATCTCTGCATACAGACTATGTTTTTTCTTTTAGACCTGTGATACTCTGTCTTGTTGACAGGAATAAATCTCAGTGATATAAGGGTGTGGCAGAGAGCCATGTGTGAAGCTATCAGGCACAATCAGTGTTCTGTAGTGGAATACCTACTACAGGCTAGCAGGTATAACCTGCAGACAGTAACACAGACAGGTGATAGGGATTATCTTCACATGGCCAAAACTCCAGGTGAGTAAACCTCACACATCTCTTCCCAATACTATTCTATATCATAACGATACCATGTGTCACTCCGAGTAACCTCTCATGCAATGAATACTGGCAGGAGCCAATCACACATATTACTGCTGCAGCCTCATCTTCCGTATCATTGTGTACATATTGTTTATAGACATGGCTGCGTGTCTTGTGTCACATGGCGCTGACCCGAACCAGCTCACCAAAGACGGCAGCTCAGCACTCCTCTTCGCTGCCGCCCGTGGAGACGACGATACGTGTGAATGGCTGCTGGCTCACGGTGCTAACCCCACTCTCACTAACGACGATGGTGTGACGTCGCTGTGGAATGCTGTGTCCAGTTGTCGCCTGATTGTGGTTCTGCAGATTCTACGAACTAACGTTGACCCGAATGTTCGCTGTCGAGGGATCAGGATCCACAGTGACTCACTGGAGCATATGTATGACATAGCTGTCTGTCCATTGTTGCGTGCTGTGCACCTCCGGCTGCCTTCCATTGCCCAGGCACTGGTTTCCTACGGTGTATTTGCTAATGCTGAACGGCACAGGAATAGAGCATTTGATGAGTACCGAGTGCTAGAGGATTGGCAGGGTGAGAACCTGCGCTGGTTTAACTCTGTATGCTCACAGCCTCCTAACTTGGCATGGTGGAGTAAGCGGTGTATCAGACGTCATCTTCCTATTCATCCCATGGAGAGTGTTAACTCGCTGAATCTCTCTTCTGCCATGAAGAAGTACATCCTGGGCCTGTAGGTGTGCTCACAACTCTTGGCGCTTTTCTCATACCATTACTGTGCGCGATCTTCCGCTCTTTCCCGTTAGTATTTATTTTGTTACTCAGTTTTTACATGAATAAAGTAGGTATACATTATGTAGTCTAGCGTCTAGACTCTAGAGCATGCTCTGTCTGCAAATATTCAGATTACTTCAGGGACCAGCATATAGTTGAAATTTTATTTGAACATGAAAATTTACATATCATATGGTAGTGACATGCATCACCTCTGTTTATGGCCTTGAAGTTTTGAATAGGGTTGACAATAACATTAGCAATAACACACCAAGCTTTTATCCTGACTATACAAAGGAGCTGAGGATAGGCGTAAGAGCAAACTGATAATATGTGGGATAGCTCGATAATGTTAGAAGAATGATTTTTGAACACGGAATAACCATCTTTTCTATTCAGCCAATTGGCTACCAGTCTGGTAAGGTAGAGCGGTTTGTTCACGTCGGTAGGCGGCCTTTTACTTCCCACTCCTTGCGCTTGCCTCGGATATGAGTCGACTTCTGGACGACAGCCAGTTGTCCCATATCAAGAAGAGACAACTACTCGCTCAACCCGTGTTGTCGGCTAACAGCGACACCATTTAGTCATATGTTATTACGAGTTCCGGTGAGTCATCCAGTTCAAAGATTATCACAATCTAATAATAATAATATCTTGGTCAGTTGGCGTTGTTTTCACTGAGCGTACTGTCCGCATGATATTAAACCGTCGTTGGTCTTTCTAGTCACCACACCGTTAATGCGTTGTTGATAATCTGTGTTGATTTATTCCAAACAAGTGCCCACTGACTATACCGTATACGCTATATTATAATATAGACAAATGTCAATACAATAGTCTAGAGTAGACTAGACTCTAGAGTACTGAGTACACTCACAGTCGCAGTAAGCGTAACTCAATTCAACAACTTACTAACTCAACTGACTGAGGTGAGTAACTCAGTAAAGAAAGGTACTAATATTTATTATGTATCAATTATTACGTCAACTAATAACTAACTAAGTGATGCTAGTAATGTTGAGTGAGTAAATGAGTAATACTAGTGCTAGTAAACTAAATCAATGTAATCATTGTAATGGTTTACTAATAAATAGTTAATAGAACTTTCGTTTATAACTGCTTAGTTTGTAGTGAGTTATAATATAACTTAGGTTGTGATCTCACTGTGTGAACTCGCCTGTGTCAGGCACAGAATCATTTGGTCACCTATTGTACTATAACTGTGTAGTAGCTCGCTGCTGGCTTGTTGTAATGCTTGTCGTTTGTTACAGGTAATTATGAGATTGGTAATTAAGGAGACTGCGGATGGTGTGGCAGAGTATACTGCTGCCTATATTCGTAAGAAGATTATTCAGTTCAATCCGGGACCTGACAGATACTTTGTGCTGGGTCTTCCCACAGGTAAGCTTGAGTAGAAAACATGAACTAAACTGAACTCTTTCTGTATGGCCGCGTCAATTTTGGACAGTCTCTGACTGTTTCTATATTCCGAGCTGAGATTGGATTGTCAGAGGTCTGATGACATGGAAAGGATAATCTGACTGGCTATTTGATTTGAAACCACCCGCCTTTCACTTACCATTGCCATTTCTAGACCTATTATAAGTAAATTACTAGGATGCATGTTAGGTTTATGTACATGCCTGTGATGAGCGCACACTCAATATTGCTTGGATTTTCTGCGTTTCAGGATCTACACCACTCAGCACTTATAAAAGACTGATTGATTATTATAAACAGGGGCAACTATCTTTCAAATATGTCAAAACCTTCAACATGGATGAATATGTTGGTGAGTATGAGCCCGGTTTGTGTGAGAATATGTAAGGATGTATGAGGATTTACAAATCTCTCTGTTTTCTTTTTTCTTATCCTGACCTGTGGTAGAGGTTTCCAGTACTTGGCCTACAGTCCAGTCTTTGACTCAGCATTTCCCAGGAAGTGCCATTAGGAAACTTTCTGGTTGCACCCAGGTGCTGTATAGAGAAGGTGACTATGGGTGGACCTCCTCTGTTTAACGTCACGTCACCCTGCGCTGCTCACTTTCACCTCACCTGTTTATAGGAATTCCCAGAGATCATCCTGAGAGCTATCATTCCTTTATGTGGAATAACTTGTTCAAACACATTGATGTTCTCGCTGAGAATGTTCACTTACTGGATGGTAATGCCGCTGACCTAGATTATGAGTGCCGTGAGTATGAGAGAAAGATAAAGGAAGCCGGTGGCATTGAACTCTTCGTTGGAGGTAAGAAAAGTGTTATGATTCGACTTGATAATCATAGATGTAGTTCATACTTTTACCATTCTATAGATTGTATGTAGGACAATTTACCTCTCTTATAGCAGATGATTACAGCAGTTTAAGTGGCAACATGGGATCCACGGGATTCCCATCATCGTGGCATACCGAGGCACCCCAAGGCAAATTGCCGCGGAGGGGTCATCTCGTGCCGCAGAGTAGGTTACAGTACTGCCAACCTTCATACAAATCTGCCATTCGCGCGTGGTTTGTCAATTGTATGGTCACTGGTTACCATGCCAAATCACTCTATAGTGAACTTGCTGGTAACCTTACACCTAACATCTCATTAATTTAAATTTGCATTGGTTCATTGGCGAAGATACCTTGAGACTCAAAGTAAAACTGGCAGTAATATACATGTACTAGAATTAGAGTATTTAGAATTATATTGACTTTCAGACTGAGTGACTGAGTCATATAGGCAGTAAGTTAGTTAGTACTCAATCAGTGACTGAGTCAGTGAGTCATTGGCTGACCGAGTTCGTTATTGACCTGCATTAATAGAGTACCTGTACTAGTGTGTTGAGTGTAAATTAGCCTAACTGCCTAACTATTTATTTTCAGACTGTTTATGAACTTTATTGTAATGAAAAGCCGTTGGAAAGATGGCAGATTTCTACGGAGGTTGCTCGCATGGTGACATTGCTGCAGCAGTCTGCCTCGGGGTGCCTAGCTTTGGTACGGGGCATTGCCATGGCGATGCGAATCCCATGAGATCCCAAGTTGTTGTTAAAGTTATTAAATCAAGCTAATTGCCCTCTCTCTCTCTCTCTCTCTAGGTATAGGGGAAGACGGCCATATTGCTTTTAATGAGCCTGGTTCGAGCTTAGTTTCCAGAACGAGGCTCAAAACTCTCGCACTCAGTACCGTGGAAGCGAATAAAAGATTCTTTGGTGATGATGATGATTTGGTAGGTTTCTGTTGGCACCATAAAGTTATCCTCCCTACTCCAGGGGATGATAACTCTATGATTGCTACTGTCCGTGCCGATTGTGCACTATGATGAGTACACATGAACCTTAGATTGTCTTATCACTTGTTACTCAATTAGTCATATCTCCATTCTCCAATCTCAGTGTCAACAACAACAGTACAGTTCAGCTCTGTTTACACAGAATGCAGCTCCGCTTACACAGTGTGATATGTTACTATCATCAGATGGGGTCAATGTGAGAGCATCTTCTCACCGGGTGCCAGCCAAGGATTTGTCAGAAATTGAGGTGTTTGTATTGATATCACTGTGCTCCCCACCAATTAACTGTGTAATATCTAGTAATCTGAGGAAGTTCCCCAGTTCCTTCTTATTTCTCTACACACCTCCTCCGTAACGGTTATAGTGAAAAGAATAACTCTATACTAATGACACATATACCTCTCCTATATTATCACAGCATTGTCATGCTCCAGGTGCCCAAGCAGGCCTTGACGGTTGGAGTAGGTACCGTAATGGATGCTCGGCAGGTTATGGTGTTAATCACAGGAGCTCATAAAGCCTACGCCCTACGCATGGCCATAGAGGAGGGAGTAAGTCACATGTGGACGGTATCCGCCTTCCAGCAACATCCAAAGGTATTTCACCTATACTCCTCAGTATCAGCTAGGCTAATGTTTAGCCTCTGTTCATCTAGTGGATCTGCATATCATTGTCTGACGTATGAATCCATCTTGATCCATTTAAATTTTTGTCCGCAAAAGCTTACGAGCGCGTCTAATTTTATCATTGGTTTATCTATCTGATTTTAGGCCTTATTTGTCTGTGATGAGTTGGCAACATTAGAGCTGCGAGTTAAAACAGTCAAGTACTTCAAAAGTCTGATGGATCAGTATCATCATAACAAAGACACCCAGCTGTCTAATACACAGGAATAGAGAAATACTGTGAAACCAGAATGTATATCCCGATCCCTGCATGTTAGATAACATAGAGTTATTATAACTCTATGTTATAATACTTATTGTTTCCCTGATTCATTATATAATGTTACCTGACCTTACTTTACTGAGTGTTTCTACATGTACTCGGTGATAGCTGTCACTGATGTACTCTATATTTTATTTATGATTTATTGTTTTTTTGGGTCCATTTATTACCACCCATTTGTTTACTGTTGTATAGCTTTATTTGCCAATTTCCTGGAAACAATTATTATGTTCTGTTAAACAAAAAAAATTTGTTACACCTACACCTTATGTGATTCTTCTGCTATGGCTGCTGTGTCCCTATATATATATAGATAGACTTATTGGATACAAATATCATTTAGCTGACCTTAGCTGGCACTCGTAATATAACAATTGCGAAATAATTCATGGTGCATCACCAAACACGCTGATTTTGCTGACAAATGGAGATAATTGCTATTCTTGTAACAGACATATTTACCTCATCCAGACATGTTACCATCCTGAACAAGTTGGCACTGGCTTCGAATCATCTACCTTCACAGTAGAGAATGGTTTGGAGTGCAACTAACTGTGATCATGCAGACTTAAGCAGAATGAGCCGTGTGAAGATTTGCATTCATATTTACTGGCAGAGGGCACGAACTCCGGAGTTAGTCCAAAGATCAAAGCAAAGAATGCTACAACCAGCGGTCTTTCACCAAAACCAGAAAAAAAGTAAAATGAGCTCCATCTACTCAATCTAGTCTGGTCACACTCACTGGTCGCTCCAGTCACTGAGTCAGAACCAACACACACGGGCAGGTTCTGCTGATAATACGGACAGGTAGAGTGGAGAGTGTGACTGTCCGGGCTATTACTGACCTGACACTAGGCAGATTAATGTAATCAGAGAAGTGTCTCTAGCATTAACGCGGCCTCGATTATCCAAACCACGTTACCTACGCTGTGAAAGCAATGGCACAGACTCTCTGTTATTATCAGTTGCTACCTCTATTTTAAATGGATACCAATTATAGGCTGTTTGCCAGAGAAGTCTGCTTACAGGTCAACTTCACTCTCATAGTGTTTGTGTTATATATCTAATCTATCCTGGCCTTGTGATCATTGTTTAATATATTTATTTCTCATAGAAAATTTAAAAACCAAGCATGGGTAAATACTTCTGAATTATGGCTAGAGTTTAACATCCGCCTTTCCCAAAATTTCTGTAGAGCGTATATATTTATGAAAACCAGTAACTGCGAAAAGTCTGGTCAGCTAGGATATGACCTTTATGTATGGTATGATTTGGTATGGTGCCATCTGTGCTGGATGCAGATACCCATTATAGCTCCGATGGCATTGATGACTGGGTATATTCCTGGTAATAGCCGTGATCAATTTCTATTACAAAGGATACTGCTGTTATGACTAGATAACTAGAATGGAGTTATCCTCTTTCTAATTTATTCTGGCTCGAATCTTGGGCCTGGTTCACAGTTTCTGCAGGGGCGAGGTCTTGGCCTTCGGTAATTCACTCTCCTATACACATGTCTCCTGTAGCCCCATGGTCTGGGAGCTCTCGGTGTGGTGGTTGGGTAACGGGTAGTACGTTTTTCCGTAGTGGTCCTATACTCTGTGGTAGTTCTTTCTGTGGTAGTGGTGGTTCGCTGTTGGGTAGTCGTGGGATATGGAGTTGTATCAGTATTTGGGGTGTCTTCCCACAAACGAAGATTCAGCTTTGGTAAGCTGGAACAAGACTGAGGCGTGTTCCCCCTGCAAAAAATTTCAGCAATATGCTTCCCGTATGTTTTTCAGTTTTAACATTAGGCAATCAGCTGAACCAGATGGTGAACTATAAATTATTCTGCCACCTTTGCTGGTGGTCAGCTCCGTTCATTACTATATGTTATGGCCTACAGCACTCCTTCTAGCAATGCCATGATTAGAAAGCACATCTCAGACTAGCCCTGCCTTGACTATTTTATACAGTTACTCACTCTGCATCGTTTTTGAGGAAGGCATCCGGTCCAGTCTCCTCAGTTCCGGTGACATCACAGATAAGGCTAGAGTACCTATATTCTCGCAGATTCTCTACTTGCTCTATAATCAGAGAAATTATAGTGATAAACCGTAGCCGGCTGCTGGCAGTCTACCTTTCACTATATAATCAATCTAAGGGTGAGAAGAACTGATTCTGATTGTACGCATGATAAGTCGATTTATAGACCGACAATTGAATATTCGAGTTTTGATCAACCGGTTGGTTGATTGGTTGATCGATTTGTCAAATATTGTTCAATTGATTGATCGACTATTTAAGCAGTAACTAGTCGGCAAATTTTTTAACACTGGGAAATGGGAAATTCTCAGCGACTTACGGATGCTAAGCTGGCTGGCTCGTCCCTCAAAGTAAAGTCTGTCTCCTCTCTTCTGTCGCTCCGTCTGATCACCAATAATGTGAGCAAACAACTCACCAGTCAATCCACCAGCGATCTGGTTCTCAGTGATTCCTGAAACGGTTATGGTAAGCGCTTGGTGTAAAAGATTGTACACAATGGCCACCCAGGTGGGGTGACCATATACCTAATAACGGCCACCCAGCTGGGGTGACCATACACCTAATGATGGCCACCCAGCTGGGGTGACTATACACCTAATAATGCAAGAATAATATGCCAATGGGAGTCAAGACTATGCGTGCAGTGCATGATATCATCCAATGCTTGATAAGTAGATCATTGGCTGAAAATTATGGGTCAGGCATATAGTGTCACAGCATACTCTAGGGCAGCCCCATGCGCTGCCCCAACAGTATGACACTGCTCCTGCTCATCGGGCATGGCAAGCATCTCACTGTCTGATGGGGTGAGTGTAGTAAAGACCTGGATAAGTTCAGCCAGCTACAATAAACTACAGCTCTCCATACCCTAGAGTGATGTACTGCCAAGGTGCGTGGCTACAGTTCAGACCTGATTCTAGCCTGATTTGACCGACACTCATCAATGATTTCACTAACTAACCTCCTGGGTATAGCTCAATATCCCTGACGTCATTATATACCGACTGCAGGGCAGCGATAGCGGCAGCAGAGTGGGTGGCTGATAAGTCAGCGAAGCTTCGAGGTACACTCAGCCCATAATGGTTCCTACATAACAGGATATCAGTTGTTATAGTGTAAGGTAGATCCACCAGACAGCAGAATTATATGGGTCAACCTGTGCATTACACAGGGTAGGAACTATGAGAATGTTCAGTTTCGTGTTAAAAGGCCGAGGTTAAGATCATCACATCTTGCACTCAAATCCCTATCATGCTATATAGACTCCCACGGGGAGTGTGAACCCTTCATATTGTCCAGGGATATAAGGTCTTCTGTATAGAATGGCCTATTGTTAGCATAGAATCGTAAAGCTGGAATCTACAGTCTGTGTTGTAACCTACCATATCATCATACCCGTCACAGCTATAGGTTAATCATATTAGGATTGAGAAGAACCTATCCGGGATCGCTTACCTATATTTAACATAGGAGTCCATACCGTGGTCTCTTCCTCTGTTTACATTGAATGTGAAGATATCCAGCTTCGCGTTGAAGAGATCATCTCTCATCTAGAAATCAGCAACTAGCATTACTGGGTCTGTAGGGAGAGTCAGTATGTGTGGGTTCACACTTTCTGGCTGAGGCAGGTGGATGTCATGCAGTAAACAGCAACATCGTGGCAGTACTTCCCGTTTTTGAATTGTTGAATTTGGACTCATCATGAGAATTGCAAGCCTTACCTTGACTTTGTAATGTTCTAACATAGATCAGACAAGAATTACAGTTTCTACAGCTATTGCAGCAGAGACTGCTCAATGCCTTAATACTCACATCGCTGACAAAGTTCCTATCACTCTTCCATGGGACATCATCAAGAAATCCGAGAAGGAAGGAAGAAAAGCCTAGAGAAACATAAAAATGCGTGTAACTATAGAAACAGCAATGCACAGAGCTTCACATACATTACGGTAATACATGTAACTGAGGTCGAACAGAAATACATGTATATTTTCATTGAACGCCTGCTGAGTTATTATACTTCATCGTCATCATTGTCAGCCTGTTGTTATCCACTGCTGGATGAAGGTCTCCTCCATACTGCTCCATTTTTCACGATCAGTTGCGATGTTGTGCCAGTTGTTTCCATGGGATTACACTTAACCAGAATATATAGCTACAAGACTTACCATTTTGATAAACGAGGTCAGCATCTCCGAAACTAGTCCTCAGTACTGCTGCCTGGTTGCCATGACTGAAGAATCTGCCTACTGTGGCATGTCCGAATCTCATGCCAGCTGTGGAGAATTCATTCCTGCAGAGATAGGATGAAGTATACGAGTGAACTATAGGTGAATTCTAGGAGCTAGGTGAACTATAGGTAATGGTGCTCACGGTGCACACTGGCTCTTCTCATAAAGATGATGTGTTATAGAGCTGACAAAACACACTGACTAGTCTCGTATAGGTATAACCAAAACACACTGACTAGTCTCGTATAGGTATAACCAAAACACACTGACTAGTCTCGTATAGATATAACCAAAACACACTGACTAGT
>Ga0224501_10002140_pt1 | contig 15442 bp, 11 predicted proteins | sample SF_Oct11_sed_USG_4_FD_169105 | JGI IMG/M metagenome (GOLD analysis project Ga0224501, IMG submission 169105) | Sediment microbial communities from San Francisco Bay, California, United States - SF_Oct11_sed_USGS_8_1 | ecosystem: Environmental > Aquatic > Marine > Sediment | place: USA... | reverse complement strand
GTATTGAAGGTGGCTATGCGCACCTGTCTCGCCCGCCTTTAACCGTCCATGTCCTGTGCCGTTCGCACGAACCTCATGATACCACGGAGTCGGGAGGGAAGCGGACGGAAACGGTGGTTCCTTTGCCCAGCTTACTTTGTATATCAAGCGTACCGCCGTGAAGTTCGACAAAACCTTTGGTCAGGGGCAATCCGAGGCCGGTCCCTTCATATTTTCTGGAGAGTCTGCTGTCCACCTGCCCAAAGGGGATAAGCGCCTTCTTAATTCCCTTGGCCGACATCCCAATCCCGGTATCCGTCACCGAAATAACAAGGGCTCCGGATTTTAGCGCGCGGGCATGGAGCGTGACCTGGCCGTTTTTCGGCGTGAACTTAACCGCATTGGATAGCAGGTTGAGGAGAATCTGCTTCAGGCGACGGGGTTCCGTTAAAAGATTGGGCAGGTCCTTCTGGATATTCCGGCGGAGGCTGACGCCGGCCTGTTCGGCCCGCTCCTTTATCAGACGCAGGCAGGATTCCGCGACCGGCAGAATCTCAACGGGTTCCGGCTTCAGTTCCAGCAATCCGGCTTCAACCCGGGAAACGTCAAGAATATCATTGATGATATCAAGAAGGTGATGGCCGGATTCACTAATATTAGTCGCATACTCGTCATACTGGGGATTACCCATATCGCCGAATAGACCTGCGCGCATGATATCGGCAAAGCCGATGATGGCATTGAGCGGGGTTCTCAGTTCATGGGACATATTGGCCAAAAATTCCGACTTCGCCTTGTTGGCGATTTCGGCCTCTTCCACCGCCTTGCGCAAGTCAGCCTCGTCCTGCTTGCGTTGGGTAATGTCTCCCAACGACCCCGCCATACGAAAAGCCCTGCCGTCTTCCCGACGCAACGCGTTTCCCCGGATCAGGAACCAGGACGAATCGCCGTCATCGCCGACAAGCCGTAATTCGATGGCGAAATAGTCGGTCTCGCCCTTTAGATGCCGGACAATGCTTGCCAGATATTTTTCCCGGTCATCTTTGTGAATTTTGTTCTGCAAGGTCTTGGCCTTGATCACCGAACGGCCTTCCATTCCCAGCATATCCTGGAGCCGGGGTGAAATATAAAGTTTGTCCTCCTCGATATTCCAATCCCAGATGCCTTCGTTGGCGCCTTCGATGGCGAGGGCGAAACGTTCTTCGCTTTCCCGCAGAATCGCCTCGGCACGTTTTTGATCGGTAATGTCGCGGATAACCCCGATGAAGGTGCTGCGCCCATTGCGGCGCATTTCGCTTACCGAAAGATCAATGGGGAAGACGGCGCCGTTTTTCTTTTGCCCCAGAACTTCCCGCCCCTTGCCGATGAGGCGGGCTTTGCCTGTTCGCTTATAGCGCTTGAGATAACCGTCGTGTTCGCTTTGGTAGGGTTCCGGCATCAACATGTTTATGTTGTTGCCGATGATATCTCCGGCCTTATAACCGAACATGCGTTCGGCCGCGGGATTGAAGGAATCCACCTTGCCCCGTTCATCGATAGTAATGATTGCATCTGCCACGGTCTCCATGATGCCGCGCAGCCGTTCTTCGCGACTGAGCAGGTTTTCTGCGATCCGCTGTCGTTCGCTTACGTCGCGGGCGACAATCATGATGGATTCCGGCTCATCTTGATCAAACTGGGTGGCCGCCAGTTCCGCATCGATCACGACACCCCCGATGCGGACAAGTTTGATGGGAATCCAACTGCCATCGTTGAGCAGGTTTTTCATGCCCTCGCCCAACGAAGCCCTGAAGTCGGGATGGACGAAAGCCGCAAACGATTGTCCAATCAGAATTTCGGCTTCCTTGGCGCCCAGGATGCGGGAGCCCGAAGAATTGATCAGCGAAATGAACCCATTGGTTAAAACACAAATCAGATCGGGAGCGAGTTCAATCAGCTTGCGATGGCGGGTTTCGCTTGTTTCGAGCGCGCGTTCGCGTTCGCGCCGTTCACTTACATCCCGCAATTGGCTGAGAACATACCCCTTTGATAGGGATTGTTGGTGGATGCGCAACCAGCGCCCTGCGTCGTTTCTGAGTTCCGGGGCCGCCCCAGGATCGTCGTCATACGACACCAGGGCTTCCAACCAGGCTTTATGGAGTTTTCCCGACGTGCGGGAGCATGCCTGATCGGCGACGGCGGCCGCGATGTCATCCATCATCGCCCCCGGCTGCAGCAGATCGGAAGAAATCCCGGTCAATTCCTGAAAATAGCCATTGCAAAGGACCAGCCGCCCGGCGCCGTCATAGAGCGCAACCCCATCCCGGATTCCGTCAACGACCTCCGCCAGGACCGCTTGGACCTCGGCGGTTCTGATTTTGGCTTCGCGCAGAGGGGTAATGTCGGTGCGGAGTCCGATGACCCGTCCATCGGCGGTCTTGTGTTCGCGCATCCGCCACCAGCGGCCATCGATCAGCCGCTCTTCCGCCCGTCCCTTGGGATTGAGGCGCTCTTCCACTTTTTTCCGCACCCATTCTTCCAGACGGCCTTTTGCTTCCGGAATATTGCCCCGTTCCGCCGCGGCCCGGAGCAGGTCCGCTAGATCAACCCCCGGCACCACCAGATCGCCGACAGTCGGATACAGGGAGGCGTAACCTTCACTGACACTGATGACCTTGCCGTCCTGGTCATAGACGGCGAAGGCGTCCGGCCCCCCTTCGTCCTCGGGCGAGGCTTCGCCCCGGGCGATGCGGAATTCGCTGGCTTTTTCATTGGTGATATCCTGGCGGCGGCTGACCACGGAACCGTCATCGGTCCGATTTTCGTAAAGCCGCCACCAGCGGCCGTTGATGTAGTGTTCTTCCAGCCGGCCCCGGGGATTGAGCCGTTCCTCAAGGCGCTTTCGCACCCATTCCTCGGGATTGTCCTTGGCTTCCGAAATGTCGCCGAAGGTGATGGCGGCTTTCAGGATGTCTTCAAGATGGGCGCCGTTGACGATTTTTTCGGCAAGGGCGGGGTAGCATTGCCGGTATTTGTCGTTACAAGCAATGACCTTGCCTTCCCGGTCGTAAATTATGAGCCCGTCGTTCAGGGAATTGAGGATTTCCTGAACAGAGCTTAAGGGAATAGTGGCGTTTTCGCCGTCACTGGCTCCATTATTCTTTTGAAAATTATTCGGCACGGCAGACAACACCCTCCCCGGTCGGTGTCCGGCCCGGACGAGATCCGGTGCGTAAGCTGAAACTTATCATATCAATGAAGCACGTATCGGATCAACCTAAGGAAGAGACTGATCGGCGCCGTTCCGGCGTGCGAAAGGTCTTCCTGACAGGATCCCCGGCATCGAAGGTTCCCAGGCAACCGCTGAGAAAGGCAACCATTTCGGGGGAATCCCATTCGGAAATGCCCAATACCCGCCCGATTTCAACTCCGTTCCCATTGATGAAAATCGTCGTCGGCAGAACCGTGACCCCATAGGACTTGAGCGCCGCACCCTTGGGATCAATCAGTTTCGGCAGATTCTTAATTCCGTTAAGCGCAAAAAATTTTTCGATCAGGGCGGCTCCATTCCGGTCTTCGGACAGGGTTACGACTTCTACCCCCGTTCCCTTCAGCATGACCTGAAGCCTGTCCAGGGCCGGCATCTCGCGAACGCACGGCGGGCACCACGTCGCCCAGAAATTAAGGACCACGCCGCGCCCCCGGTAATCGGCAAGGGAGCGTGTAGCGCCTGCCGCATCCAGGAATGGCGTATTGGCAAGGCTTTTCGGCGGTTTCGTCGGCTTGAAGTTTTTAATGACCCCGCTCCGGGGAACACATTTCCCCGCTTCGGCACTTGCAAGCGACGGCGATATGACCAGAATCAGCGATACGGTCAGGCCCGCCAGGATCTGCCGCATAAAAAATGGATTCACTTTATCTTTCTCCCGGTGCCGTGCGATGACGTCAAAAAAATCGAAAAAAGAGACCGGCGCAAGCTCTATCTGGGGCGGACGGTTCGCCGGCGGGCCATCGGCTTTGATGGAAAAGATCAACGCGTCGATCGCTTTCGATCATCGGATGTTCGCGGAAGATATTGCCGGCTCCAAAGCCCACTGTGCCATGCTGGCGCGCCAGGGCATCATATCCAAAGAAGACGGAAAAGCCATACTCGGCGGCCTTGATAGTGTTCTCCGGGAAATCGAGGCCGGAACGTTCGATTTCAAGGCTTCCCTTGAGGATATCCATATGAACGTGGAAGCCCGGCTTGCCGAACTGATCGGCGAGGCCGCCGGGCGGTTGCACACGGCCCGCTCGCGTAACGACCAGGTGGCGACGGACGTCAAGCTCTGGGTCCGGGGTGCCCTCGATGGACTGGATGAAGGCTTGAAAACCCTTCAAGCCGTCCTTATCGACCGGGCCGCAGCGCACGCCGGCGATATCATGCCCGGCTTTACCCACCTGCAATCGGCGCAGCCCGTCACCCTTGGCCACCATTTGCTGGCCTATGTGGAAATGCTGGGGCGCGACCGGAGCCGCATACGGGACTGCCGGGCGCGTCTCAACACCTCGCCTTTGGGCGCCGCCGCCCTTGCCGGGACATCCTTTCCCATCGACCGGGAGATGACCGCCGGGGCGCTCGGCTTTGACGCGCCCACGGCCAATTCCCTCGACGCCGTCTCGGACCGGGACTTCGCCTTGGAATTTCTCTCCCTGGCCGCGATCCTTTCCGTCCACCTGTCCCGGATGGCCGAGGAAACCGTGATGTGGTGTTCGGATCAATTCGGCTTCATGCGCCTGACCGACGACTTTTCCACCGGATCCTCGATCATGCCGCAAAAACGCAATCCCGATGCCGCCGAACTGGTGCGGGCGAAGGCGGGCCGGGTGTTCGGCGCCCTCAATACCCTGTTGACGGTAATGAAAGGGCTGCCCCTGGCCTACGGAAAAGACCTCCAGGAAGATAAGGAACCGCTGTTCGATGCCGCTGATACCCTGTTCGTCTGCATCGCCGCCATGACCGGGATGTATGAAGGCGCGACCTTCGATCTCGTACGCATGAAGGCCGATGCCGCCCGGGGATTCTCCACCGCCACCGACCTCGCCGACTGGCTGGTCCGGGCCAAGGGCCTACCCTTCCGCCAGGCCCATCATGTCACCGGCGCTTTGGTCAAATTGGCGGAAACCAAGGGCTGCGGCCTGGAAGACCTGAGCCTGGAGGAGATGCAGTCGGTCGAATCGGCCATCAACAAAGACGTCTATAATGTACTAGGCGTCGAAAATTCTGTTAAAAGCCGGGTCAGCTTCGGCGGCACTGCCCCTGATAATGTGCGGAAAGCAGCCAAGGAAGCCGCAAAAAGGTTTTTGAAGTAGAAATTTTGGAACAGACCCTTATGAATGAAATGCGTTGGTGGACGGGTTTTCGGGTGTTCGTATTCTCGGTCCTGATTGTCGGTATGGCGGCGGGTCTCACCGCCTGCGGCCGCAAGGGATTGCCGCACCATCCCCCCGATTCGGACTATCCCCGCCAATACCCATCACCCTAACCGGAACGATATCGGAAAAAACACGGATGAATCATTTCCAGTACCGGGACGGTCAGCTTTATGCCGAAGACGTGCCCCTCGCCCGCATTGCCGACGATGTGGGAACGCCCTTTTATTGCTATTCCACGGCCACCATCGAACGCCATTTCAAGGCCTATAGTGAGGCCTTCCGCGGACTGAACGCCACCATCTGCTATGCGGTCAAGGCCAACGGCAATATCGCCGTCATTCGAACCCTGGCCGAATTGGGCGCTGGCGCCGATGTGGTCTCCGGCGGCGAACTCAAGCGCGCCATCATCGCCGGAATACCGGCGGAAAAAATCGTCTATTCCGGCGTCGGAAAAACCTGGGATGAAATGGCTCAGGCCTTGAGCGCGGGCGTCATGCAAGTCAACGTCGAATCGGAGCCGGAACTGGAGTTGCTGAGCGAAGTCGCCCAGGCGCTGGACACCACAGCAACCATCGCCATTCGCATCAACCCCGATGTCGATGCCCGGACCCATGCAAAAATCACGACCGGAAAACAGGAAAACAAATTCGGTATCGAATGGACCCGCGCCCACGAAGTCTGCGCCCGTGCCGCCCTCATGCCGGGAATAGAAATCGGCGGCCTTGCCGTTCATATCGGATCGCAAATCTCCGATCTTGATCCGTTTCGGGATTCCTATGTACGGCTGCGCGACCTGGTCGCCATGTTGCGTAGCGACGGCCATGAAATCGGCTGCCTGGATCTGGGCGGCGGGCTCGGCATTCCCTACGGTGAAAACGCCGATGACGAAGCCGAAGAAACTTACCCCACGCCGGCGGACCTTGCCGCCGTGGTCAGAAAAACTCTGGGCGACCTGGGCTGTCGCCTGCTGTTGGAGCCGGGCCGTTCCATTGTCGGAAACGCCGGCGTCCTGGTCACCCGCGTCGTATACGTCAAGGAAGGCGCAATGCGTACTTTTGCCATTGTCGATGCCGGGATGAACGACCTGATCCGCCCGACCCTCTATGACGCCTATCACGCCATCGAACCGGTGACCCAGCCGGCGGCCGGCGCCACCCTGCGTGAAATGGATATTGTCGGCCCCATTTGCGAAACCGGCGATACTTTTGGCACCGGCCGGCAGATGCCTTCACTAAAAAGTGATGATCTGCTGGCGATTCGCACTGCCGGCGCGTACGGCGCGGTACAGGCCTCGATTTACAATGCGAGAGCGCTGGTACCTGAGGTTTTGGTCCGGGGCGGGGATTTCGGAATTGTCCGCGAACGGATTTCCGTTGACGATTTTATCGCCCGGGAACCTTTTCCCCAGTGGTTTTCGGATCCAACTTAAGCGTAAAATAATAACCTTGTAGAAGCTTGGAGGACCGACGGTGAGCCCATCGCGGAAGCCTCGCTACCGCCTGCTGATCGGACTGGCCCGCTGGACGGTCCTGTGGGAACGGCTGTGGCCGGGCCTGTGGCCGGCGGCGGCGGTCTTGGGTGTATTCCTGGGACTTGCGCTGCTGGACGTTCTGCCCCTTCTTCCCGGTCCGCTTCATATTCTGATCCTTCTTTTGTTCGCCGCAGCCTTGGCCGCCGCCGCCTGGCGTTTTCGCCTGAGCATCCGCCGGGTCAGCGATAAGGACGCCCGCCACCGGCTGGAAATGGACAGCGACCTCGACCACCGCCCTCTGACGGCGTTGGACGATACCCTCGATAACAAACAGTCGGACCCCGCCACCCTGGCGTTGTGGCAGGCGCATCTTCAACGCATGGACCGGGCGGTCCGCCGTTTGCGTCTCAGCCCCCCATCGCCCGGACTTGCCCGCCATGATCCCTTTGCCCTGCGGGCGGCGGTAATGTTGCTTCTGGTCATCGCCGTTATTGCCGGCGCCGGCGATCCCACGGATCGGCTGGCCCGGGCGCTGGTGCCGGATTTGAACGGCGGACGGCTGGGCCCGGTCACGGTGGACGTGTGGGTCACGCCGCCGGCCTACACCGGCCGGGCGCCGCTTTTTCTCAACCTGGAAAAAATCGATCCGGCAGGGCCGGTCCTCGAAATCCCCAAGGGCAGCGCCGTACTCGCCCAGGTCGGGGGGTTGAGCAAGCCGCCCTCCCTTGCCGTCGGCAAACAATCGGTGGAATTCACCGGAATCGGGTCCGACCCAACAGGCGGCGGACATCGGGCCAAGGCGATAATCGAAGACGGCGACCATCTGGCCGTGAAACAAGGCCGCCGGGTTCTGGCGCAATGGCCCATACGCGTCGTTCCCGATGCCTTGCCCACCATTGCCTTCACCGCGCCGCCGTCAAAGACGGAGCGGGCATTTCTCAGAATCCAGTATGAAGCCGGCGACGATTACGGCCTGGCCGGGGTCGAGACCCGGATCAGCCTGTCGCAAGATGCCGTCAGGTCCGGTGCCGGGCTCGAAGCCGAAGGCGACGACGATTCCATTCGTCTAAATCTGCCCTTGGCTGAACCCGGCGCGAAAAAAATTGCCGGCGACAGCGTCAACGACCTGAGCAGCCACCCCTGGGCGGGATTGCCCGTGCTGGTGCAATTGGCGGCGAAGGACCTGGGCGGTCAGAAGGGGCTGAGCGAGACGGTGAAGATGATTCTGCCCGAACGCATCTTCAATCATCCCGTCGCGCGGGCGATCATCGAGGAGCGTAAAAAACTTGTCGACCCCAGCAAAGAAGTTCTTGCCGGCGTAATCGAGGCCCTGGATCTTTTATCCCGCCGCCCACAACATTTTTTCGAGGACAAGGTCGTCTTTCTCGCCCTGCGCGTGGCGCTGTCCCGGCTCGGGTATCTTCAGATCCCCGTTACCCGCAAGGACGCCGCCATTACCTCGGTTCAGAAACTGCTCTGGGACACGGCGCTCCGAATTGAGGACGGAGAATATACCATCGCCGAACGGAACCTGCGGGAATTGCAACGTCGCCTGATGGAAGCATTCGACCGGAATGCCGAGCAGTCCGAAATCGACCGTTTGATGGACCAACTGCAACAGGCGCTGAACGAGTTTCTTCAGGCCCTGATGGAACAGTTCCGCGATCAGCAGATGAAACCCATGCCGTTTGACCCCGACGCTCAGATTATGGACAGCAGCGAATTGCAACGCATGATCGATGAAGCGCGCGAATTGGCGAGATCCGGCAATATGGAAGCGGCTCGACGGATGCTGTCGGAACTGCGAAAAATGATGGACCGGATGGCGGCGGGCATGCGGCCCGGCAAACCGAACGAAGCCATGCGCAAAGCCATGCGCCTGATGGATGGCCTCAGGAAACTGACTGACCAACAACGAAAGCTTCTGGAAGAAACCTTCCGCAAGCTCAGAGAACGAAATGCCTTCCAGGGCCAAGGCCGGGGTAAGGGTAACGACAAGGAGCGGCAGCAACAGGGAGATCCGGACAAGAGCGGCGGCGCGCAGGACGCGTTGCGCAAACAACTGGGAGACCTGATGCTCCAGTTCAGCGACCTGATGGGCGGCATTCCGGGATCCCTGGGCAAAGCCGAACGCGCCATGCGCGATGCCGCCAGGGCCTTGGACCAGGGCCGGCTCGGACAGGCCATGCCGTCGCAATCGGAAGCGCTCGATCAGTTGCAGCAGGCTGTCGAAGGCATGTCTCAACAAATGGCCCGTCAGATGGGAACCCAGCCAGGCATGGGCCTGATGTTTGGCCGCGGTCAACCCATGGGGCGCCGGCAGGGACGGGGCATCGGACGCGACCCGTTGGGCAGGCGCACCGAGAGCGAAGGCCAGAACGGTAGTTTTTCCGAGGGCATGGTCAAGATTCCGGACAAGATGGATCGCCTGCGGTCCCGTGAAATCATGCGCGAACTGCGCCGCCGGTCGGGAGAAGCGGAACGGCCACAACTGGAACGGGACTACATCGACCGTTTGTTAAAGCAGTTCTAGAGCAAATCCCGAGCGGATCCGTCCGATCCGCGACGACGCATTTGCGTAAAAACTAATAAGAGCAAATCCCGAGCGGATCCGTCCGATCCGCGACGGCGCATTTGCGTAAAAACTAATAAGAGCAAATCCCGAGCGGATCCGTCCGATCCGCGACGACGCATTTGCGTAAAAACTAATAAGAGCAAATCCCGAGCGGATCCGTCCGGTCCGCGACGACGCATTTGCGGCAATTCCGATCAAACCGGAAATGCTCCGGAATAGATTCTTCTACGCTCCGGGATATTCACCGTTTGGCGAACGTGACCTCAAGCTTACGAGCGGTGGGGTGGGGAGTTTTCAGCACTACTCTGAAATCAATCGACTCTCCGGGCATGAGTGTCTTTTTCACCGGCTCGATAACCCGGCTTTGCACTTCTTCTTCATTGGCGTCGTAGAGGGCGACGTGAATCAGGGGAACGGCGCGGGCCTTTTTGTCCGTGTTGAGGAGCAATCCCCGGACTTCCAGAATTTTAACCCCTTCTTCCTCACCCCGGTCCGATTTCACGCCCCGGATGCTCAGCCCCGCGCCCAGGGGCTCGGGTGAGAAGGTCGCAAGCCTGTAGATCCTGACGACTTCCGGCCATTGGGATTCGAAGGCAAGGATGGCGTCGCGGGCAATGAACAGACCGGAGATGGCGACGGCCACCAGCACCGCCGCGATAAAGGCGACGATCTTTCCCGTCCGGCGACGATCCATTAAGTCTTCGTCGTCGTCATCCTCCCTGTCGGCATCATCCAGCCCGGTGGCCAAGGACGCAGGTATGGGTTCCGGTTGCGGACGCGCCTCCTCCGCCGGCGGCGGCGTGGCGGGTTCGGCCTGGGACGCCGGTTCGTCTTCCTTCCCTGGCTCCGTTTCAGGTCCGGCATCCTCATTGACTACGTCGCTTGCGGCCGCCGCGGTGTCTTCGCTTCCCGGTTCGACCCCGAACAGGGCATCCAGGTCATCCTGGGACAGGGCTTCGCCCTGGTCTTCTTCTTCGGGCGCCGCTTCGGGCGCGCCGGCGTCTGCTCCCCCGTCTCCGTCCAACAAGGAATCCAGTTCATCCTGGGAAAGCCCCGCCTCCTCTTCCTTCGGTTCGTCTTCAGGAATCGGCGTCGGTTCCGGAGCGGGAGCGGGAGCCGGTTCGGGAGCGGGGGCGGGCGCCGGTGCCGCAGCGGGGGCGGGCGCCGGTGCGGGTGCGGGCGCCGGAGCGGGGGCGGGCGCCGGAGCAGGCGTTGGCGGCGCAGGACGCGGCGCGGGAGTCCCGGGCGGGGCCGGCGGGCCGGCCGTGAACGGCGGCGTCTGGCGCCACTGTTCACCGCAACTGGCGCAGCGAACCGTCTTCCCCGATTGGCCCAGGGAAACAGGATCAATTGAATAGCGTGTGGAACAATTTGGACAGGAGATGATCATGCGTGAAATACTAGGGTAATTTCTCGCCGTTTATAGGCTTTTTTCACAGACCGGCGCAAGCCGCCGACAATTCCCGGAAACTCCCCTTTTTCATCCGAGTTTCTCCGAGGCCCGTTGAGCAAGTTGCAGCCTCCGCCGCGCCATTTCTATAATGTCCTTGTCTGTTTCCCGTTTTGTTCGGGTGCGGAAAATGCCACATTGGCGATGCCGGAATCCCCGGCCGGGAGCATTTAAGTTTGATAATTGACGATACAGATTGCGTCGTCCGGTTCGAAAACGTCGGCCTTCGCTATGGGTTGGGGGCGGAAGTCGTGCAGGATATTACCTTCACCCTCAACCCGGGCTCCTTTCATTTTCTCGTCGGGCCGTCCGGCGCCGGAAAATCGACCCTGCTCAAACTCATGTACCTGGCCTTGAAACCGTCCCGGGGCCTGATCACCCTGTTCGATCGGGATATTGCCACCACGCCCCGGAACGACCTGCCGGGACTGCGGCGGCGCGTCGGTGTCGTCTTTCAGGAATTCCGGCTTCTCAAGCATTTGTCGGCCTTCGACAATGTGGCCCTGCCCTTGCGCGTCGCCCGCATCCGGGAAGACGAAGTGCGTAAACATGTGGAAGAGCTTCTCTCCTGGGTCGGACTCAAGGATCACATGCACGCCCGTCCGCCGACCATGTCCGGCGGCCAGCAGCAGCGCGTCGCCATCGCCCGCGCCGTGATCGCCCGGCCCCGACTGATCCTTGCCGACGAGCCCACCGGCAATGTGGATGACGCCATGGCGTTGCGCCTCCTGCACCTGTTCGAAGAACTCAACAAATTGGGCTCGACCATCGTCATCGCCACCCATAACGAGTCCCTCGTCAAGCGCCTCGGCCACCCCATCCTCAAGCTGGAACGCGGCCACCTGGAAATTATCGAAGGATTGCCGTCCGGCATCGGACTGCCGGCGTGGGATATGGCCTGAACAATGATCTTCCGCCGTACCGATCTTCCTCTCGATCGCGATGCCGTCAGCCGGTTTCTGCCCTGGCTGGTCGCCTTTATGGTCTATTTGTCCATGCTGTCCCTTGCCGGGACCATGCTGCTCTCCGATTTGGCCGGGCACTGGAAACAGGGCGCCAGCGGCAGCCTGACCGTTCAGATGGCGCCGACCGAAGACGCCAAGGAAGACACCCGGCGCACCCGCGCCGTGCTCTCCATACTGCGTGCGACCCATGGCGTGATCCGCGCCGAGGCCATGGACCACGTCCAGATCCTGGCCTTGCTGGAACCCTGGCTGGGCCCGGGGGAATCTGTCAGCAACCTCCCCCTGCCGCTGCTGATCGAGGTTAAGGTCAGCCCCAAGGTGCCCCTGAACCTGGAACATTTGACCCAGCGCATCGGCGTCGCCGCCCCCGGCGCCACCATCGACGATCACGGCATCTGGTTGGAGCGACTGGTCCGTTTGGTCCGGACCGTGGAAGCGTTGGCGATCGGCATATTGATGTTGATCGCGTTCGTGACCGTTCTTACCGTCGTTTTCGCCACCCGCACCGGCCTTGCCATCCACCATGAGGTGATCGAGGTCCTGCACCTGATCGGCGCTCAGGATTCCTACATCGCCCGCCAGTTCGCCGGCCACGCCCTCGGCCTGGGTCTGCGCGGCGGATTCATCGGCCTAGTGCTGGCGTCATTGACGATGATCGCAATCAGCGTCCTCCGCGAACAGGTCACCGGCCTGCGTCTGCCGGACATTTCGCTCTCGCCGGTACAATGGGCGGCGGTCGCCGCCCTGCCCCTGGTGGTGGCGGTCATCGCCATGGTCAGCGCACGGATGACGGTCACCCGCTCCCTGGCGAGGATGTTGTAAAATGGCCTTTAGCGGATTCAAACGCCGACGACGCCCGACCCCGTTGATTCTGGGGCTGGGCGTCGCCGCAATTGCCGCCCTCCTCGCCTGGACCGCCGGGCTGTTTCTGTTTACCGCCATGAGCCCGGAGAAAGTGGAAGACAACACCACCGTCACCGACGCCATTGTCGTCCTCACGGGCGGCAGCGGCCGCATGGAAACCGGACTCGCCCTGCTCGAGAAGGAGAAAGCCCGGCGGCTGTTCGTATCCGGCGTTTACCGGGGGGTTGATGTTGCCCGGCTGTTGGAACTTTCCGAACGGGCGCCCAGGGAATTGCGCTGTTGCGTTGAACTGGGCCACAGCGCCGGCGATACCGCCGGCAACGCCCAGGAAACTGCCGCCTGGATGAAGGTTCAGGGCTTCACCAGCCTGCGCATCGTTACCGCCAGTTATCACATGCCGCGCAGCCTGCTCGAGTTCCGCGCCGCGCTTCCCGAAACGACTCTGATTCCGCACCCGGTGTTCCCCGAACACGTCAAGCGCAAGCGGTGGTGGGCCTGGCCCGGCACCTCCAGTCTGTTCATCGGCGAATATTCAAAATACCTGGTCGCCTGGACCCGGATCCAGTTCAGCCGCATGTTTGGCTTACGGACGAAGGAATCGACATGACAACCCTCCGCTCCCTGATTTTTAATGCTTTCTTTTTCACCTGGACCGCGTTGATCCTGCTGGTGCATCCGCTGTTGCTGCCCCTGCCGCGCCGGTTTATGCAGCGTCTGATCCGGTCATGGGGGCAGAGCACCCGGGCGGGCATGAAAGCGATCCTGGGCTTAGGGATCGAAATTCGCGGCCTGGAAAACATTCCCCAAGGTCAGGTGATCATCGCCTCCAAACACCAATCGGCGTGGGACACCACCGCCTTTCATCAGATTTTCGATGATCCGGCCTACGTTCTGAAAAAGGAACTGCTCAAGGTTCCTTTATGGGGCACCTGCGCCAAGAAATGCGGCGCCCTGATCGTCGATCGCGCGGCTGGCGCCCGGGCGCTCAAGCAAATGGTCCAGGATGCCAAGGCGGCGCTGAACCGTGGCCAAACCATCATCATCTTTCCCGAAGGAACCCGCGTTCCGCCGGGAGAGAAACTGACCTACCATCCGGGCGCGGCGGCCATGTACATAAATACCGGTGCCCCGGTGGTGCCGGTGGCGGTTAATTCGGGGCTCTTCTGGGGCCGGCGCAGCTTCCTCAAACACCCCGGCGCCATCACGCTGGAGTTTTTGCCCGCCATCGAACCGGGGCTGGACCGCCGCGCCTTCATGGCCCGGCTGGAAAACGACGTGGAAACGGCGACGGCGCGCCTGGAGGAAGAAGCGCGGGCGCGATTTCCGGGTCTTTAGAGCGGCTCCGGGTTAAACGGTTTCGCCCCTCACCCTCGGGTTATCCTCTGCCCCATCCCTTTCCCTCGAAAGCGGACTCATTCACCTTCCCATGCCGGGGGTCGCACACAAAGATATGCATTCGAATGCACCAGCAAAATCCCGCAGGCAGCGCCTTTTGGTAAGTTCAGGGTGATGATTCCTTAATTTAATCAATAAAATTACAATCGTTATAATTAACTCTTCCCCGAATTCGTGAATAATCAGCCCTTATTTACGTTATTTAAACAGGACCGGAGTCAATATTCCGATTGAAAGTATTCTCATCAATCTCCATGTCTACACCATGGAGATTTTGTTTGGCAGGAGCGTTGTTTCCTCAACGGCGTGAATCCCCGGTTTCCCCCATACGCTGGCAGGGATCGCGGATTCATTCAGTTAACGGAAGTTCGTTATTGGAGCCGTTCCCCGAACCTAGAACCACTTAATTTGACTTGAACATTGAAGAGAGCGGGACCATGAATTTAAAAATCGCGCAGAAACTTCCCATCACCATTGTCGTGCTGGCCATAATCGCCGCGGTGATTAACGGCATTATCGGATTTGTCCGGTCTGAATCCGCATTGGAAACGGCCGCCATTGAAAAAATCGACGCCGCCCATGACGGCCGGATCTCGGAACTGACCAATTATCTCAATTCCGTCAAGGAAGACGTGGTGTTGTTGGCCGAGAACCATATGGTCATCGACGCCATCAAGCAACTGGAAGACGCCTATGCGGAACTGGGGCCGAATGCCAAGAACACCCTGCAGAAACTCTATATCAACGACAACCCCAACAAAGCCGGGGAAAAACACAAGCTGGACTTCGCCCCCGACGGTTCCGCCTACAGCACCGCCCACAAAAAATACCACCCCTGGTTCCGCCAGGTTATGGAAGCGCGTGGTTATTACGACATTTTTCTGATCAATGAATTCGGCAAGGTAGTCTATTCGGTTTACAAAGAAGCGGATTACGCCACCGATCTGGTCAGCGGCGAATGGAAGGACAGCGATCTGGCCAAGATGTTCACCGAAGCCAATGCCAACCAGAAAAAAGACTTTATTGCCTTTACCGATTTCAAACCCTACGCCCCCAGCGCCGGCGTGCCGGCCAGTTTCATCGGCGTGCCGGTGTTCGAACACGGCGGCGAGTTCCACGGCGTGCTGGTTTTCCAGATGCCCATCGACCGGATCAACAAGATTATGCAGTTGGCGACCGGCCTGGGTGAAACCGGCGAAACCTACCTGGTCGGAACGGATTCCCTGATGCGCAGCACTTCGCGTTTCACCAAAAAAGGCGAGACCGATATCCTCAAGACCAAGGCGGAGTCCGAAGGCGTGAAAAAAGCGCTGGCGGGCAAGGACGGAACCCTGGTGACCATCGACCGC
>Ga0224501_10002139_pt1 | contig 15444 bp, 13 predicted proteins | sample SF_Oct11_sed_USG_4_FD_169105 | JGI IMG/M metagenome (GOLD analysis project Ga0224501, IMG submission 169105) | Sediment microbial communities from San Francisco Bay, California, United States - SF_Oct11_sed_USGS_8_1 | ecosystem: Environmental > Aquatic > Marine > Sediment | place: USA... | reverse complement strand
AAATTCAATATTGATACAGCTGCTTTATATCCATCCTTGTCCGGTATGGGGTGCCCGGCCTCTAAAACCTTAATTCTCTCAAGTTTTCTGCCCTGACCTCTCTTCTCTACTATGATCCCATCTTTAACCCTATCTTCTAAAATCTTTTCCAAGGCTTGTGCTATGAAAAGAGAACCTTTTCCCGCACCTAAAACATAGATGTTTCCAATTTTTGACAGTGGATATTTCAATTGATCAACCTTCAAAGTTTCCCCATCCTCGATCTTCACGATTCTCTTTACTGAATCTCTTGGGTCCATCGCTTCTAATGCATGCTCAATTATATCGATTACTAGCTTCCTTCCGATTATATTACCATGTGAGATCAGATCCGATTTATTTTTAATTTTCATAGGGGCTCGCCTACTCAGATAAATGGATTGAGAAGTGTCTATAAAAACAATTCTTATTTAAAAAATTTGAGAGGAAGATCACTAGTCGACAAAAATTTTGAATTAAGATAATTAAAAGGATTTAAGCTCTATTAAACTCTATATGAAAAGCAGAGATAGGGAAGAGGGAAGTCAAAATTTATGGAAAAAGGTAGTCTAACCAATTCTCAGTTTTTATGAGGTTGTCTGATAAACCTATAAATCTTAATTGTCAACGTCAACACATACTCTTTCGACTGCATTTTGGTGCTTGATGATAAAATTTCCTTGATAAAGGGATATCCTTCGAGGGCTAAGGATAGGTGTTATGGTGTGACTAGCGTGCGGCATCAGATTGCCCAATCATTGGAAAAGAGCTAATACTTATGACCTGGGCAGGTAAAGGCGTAAGAATTAAAATTTAGCATAGCAGCAAAGTTCCTTTCTTCCATAGCTAGCAAGGTGTTCAATTTCGTACACAAATAGAGAGATGCTATCGATGTACCGGTCGGGGAACGTGACTTCAACTCCTCTTAATATAATTGACGCAGTAGTAATCTGAAGTCCCAGAGTTTAAATAAGCCGTTCTAGAAAAAAATTTTATATCGACCGCATTATTGAAGTGTTGAAATCCTTAGCCAATGTGAAAAAAGTATGAAATGTATCTTGCCATTCCTTTTCTTTTATTAGTTTACTCCACTTGTTAAAAAAAGCAAAATCTGGAATTTCAATCCAAGTTTGATAAATCGGTCTTTGACCGAGTCCAAATACCCGCCTATATGTTACTACTAGTCCTATCTCCTTAATACCTTTTAATCTTGGCACTAGGATCTTTGTTAGCCAATCGTCAAGTTCTCTTTCGGCATGTATAAAGTTGTAAGACCAGACCCAGAACATTTTACTCATTGTTTTTTTTGCCTTCCATTTCTCCTGTTTTCAATTTTTCAGAAAATAAAATTCCCCCTCTGGCATAGTTTGATTTCGGAACTTCTTCAAAGATTATTATAGTCCCTTCTCGTGTAGCTCCACTTTTTCCAAGCAATTCGACAACATCATTGGTGATAGCCTCTGCCAGTTTCTTCTTTTCTTCAACGGTCCTACCTGGAAACATCTTAATTATAATTGTAGGCATACTCTACGCCTCTTATTTCGACTTACATTTAAGTAAGAGAAGAAAAACGCTTTTAAGTATTTTGCCATATTAGCTGAGCACACAGAGGACTCTAACAAGATGCCTGTTGAACCATATAAGGACCGTATGATTAAGAAAGGTACGCTTTTTGAAAAAAAGGCTGTCAACGGTGAACTAATAGCAGTATCAGGTCTTAATTTAAAGTCAAGAGGGCTAAAGCTTATAGCTCCTTGGACAAGAGCGGTGTTGAAGAACCAAATACACGAATTAGTATTGACAGACGAACCAGATGCAAAGCCTGGTGGAAAAGTTGATAGAGTGTTTTATATAGGTTTTTTTGAGATCAAGGTTGGCGGAATAATCATGGTTGCAGACAAGGTCCGTATTGGAGGTAAAGTCATAGGTTTTGTTGCCGGGTTTGATGAAACCCACATGCCCAACCATATAAACATCGTAATAAAAGCTGTTGGCGGTATCAACGATCTTCTTATTAAATCTAGAAAATTAGGTAGCAAAGTTGTAGTGTTTAGAGATATTCAGAGCGTGGGTATCCCGTAGTCCTTAGACCTAGAGAGCTAAGATGTCGAGCATTGATCAAGCTGACAGACATCTATTGAAGTTTCCGCTTGTTGTTTATGCTTGTATAGGAAAGGATTGTTGAGGCACAAGTATTATCGGCCACAAAACCATGTGGGGAGCCAAAAAAGATTGCTTTTCTTCACATTTTAATTTATTATGTGAATCTTACTGAAGGCTTACAAAAACTACAAATAACTCGAAGAAAGAACGTAAACTTTCTGATGAAATTTATTAAAAAGATAATTCCCTGGGTATTACTCAGATTATAAGCTCAGTTTTGTCGGTCAACCAAATCGCGGCCTGTTACATATCTATGGTCTATCTCTTTTTCCACTTTTTAATGCTTCTGGATTTACTATTCTTTTAGGTCTTTGACCTTTCAAGAATCTGATTATATTTCTTGCTCCTTCCTCGAAGATCTTGTCAACGACCTCCGTTACCGAAGCAATGTGCGGCGTAAGAATCACGTTGTCAAGTTCACGTAAGGGGCTGTCACTACTCAACGGCTCCTCTTCATAGACGTCTAATCCAACACCACGTATCAGCCTGTTCTTCAAACATTCAATAAGAGCTTTCTCATCGATTACAGCTCCTCGGGAAGTATTAATGAGAATAGCGGATTTCTTCATGATAGCCAGTTTGTCTTCTCCTATCAAATGATATGTTTGTTTAGTTAAAGGACAGTGAATCGATATTACATCAGATTTTTTGAGTAAAGTTCGAAGGTTGACCATCTTGCCGCCAACTATCTGGGCTCTCTCCGGGTGTACAAAGGGATCATATATAAGTATCTTCATATTGAAAGCTAGACGCCCTTTTAATGCAACACGGGTACCTATTGCCCCTAATCCGATTACACCTAAAGTTTTTTCCCATAGCTCAATCCCCATGAAATCGGAGGAGTAATAAGGTGTTTTCCTCCATTCACCAGCCCTCATTGATCTATCAGCTTCCACTACATGCCTTGATAAAGCCAGTATAAGCGCCCAGGTCATCTCTGCTACAGATTCTGCATTTATCTCAGCAATATTACAAACCAAAACCCCCTTTCTAGCGGCGGCTTCGACATCTATGTTCTCATAACCAACATTAAAGACCTGAATCATTTCCAATCGCTGTCCACTGTAGATAATTTTTTCTGTAACATTTTCCACTTGCGGGCTGATCAAAACATGCACATCTCTGATCTTCTTAATCCACTCTGCTTCATTTCGCGGTTCGTAACACTCCACTGACGCCAGTTTTTCTAAATGCGGTATTATGCTCTCAGCGTGTTGAGATGGCCAAGGGACCAAGATTTTCTTCAAAGTAACTCCCCTTATTTGCCTAATATTATGGGTTTAATACCACTTTATAATCCTAGCGCACGCTTATTTGCCTAATGTATAGATGCGGTATATTCGAGCTTACAACATCGGAACTTTGGAGATTTTGTTCAACCCCTGATGCAACACAACTTTCGAAAAGCAAGCGGACAGCGCGTGACTGAGACAGGCGTAAGCTAAAGTGTGGCTTCTAAATGCAAACTTAGGCAAGGCTAAGAATTTGAAGAGTGGGAATTGTTTCAGCAATAATGAACCAAATGACTTTAGAAAAATCGCCCTTGTTTTACACCTTAACGGAACAGCATTCATACGTTGAACCTCAGAAACCAAAGAAATCTACTTAATACAAAGAATCCAAAAAGAGGCGGCAAAAGGGTGTAGTGAAAATATCGCAAAAATAAACGAGAGAAGTAATATTACTTCAATGTTAAGCGGGTTTGCGGAGAAATGTCCATTGTAATGTGTGACAGGTTTAAGCCATGCTGAAATGAAAATGTTTTAAGGCTTATGATTAATAAACATTAATTGCGACTTCTCCTTCCCACATTTTAGTAAACAATTTGGTCAGATCATCCTTTGATGCTTTACGAACGTTTCTTGAGAGCATTCCTCCTCCAAAGTTAGTGGTATCCTCGACGAGTTTCGGAATGTCACTTTTAGGTATGTTCAGGTCTTTCAGTTTTGTTGGTAATTCTAAATCTTCTATTAATCTTTTTATTGAAACTAAGGCCCGGAGGGCTGCTTCTCTTGTCGATGCTCCGCTGACTTTCTCACCCATTAGGGATGCGATGATAGCTAACTTCTTCGTGCAGGCGGGTAGATTAAATTCAATCGTATAAGGCAATGCTACAGCTAAAGAAACCCCATGCGGTATATTCATCTTGGCGCTAAAAGCGTTAGCCATAGCATGAGCGATGGCACAGCTATGCTGTGTTTGTGACATGCCAGCGAGCGTAGCCGCCAGGGACATATTATATCTTGCTTCAGTGTTATCTCTCTGTGTAAAAGCAGTTAATAGGTTATCAGCAACAAGTTTAATGGATTGATACGCTAAAGCATCAGTTATAACATTGGCCATTATGTTCATAGTTGATTCGATGGCATGGCTCAAAGCATCTATCCCAGTCGATGCTGTAACGGAAGGGGGCATGGAAACAGTCATCATCGGATCAATCATTGCGACTTCTGGAAGATTTTTTGGTGACCTGATTCCAACCTTATGATGTTTTATCGAGAATACTGCCCCCATGGAAACCTCACTGCCGGTCCCGGAGGTTGTTGGCACCAATATCTTAGGAATAGGCTGGTTATTCACTTTATCATCTTCGACCGTTCCTCCTATATATTGTGTAACATCTCCCGGATTAGTTGCCATAATAGAGCCTACTTTGGCTACATCCATCGCGCTTCCACCACCTACTCCAATAATTAAGTCGTATTTTCCTGCCCTAACTCTTTCAGTAATCTTTTGTACATCTTCTAAATGGGGCTCGGGTTTAAATTCGCTAAATACTTCTATGTCAAGATTCTCCTGTTCTAAAGACTCTATTACCTTATCTAATAGCCCAAGCCTACGAATTGATTTGTCAGAAATTAATATAACACTTCTCTTAGCAATCTTCTTTGCTTCTACACCAATTCTTTTAAGAGATCCAACACCAAAAAGAATTCTTTTAGTAGTGTAGAAGCCATGTATTCTCATCGATGCTGGTAAATGAAGAATATCTCTCATCATTCACACTTTCTTTTATTTACAATGTATGATTATTAAGCCACTTAACTTCATATAAGGTTTATTAGAGCTAAAAAACAATCGAAGATTGATCCTTGATAAGTCCCAAGTGAAGCCTCAAAAGCTAGTAAAGTAACTCGTGCGTGCTAAGAAATGCTGGCTTTTAAACAAGGGGAGTACGATACACAATAATTTCAGAAGCATCTATTAGTAACTCTATCGAGAGTCTGATTAGTCAGCAAATCACTTCTTCAATATGCCTCTCTTTTCTCGGAACGTACATGAAAAATATTTTCTGAAAACACTTTGCTTTAGCTCTTGTACTTTCAACCATAATTTCAGGTTCAAGCTAGAAATCTCGATGCTTTGAATATCATAGATCACGCTAAGATACTCCAGACCGGGGTTGGAAATGTACACTTTTGACGTAACTAGAGGGGTTCACCTGAGGCAGGAACGGTTAGCAGTCTTCGATTCTTTCCAGTCTGAAAAACACCGGTCTCCATCCATCAGTGCAACAATGTAGCGAAGTGGCTTCCTCTTTCGTCCAAGGAAAATCTGCGCCGCATCTCAAAGCTGTAATTATTTGAAGCAGATCACGCCAAGCCCAAGAGCAGAATCCTTGAGGAACCTTGGGACGGAAGGCTTCGATAACAAACTCTTGGCCTTCCCTAAAAATTGAGCATTGATCATCCATTTCCGCGGTTACTGGTAACTTGTCCCCCCAGAACTCGCTGGTCTTCGTTGTTCTCACCACGGTTATCTTCACTCTGTATCTCTTCTTTTTTGTCTTCGGATCTTTCATAAAAACACCGTGTGTGTGTTTTTTTAGCACCTTATAAAATTTTGCATGAAATATCTATTCTCAACTAAGCTAGCGTTACAAAGGAGGTGCAGTTCTAATATAGTCAATTGGAGGCGTATACTTTGAAATGATAACGCGCTTGCCAATTTTGTTACATCGTGAAGTTTATCGAGTCCTAGAATTGCTTCTATTGCATTCTAACGCGGGCATTAAATTTTGTTAGAATCTAAGTGTATGAAAAAGGCTAGAACTGTAACAAATTGAAGTGCGCGCAGGGATGCAAGAGAGTCTTATATCAGCTGCTCCCAATCATAGATCGTATTATGACGCACGCCTCTCAAAAAAGGAATATGACTGTCCTGGTTGCCACATAGCCCTTCCATTTTTTGGCTAGTGTTCATAAAACGGTTTACACCAACCAGCTTTTTATTAAACGTCTTAAATCTTTACTAAACTCTTCTCTAGAACCATGAGCCGTTATTTTACCTAGTTCTAGAACATAGATGAATTCCCCTAACTCCACTGCCTTCTTAACGTTCTGATCTACTAATATAATAGTGATGCCTTCTTCTTTATTCAATTTTTTCATAATGAGATGGATTTCATCAGCCAATTTTGGGGCCAACGCAGTACAAGGTTCATCCAACATGAGTATTTTTGGCTTTACCAGCAAGGCTCTACCTAATTCCAGCATTCTTTGTTCTCCACCGCTAAGTATGTATACTTTTGTGTTTTCTCTTTCCTTAAGTACCGGGAATCTCTCGAATACATCTTGAATAGCTCTTTCAACTTTTTCTCGCTGATCCTTGAAAATCCAAGCACCCAACTCCAAGTTTTCTCTGACCGTCATATTCGTAAAAATGCTTCTTTCCTGAGGGAGGTATCCAATTCCTAATTTTAGAAGTTTAAATGGCTTTTCATGAGTTATGTCATTTCCGTTGTAAAGAATCTTACCTTTCTTAGGAGACAAGTATCCAAATATTGTTTTTAAGAATGTAGATTTACCCGAACCATTAGGTCCTATTATAGAGATAAAACTTGATTCGTGAGCTTCTAGAGAAACTCCTCTGATAATATCTATGTCTTTCTCATATCCTGAAACGATATCTTTTACCTCGAGTGACGCATCCATCACGCTCCCAAGTAAGCCTCGATGACTTTTGGATCATTTCGGATTTCTTCCGGGCTTCCTACTGATATTATTTTACCTTCGTCTAAAGCAATAGCTTTTTCACATAATCCTAACGTTGTTGGTATATCATGGCTTACAATAATAAACGTTTTTTCTTCCTTGTTTAAATCCTTTACGTGATCCGTGAGCTCTTTCTTCAGCAGTGGATGGACCCCAGCAAAAGGTTCATCCAGCAAGAAAAGCTCTGGATCTGCCATGAGCATTCTGGCAAATTCAAGCAATTTCTTTTGTCCACCTGAAAGAGTACCAGCCAAATCATCTTTCAGATGAAGGATCCCTACAAATTCCAGTAAATTGAGAGCTTTTGTTTTCGGATCGCTTCCTCTTTTCATGTGATAGACTGTCAAAAGCATATTTTGAAGAACGCTCAACTTCTTAAAAATTCTCGAAACTTGAAAGTTTCTAGAGATTCCTTTTTGGACGATTTGATGAGGTTTTAAATTACTAATAAGCTCATCCTTGTAATGTATTGATCCCTCATCGACTCTATATATACCGCTGATACAGTTAAGTAGAGTTGTTTTTCCGGAGCCGTTCGGACCTATAAGTCCTACCAATTCACCTTTGTCAATGGCTAAGGATACATTTTCTAATGCTGTTAGACCCCCAAATTTTTTACTAATATTTTTTATTTTTAGGAACATGCTTAGCTCTTCCCAGTAAGCCAATGTTTAGCTCTTCTCAGTAAGCCGATAAGTCCTTCAGGGAAGTACAAAATTGTAGCTGTCATTACTAGTCCGAATAATAGCATGCTTATCAATGGGAAAGTTATCATCAAGAAATAGTTCGCAATGTACATAGTCACGCTTCCCAAAATTGGGCCTGCAAACGTTCCTGCTCCTCCGACGATAAGAAAAACTTTAGTGTTAACGGTTTTCATAAAGTGGAAAGCAGAAGCAGGATCAATGCAACAGGTATACCACGCATCAATTGCCCCGAGTATTCCCGGGAAAAATGCGCAAACAAGCCACGCGATAATTTTATACTTTGATACATTGATTCCCACAGCCTCGGCTAATACATCGTCCTCTTTGATTGCTTTGAGTATTACACCAAATTTGGTCCTTTCAAGCAGTATCCAGATAACGATTAAGCTCATAATCATGAAAGCAAACATTGAATAATAGCTTGAGAGAGGATCATATAGCTCAAGTAGGGGTATACCAAAACTTCCCCCCGCAATTTCCGCAGGTATGTTGAGAAAGATAATTCTCATCGACTCAGCTATCGCTAGGTTTGCTAAAGCAAAATAAGGTCCGCGTAGCCGCAATGCCGGTGTAGTAACGGTGGCTAATGCTACCGCTGCTAATCCTCCAGACAACAATGCTGGGAGTAGCGGAACATGGAGTTTTGATGTCAATAAAGCGAAACTATAAGCTCCCATCCCGTAAAATACCACATATCCAAAGGCCACATATCCAGTGTAACCATAGATGATATTGCATGATGCAGTCATTACTAAATATAACATTATGTAAAAAAAAACTGAAAAGTTTCTGTAGTAGAAAGGGGCTCCTAGCAACCCGATTGCACCTAAACAAGCAGCTATGACGTTAAACCTTTCATTTTTAATTGTAGCCACTAGATTCTTCATTAGATTCTTCATTACTTTTGCACCTTAAACCCGTAGTTGCATTCTTCTTTTCTTTTCGCCTAGTAAACCTTCAGGTTTTAGTGCGACAACTACAATTATTATCAAGAAAGCAATTAATGGAGAAAAAGACGTAGGCAGTAAAATTCCAGCCAAGGTCTCAGCTATTCCGTATATTAAGCCTCCAATGATGCCACCTACCGGATTGCCCAATCCTCCAAGCACTATACATGCCCATGCTATAAGGGTATACCCAAAACCCATGTACGGGTTTATCGCTGGATACATTATGGGAATTAGACCTCCGGCGATGCCCGTTGCCAATATACCTATCCCAAAGGAAATGACGGATATTTTTCCCACATCAATACCTAAGAGCATCGATGAATCCCTGCTTTGTATAGTAGCTCTGGTTGCTTTACCCAGATACGTCCTGTAGAGAAATATCATAAGCATTAGGTTTGCAATTAATGAGACAATAGCAGCAACTAATCTTCCAACAGGAATTGTAAATCCAAGCAGCTTTAACGAAGTCACTCCAAAAGGAAAGGGGACTCCTCTTGTTCTTTCTCCAAAAATAAAAAGAGCCGCTGAGGAAATGACAAGTGAGAGGCCATAATATACTATGTAAGAGCTAAGCTGTGGGTTTTCCGATTTAAGCAGTCTCGGTATGGTCAAATAATATGTTAAAACTCCTGCAAGAAATGATATAGGAATCAGAAAAAATAGGGAGGCTAAAGGGTTGATGTTTAGAAAAAAGTAAAGAAAGAAATTCGTGAAGGCAAACAGCATTATGAACTCTCCGTGGCTCATGTTGATTACGTTCATGACTCCTAGTATAATGTTCAAGCCGCATCCGACGAGAGCGTAAACCATTCCGGTTAAGATTCCAGATATCAGTGATTGCACTATACTGTGGAGCGTTACGTCTACCCCCAAGGCGGCATTGGATACACAGGATCAGCAGTTCGTGCTCCTAATGGCCATATTATTTCTAATGTTATTTCTTCTGTTGCAGGGTCTTTTTGTACTTGACAAACTAAGTATTCCATTCCTATTTGTTCGCCTGTTTCTCTTATACGAAAGACTCCGCTTAGAGTTGTTAATTCGCCGCTAAGTTCTAAAGCTGCTGCCTTTAGTTTATCTGCTTTCAGAGAGCCAGCCTTTTTGATAATTTCTTCCAGTATCAGGCCATTGGTATATCCGAAAGCCTCTTGGACCGTTGGGTCTTCCACTCCAAACTCTTCTTCAATTGCCTCCATAAACTCAGCTGTAGAGAAGCCTACATTTACATCATAATCAACTTTTGGGAACCAAGCTGTAGAACCGAAGAAATACAAGCCATCGTTGCCTAGCGTTTGCACCCAATCATAGAAGTTCATTACCGCATAGTGGATATCAGTCACGGGGAAGACAATGTCAGCCTCCTTTAACTGCCTAGCGAAAGTGACTTGATCGTCCATGTAGGCTGTCATGAATAGCGCTTCTGGATTTGCTGTTCGAGCTTTCTCAATTAAGGGAGTGAAATCTTTTATACCCTTCAAGAACTTTTCAAATAATACTACTTCCATTCCTTGCTCCTCAGCATAGCTTTTGGATTCATTGCTACGAGATGTTGGCCAGGGTTCCTCAGAATATATATATCCTACTTTTGTAATACCTTCACTTTTGTAATAGTCTATTTCAGCATTTACTTGTGCCGGCGCGCTCTGCTGACAGGTCGAAACTAGGTATTTATAGCCTTGCGAAAACACTTGAATGGACGACGCAGACCATGTTCCCATGAATATCTCATGTTTCTCGGAAATTACGCTAGCTGCCAATGTTAACGTTGATCCGAAAGGAGCTATTAATACATCAACATTATCTTCTGTTATGAGCCTTTCATAAAGCACTATCACACGCTCTTTATCGCTTCTATCATCATAATAAACTAGGTGCACTGGAAATGTCTTATCTAGCTCTTCTACGTATATGCCTCCGCGCTCGTTAACATCATCTAACCAGAGCTGCATACCTTTGAAATTTCTTAGAGAAGCAAATGAATATGCTCCAGCCGTTGATATAGTCACGCCTATTCTGATTTCTTTTTTCTCCTCTGGTGCTGGTCCATAATAGACATATGCTATAGCCACAGCAACAATAGCAACGACGATTATGACGGCCAATACAATCCCCTGTAACTGCGTTATCGCTTTTTTACTCATTTAAAGACACCTCTTATTTAACCCTCCTTCATCTTACATCCGCGGTTATTATCATTCTAAGCTATTAAATCTTTCTTTCTCAAAGTCAGTCCTGCGTCTTTTTTTGGATCCAGCAAGCGACACTACCCTGACCATTAAAGTAATAAATGGAAACGAACACGAAGGCAAGCACCCACGAGCGCCTCTTACCCATGTTTAGAAACAGAACCATTCAACCTATTACGGCAGATATCTGGTCGAAAATCATTTTAGTTTAGTACACTACGCCTGCATATTTACATATAATTTCTAACGCCTTAGATAATGCCCTTATTGCATATCTCATCCTTTCTTCAATCAAGTTTCCATTTTCATCAGTTGTTCCCAGGCCTGGGTTAATAAGCATTTCAGCATCATACGATACACCTGGAACTACCCCAATATTCTTCAATGCACCTCCAATAAGATCACTTCCTGCATAAAAATCTTCGATGGAGAAGATTGGTATTCCTAACTCTTCTTCCTTCCACGTTCGATCATAATTAATTTCAACGGCTCCAGAATTATATGTTTTTGATATTAATATATCACTCTTGAATTTTGAGTGGATTTCGAATTCTTCTTTAACTATTTTATATAATTCGTCAACTGATTCGGTTATTCTTTTTGGATGATCCCTTAGGATTTTTAGCATCGTAATCTGACCTACTATGGCATCCTTCCCAGGGTCAAACGTTACATAGGCAGCTTTACCATATGAGGATAATGTTCCCCATCTTTGTCCATGCATCCCCAGTGCTTGCTGTATCGGAATCATCACATCTTCTCTCCCAATGATTAGTCCACCCGTTGGACAGGGAACAGCCTTATCCATACTATACATTATTACATCAGCATTGATTTTGCGGAGATCTGTACCTATGAATGGTGTGCCAAATGCGTTATCAACAATATATGGCACATTGTGTTCTCGAGCCAGTTTTCCTATAAGCTTTGAAAGTTTGGGGGTGCCATACTCATCTCTTATTCCATACCCATAGCCAGGAGTGTCAAAGCCTAGAGACGTAAAGGCTGTTAACATGGTTGCATGCTTCTCGGCAACTTGGGCTATTTTTTCCACTGATGCTTCTGGATCAACCCTACTTAACATTGGGACAATTTGGCGTTTTATGCCATGAGCCTCGTATTTCGCACCAACTAACGGTACTATAACAGTGTCTAGATTGTTAAGTCTTTTACCTTCCATCCCTAATTCTCCTGATGTTACTCCTCTGTTTGCGATGAGGGCCTTATACTTTGGTGGAAATGGCCTTCCATATGCTGCTTGATGATGCATATGCCTTTCATAAGGAGCGACAACCCTCGCCCTGTAATTTTCACCTCTCCCTAACATCGGAGGTGCTGCTAATACATCGAAGGCGAGGCATAGAGCAGCCTCACAACTGTTAATAGGTGCCGCATCATACTCGTCGCCATAAACTTCTTTAACAATTTCTCTTAAATTTTCAAAAAGTTCAGCCAATGGAACACTTTTCCTGTTTGCGACTTCTATGGCTTTAATCATCTCCATGGGTAATTCTCCAGGACGCCCAGAAAGGGCTGATGCTAACCCTATTTTCCCTTTAAGCTCATCTGGAATCCCTAATTCGTCTCCCGCTTTTCTCACTTCTTCATAAATCTTCGCTTTATTTGCGAACAATCGCTGATACATCTTGAATTTAGATGCTGGTTTCAAGGCATACCCCCTTCTCTAATGTTCTGGACACAAAAGTATAAAGCTTTGCTCTTTTCAAGTGGTACCCGCACGTCTGTAATCAGACTGCTCGGGCACTGCTTAAAACTCCTCTGCCGATAGTGTAAGAGAGCCTGTTTGGAGGAGCTAGGCAAACTACTTAACGAGCCTAATAAATCAATCGCGCTCAAACCATCACCAGAGGGCATAAAGAGATAAATAACCTCTAAACGCAAAACACTTAAATAATAATTTAAACTCTTTCCTCGAAGGAGGGGTTAATCTGAAGGCTGTTTTGTGCATACCGCTAGAAGTGAATCATGTTATGGAAAGAGTACGTAAATTCCTAGAACAAGATGGTTTCATAGTTTCCGAAGAAGAAGCTACATTCATAGTTAGATACGATAGAAGTAACGCTGAGAAAATTAAGAACTGGTCTCGATTTTGGTCCATGAAATTTCCTTTAGGGAACAATTATCCTCCCTATTATTCTCTGGTCATTCAAGGAGAGATTAGGGCGGAGGAAAACGGCGGCTCAAGGGTAGATCTAGAAATGATTGAATATCACGCAAGTCGTGAGCATTTTTACGGTGGAGCGTCTTCAATTGCTGAATATTTCGATAAATTCTGTAAAATTTTTGAACAAACTGGGCGTAGTAAGGCTACCTAAACACGTGAGTGTTATCGAAAAGCAGGTCCCTAGCGCGCGCCTTCGATATATTCGCTCATGTAATACAAGCTTCTATGTTCTTGTGAGCAAATTCTGTGAGTGATGCTTTGGCTTTAGAAAGCTTAATATCAAACAATCAAGGATCGCATATCACAACCTTGAAACTTTTATGGGGAGATCACCGTACCGCAAGGAAAGCAAATACCTTTGCATCCTCCACCATATTCCTTATCATTGCATACTCGTCTGGTTGATGTGCTATCCCATCAACGGTGCACCAAACAACAGCAGGCATTCCAACTCTTCTAAAAAAGGCCGCGCATGTCCCTAAGCCTACTCCTCCAACCCTAGGCTCAATTTTCCTGACGTTTCGAATGGCATCTTTCAACAAAACAACAATTTTTGAGTTAACATCAGTCGGTTTCGGCGCAACAATTTTGTGTAGCAATTCAATCCTTATTTTTGTGTCATACTTCTTCTCAAACTCTTTAGCTAATCTCTGAATGTCATTCCATATTTCTTCCAGATCATAGTTCGGGAGTATTCGACAGTCAAAATATGTTAGGTCTTCCCCTGGAATTATGTTGACGGCCTCGACATTTTTCTCTCTCTTTGTAGGTTCAAAGGTGCTTTCAGGAAGGTCAAAATAAGCGTCCTTCATCGAATACTTGTCGTGGAGAAATCTATCTAAAGCTAAAGCGTATTCCATCCCTATTCTATGAGCATTCAAACCTTTATCAGGTCTGCTTCCATGCGTCTGTTTCCCAGCTGTTCTTATCCTGAACCATAACATACTTTTTTCCGCTATCTCTATAAAGTCACCCTTTTTGCTTCCTTCATCCGGCACTATTATTAGATCTTTTTGCTTGAATATCCCCTGTTTAATAAGATGTTGAATCCCATAATTGTTACCATGTTCTTCATCAGCAACGAACGCTAAGGCTATAGTACGCTTTGGCTTTATCCCCAAAATTTTCAATGCTTTTACGGCAAAAATTGAAGCAACCATTGATTGGCCATTATCTTCACTTCCCCTCCCGTAAATTTTCCCGTCCTTCACCAATGGTTCAAAAGGCTTCGTCACGGTCCAAAGCGAATTTACACCGGGTGGAACAACATCCAAATGGGTTACGATCCAAAGCCTTTCACCCAGATTTTCGCCATAATAATACGCGACGATGCTCGGTCTCTTTTTTGATGGAACCCTTTGATCTTCAGCATCATAACGCTCTATTTTGTCGAAACCTACATTTTCAAGAATCTGCAAGAGCTTTTCAGCTTTTAGTGATTCCCCCTCGCCATTATTTTCAGGCGCAATCGCTGGAACCTGCACAAGCTCCATTAAGGTTCTTGTCATTTCCTCTTCAAAACTCTCGATCTCAGAAAACAAATCATTCAACTGCACGCTTCATCGCCAATTTCGTTGATCTGGCTAAAATAGCTCAAAATAACTATTTAAGACTATCAGAGTGAATGACTTTTTCATCCCCCTTTTGTTTAGCGACTAGAATCATCAAGCTCAACGCGCGATAAGGACTTTGAGGCTGCTTATCTTTTTCCTAGGATCAGATGATAAATTATTGATTTGAAAGGCTAATACTTATGTTTACAAGGTATTCTTTAAATCATTTTTAAAAACTTACTCATTTCTCATTTTTCTTCGAAAATTTGCAGTTGTATAAATGATGTCAGTGAGTGGAGAGTGGCATTTCGCGCGCCAAAACAAAGAGTTTTCCATATTACATCGAAGCTTACATCTCCACTTTTGGATCAAATACCAAAAATAATAAACCAGAGGTGCCAAAAGAAATGTTTGTATCGCCAAAAAAAGGAGGATGGAAATGGAGAAAAAAATAATAAAAACCGAAGATGCCCCGGCTCCAATAGGACCTTATTCTCAAGCGGTTAAAGTGGGAAATTTGCTCTTTATATCAGGTCAAGGGCCAATAGACCCCATAACTAGGAAGACAGTGTCAGGAGGAATCCGTGAGCAAACCAAGCAAGCATTAGAAAATATTAAAAACATACTAAAAGCTGCTGGTTTAACTTTAGACAACGTTGCAAAGATAACAATCTTCCTTAGGGATATA
>Ga0224501_10002138_pt1 | contig 15444 bp, 10 predicted proteins | sample SF_Oct11_sed_USG_4_FD_169105 | JGI IMG/M metagenome (GOLD analysis project Ga0224501, IMG submission 169105) | Sediment microbial communities from San Francisco Bay, California, United States - SF_Oct11_sed_USGS_8_1 | ecosystem: Environmental > Aquatic > Marine > Sediment | place: USA... | reverse complement strand
CGCTGAGGGTCTCAATGCTGATGCGAATTCATTGGTGGTGGAACGGGTGTATCCCACGCGGTGGATAGACCCGAAGTTATATTCCGCTGGGGCAAGTATTGAGCTCCCGCTTGATGGTTATGAAACAGCCGTCTATGAGATTTACCCTCTCCAGGAAGCCGATGTCCCTTTGTTAGCCGGTGTGATATTTGACAGCGTGAGTGCCAACGGAAGCCTGTATAACATGAAAATTTATCACGCAACTAAAGATGCAAGGATACTAAATGCCGAAAAAGTTAAATCGATAACCTATGCCGGTAAGCATAGAGATATTGATGAGCTGTCAATTCCTGCCGAGCCTTTAGCGGAGCCTGTGAGCGGTTATTCAGTGAAATCTGCTGCCATAGAGGGATATTCGGAACTTGATGTCCCATTTAATATTGAGGAATCTTCGTCCCATGCCGCTCTGGCTGTTCTCTTTGAGCCGGACGGCAGCTCATCGGGCAGTGAGCTGCCCGTGGTTACCGTGCTTATAGACGGAAAGGAAGCCGAAGCCAAGCTTGAAGCGCAAAAAGGGCTGTGGGCGTGGTATACGGTTGATGTTGCTGCTGGTCGGCATCTGGCAAAGGTTCGGATTGAGCCGGCTCAGGGGAGGGGAGAGTGGAGCGGTAGAGCATCCGTCTGGCTTATATGCCGACAGCAGCAGAAGGGGAGGAAGGTTTCGTTTGAATTGAAGACCGAGGCCGTTGAGCGTCCGATGCCGCCTGTTCCATGGCCTCCCGGGGAATTGAGAATTAGTGTCAAACTGGGAGAGACAGAGGTTTTAATACCTTCTCAAAGGGGCGCCAGATAGATAAGCTAAATCAGCCTTTGTTCATATTGATACTAAATATTTAACGGAGATTCTGAATGCTGTTATCATTTAATGACTTGCTTTTCATAATCGCTTTTTTCCTGATATCCATTGTCATCGGTGTGCTGGTTACCAAACGTGCCGGATCGAGCTCAGTGGAATATTTTGTTGCGGGAAAGAACCTGCCCTGGTGGATTCTGGGAATTTCCATGGTAGCTACCACATTTTCCACCGATACTCCCAATCTGGTGACCGATATTGTGCGCAGGGAAGGGGCTTCCGGAAACTGGATTTGGTTTGCTTTTTTAATCACCGGGATGTTTACGGTTTTCATCTATGCCAAGCTCTGGAAGCGGTCCAATGTGTTAACCGATATTGAATTCTATGAACTCCGTTACAGCGGGAAGGCAGCCACTTTTCTGCGGGGTTTCAGGGCATTGTATCTTGGTATCATTTTTAATGTGATAGTTATGGCGACGGTTACCCTGGCAGCCATAAAAATCGGTGGGGTCTTATTGGGGATATCTCCTGTGACAACTGTACTTATAGCAGGAATTATTGTGGTTATTTATAGCACACTCGGAGGATTACGCGGTGTGTTGCTCACCGATTTTTTCCAATTTTTCATGGCTATGTTGGGTTCGGTTATGGCGGCTGTTGTGGTGGTTAATTTGCCTCAGGTGGGAGGATTAGGCAATCTCCGTGTCCATGAGCTTGTGCAGGGTAATTTATCTCTATGGCCTGATTTTTCGGACATAAATACCTTGTGGGCCATATTTATTATTCCCCTTGCTGTTCAGTGGTGGAGCGTATGGTATCCCGGAGCAGAGCCAGGCGGCGGGGGATATATCGCCCAGAGAATGTTTGCGGCAAAGGATGAGAAAAATTCCATCGGAGCAACCCTGCTGTTTAATATCGCTCACTATGCATTGCGTCCCTGGCCGTGGATTATTGTCGCCCTGTCATCAATGGTGGTGTTTCCCGACCTTGCTTCATTGAGGCAGGCTTTTCCGAATGTTGACCCGGGAGTTATAAACCACGATATGGCGTATCCTGCCATGTTATCCTTTCTTCCGCACGGACTCCTGGGAATTGTGGTGGCTTCTCTTGTGGCGGCTTATATGTCAACCATCTCAACCCATTTGAACTGGGGGTCTTCTTATATTGTTAATGATTTCTATAAACGATTTGTCAAACCGGATGCGACGGAGAAAGAGCTTGTCAGAATGGGCAGGATTTCCACGGTGCTGTTGATGACCATTTCATGTTTGCTGGCACTGCTGCTGAGTAATGCCCTGCAGGCGTTTCATATACTGCTGCAAATCGGCGCCGGAACAGGGTTGCTTTTCTTGTTGAGATGGTTCTGGTGGAGGATAAATGCCATCAGTGAAATCTTTGCCATGACCACTGCATTCCTGGTGGCAGTCTATTTTGAATTTATTCATGTCAGAATTGGATTTTTTCTTCTGGATGAGTGGCAGAGATTGGTAATTGGCGTGGCTATTACCACATCTACCTGGTTGACGGTCACATTTCTCACCAGACCCACGAAACAGGAAACTTTGCTTCAGTTCTATCGCCTGATAAAACCCGGAGGTCCCGGTTGGAAGAAATTTCTTACCAAGGCGGAGAAAGAAGGCCAAGATATAAGCGGGTTATCCGGCGACAAATGGGATGTGCCGACCAGTTTGATCAGCGTGTTTTTAGGCTGCCTGTCGGTTTACAGTGCACTTTTTGCCGCAGGCTTCTGGATTTATGCGAATTATACTTTTGCGGTCATTGCCACCACCGCCGCTGTGCTTTCCACCATCGGTCTTATCAAAAGCTGGGGTAAGCTGAGAACAGCATCCTCATAAAACCAGGCTGATTGGTAAGTAAGGCATATAAAGATTTTATTCAAAAAAAAGGTGCAAAGGCATAGCGAAAACATGTTGTAATTCTTAAGAAATGGAGGATTAATGTCAGGGCAAAATACAAAGTCATCATATGAGTTAATGCTTGAAGAGCCTCGGTATCTTTGTAGGCCCTGGATACCCATAATGAAATCTATGGAAGCTGAAAATCTTAAAAAGATTGATTTAGAGGAGCCTGTGTTGGACCTTTGCTGCGGCGATGGTATTTTTACTAAATGTTGCTTTAGAAAGATAATCGATGTCGGGGTTGATATTGATTTGTATTTTATTAGTGAAGCCCAAAAAAGAGATGTATATCGAAGCATCTTATTAGCTGACGCTGCTTGTTTGCCATTTAAAAATGATATATTTTCTACTATATTAAGCATTTGTGCCTTAGAGCATATTGAAGAGCTTCCAAGGGTTCTCTTAGAGATAAATAGAATACTTAAAATGAATCAAAAACTTATTTTTACTGTGCCAAGTGTAATGTTTGGCGATATGCTCTTTGCCAGTACTCTGCTTAGATTTTTTGGTCTATCAAAATTAGCTGAAAAATATGCTCAAAGCAAAAATAGAAGAAGCAAGCACATAAATATCATGCCTATAAGTGATTGGGAAAAAATGTTAGATAAATTTGGCTTTGATATACAGAGTTATTTTTATGTCGCTCCTCATTCGGTAGTTCTCTTGTTCAGTTTTATGACTTCAATTATATTCAAGTCGTTATTTCTCCCATTCAGGATGGTGAGAAAATTTGAAATTGAGGCCATAAATGGCTTTCTAAGGTTTTCTTTTAGAAAAATGCTTTTAAAGTGGCTTATGAAGAGGTCTTTGCCTCAAAAAAACCAGGGGGGATACTTAGTTATCGTAGCTAATAAAGTAAAAAGCTGTGAATATCTTACCATTTAAAGGTCAAAAACCGCCTCGAGCTTATCAATGTCATTCGTAATCATCTCAGCAGCTGAGCTCAGACCCAGGATTGACATTCACTTCCCTGAGGTTTGAGCTCAACGAGAACTGTTCTATTTTCCCTCAAGCTTCTTGATCTTGGTTTCGAGAAAATCAACTAATCCTGGCCTGGTTTTCCGGGCTTGGGCGATGGCTGCTTCATAATTTTCCCTGGCAAGCTTTTTCTGCCCCATATCTGCATAGGTCTCGGCGAGATAAAAATAGGAAAGGGGCATATCGGGCATGAATTCGACATACAGTTTGGCTGCAGACAGGGCTTTTTCAAAGTTTTTCTCCATCCGATGGCGTGAGATTGTCATGTTGAATATTTGAGAGGAGGATATTTCATTCCCCCCGAATTTCTGAAGAAGACCATCCAGGTGCTTTTTGAAGGCATCTTTTCCTCCAATGATGACATGATCGGGGATTATGCAATATTCAGAGAGGTACCACTGGAGTCCCTCATGAAGTGTTTTGCTGACAAGAGACATGTGATTCTCTCCTGAAGCTTGGTTATACTTCCATTTCAAGCCTTCTGGCTGATGTGTCTCCAGCATTATCTTAAAAGACTCTATGTGGGGAACAATATCCGGCTGGTCGCCTGCTGTAAAAAAAAGGCTGTTGTTACGGGGTTCCCTTTTCCTCAAGGCCGTCACGAGGATGTTGAAAACGCGGTCTTCCTCGAATTCCGAGAACATCGGACCCGCGGCGAAGACGGCGTCGAAGAGACTGGGTTCTGAAAAAAGTGCATAGATGGCAAAAATCCCCCCAGATGACGCCCCATAGAGAATTCTTGTCGGCTTCGTCCGGAAAATGGAATCGATGTACGGGACCAGCTCTTTCTTGAGGAATTGGAGTACCTCATCGGCCTTTGCGGATCCGGGCTCATCTTTTTTCTCATAAAGGGAAAATAGACTGTAGTTGAAATTTGAAAAATCTACAAGGATCATCTGTGGAACATGCACACTCAGGATGCCGCTGGCAATATGAAAATGACGGAAAGTATACATCACCGGGTAGCTCTCCTTTGATTCCTCATATCCCTGTGGCAGGTAGATATGGAGATCCGCCGTCATACTCAGTATTGTAGATTTTAATTTCAAAGATTTGCCGATGGTGACATCCTTCATCTCCGGGCTCTGGCCCTGGTCTTCTGTAGCAAAAAGAGAGGGACTTAAAAGAAGAAGCAGACCGACTGCTAAAATAGTTAATCGTTGGGCTTTCACAATAACCTCCAAAGTAAAAAATTTACGACGCAGGATTAAAATCGGAAAAACTCATTTTAAGCTGAGTTCATCATAAAATCTCCTTTCACCCTTTGTATGTTTCATTTTAGCTACCATGATCATTCCCAATTTTATTATATAATAACAATTTATGCCGACTTATTTAAGTTATTTTTATTGGTTGAACCTTCCTTACGTACTTTGAAGATTAATCTCTCTGATGCCCATTTGAGCGTAATTGTTAATAGCTATATGGCATCAATAAGAGAACATTCAGAGTATATTCATGAATTACTGGAATACGGTCACAGGTTAAAAGAACTGTGCGTTTTAAAAAGAATTAAGCGGGCATCGAAATTTTGCTACAATTTTTTCTTAACTGCCCGGCTAATCACCAACGAATAACTATTTAAGTTCTTCAAGGAGTTTTGTAGTTAATGTGAGATGCCCTATGGCATTGCCGATGGCATTCGAGACCCTGTTTCTCTCCCTGATGAACTGCGTGTGCCAGAGATGGAACTCCTCTTGGTTCTCCTTTAACTTCCTCATATTCGTGATGGGTATATATAACTTGGGGATTGGCTTACCAACCAGGTAATATCCGTAGGGGTCCTGGTTGTATTTATCAGCCTCCATCCAGAGGATAGGGGAGAGCTCCCTGGAAACCCTAATTGACGCCTCATTAATGAGGTCAATAGCTTCCTTTTCGCTGCCGATTTGATGTGCCTGCATCTCCTCTTTATACTTATTAAGTGATTGCACAGCGCTCTCTAACTGCTGTACTTTGGCCATGAGGCTATTCAACTCAATCGGTTTGATGCCCTCAGATAACTCTTTCAAGGATTCAACATGGGACTTCGACACGCCCACTAGAGCCGACAAATCGTAGGGGACCATCTCCGAGTTGCATAGCCGCGTTATCAGGACGGCGAAGAAATGGAGGTGCTTTTCATAGAGTTTTTTATCAATCTTATCCAGGGTATCCGCTTCGCTGTGGAGCCAAGGGCTCAGAGAAGCCCAGTTCAGCCTCTCAAGCTCCTCCGGAGTATAACCGGTGGAAAAGCCGATATAGGGCACTCCCACTCCCAGAAAGGATTCATCCCCACCTTTGTAAGCCATACTCCAGTCTCCCTCCTCACCCCAGACATCCTTAACCACGCTCTTTTGAAATTCCCTGACCTCAGGCACGCCACTGGACTTCGGGATACTGGTGCCCACTATACCGGGGTTATCAATATTGACATATGCAATACAGTGTTGAGCTAACTTATCCCAATTGGTATCAACATAATAGGTGGAGCCGGCTGCTTCGGCGATTTCATGCCCATCCCAGAAGCCGAACACAATGCTCCTCTTGAGCTTATCCTTATGCTTGGCGAGAACCCTTGCTAACTCAAGTATCTGGGAATTGCCTGATGAGTTGCAGATAGCGGTTTTTCCCCAGGCCTCTAAATGCCCTCCTACGAGCACGAATTCCTCGGGTCTTTCTGTGCCATAAAGCGTGCCTATCGGCTGATTCGCCAGTACCCACTCCCTCGTTGCCTCGGCACGAAGCCAGACTTTCACCTTTCCTTTTGAGCAAAGCTCCTTCAGGTATTCCCCCGAAGCTCTGGTGATGCTGATGACCGGAATCTGGGGTATCTGTTTGAAGCTCTCCGGCGTGGGATTGCCCCATACAGATTTTATGGCGCCCATCTGGATGACCGGATTGTCCGATGTTCCCCAGTTCATTATCACTAAAGCCTTAGCCCCCTTCTCAAGGGCAATTCTCGCTTTTTCGGGTCTGGGAGGAGCCCAGGTCATGTCAACAAGAACGATTTTATCTTTTACCTGAAGGCTCTCATAATCTTCATATCCTCCCGCACCAGCATACACGAGCTCCCCGGTTAACCCCTCCTCAAGAGTAGAAAGGATATGGCAGCAGGGCTTAGCCTCTATGGCACGGTCTTCAGGGTAAATAACTTTCAGAGCTGCATACTCAGGATAGCTGTGATACATATAAAATCTGTCTATCCTCGCATCTAAGCCATACCCTTCAAGCTCTTTTCTGATATAGTGTGCCGCCTTGGCAATGCTCTTCGTCCCAGCTAACCTCTGACCTACCTCTTCAACGAGGAAGGTCATATGTTTGTAAGCCTTATCAACTGATAAATCCGCCTCTATTTCCTTCTCAACTGCCGACAGTTGGGCGCTGGCGTTCGGATTCTTTCGCTCGATTTCGGTCAGCGCCGCTTGAGCGGTCGTTTTTTCAATGGCTTTTCTGCGCCCATTCTGGTCTTTGCTTTGTTCAATTGCCGAGACGGCAAAAGCCAACACAGTTAATAGAGTGAGACATACCAAGATCGATTTTTTCATGAAAACCCTCCTCTAAAATTTTTATATTGTATAAATCTTACTCCTCTTTAAAACATCTAATTCATGTGATGCTTTTATTTCAACTTCCCGACCTTAACCGCTGGTGCTTGTGTGCTATTGCGGTCTATGCAAGAGCTAACTACGAAAAAACATAGAAATAGAATCAGCCATAGGAATTTACTTTTATAATTTACAGCTTTTCCCCTTACCAACCTTCTCAATTTTAGGACATGAAAAATTTGAAGTCAACAGTTATAATCTCTTAAGCTGTTCATATTGACACTTTACCTTGCTTCTGATAGGCTATTTTACAACCCTTTTGCACAGAAGGAGGTCAGTTATGGATAATCATAAGATATTTGCTGTGGCATCTATTTTTTTATTTATCATGGCAACTTTGGTTATTGGTAGCATTAGTAAAGGAGCGCCAATGCAATTAGGAAAAAGTTCCGATTCTTTGAAGGTAGGAATTGTCCTCCAGCCTTATACCGGGGATCGCAGGGGACCCGAGCTTTCACCCGGGCCAGAGGTAATCTATGAAGGGCTAATGAAGGTGTTAGCCGAGATGGGGGTTGAGCAGGGCTCAAAGGAGCTGGTAAAGCTTACTCCGGAGGAGGAGAAAGATTATGGCGTCTGGCATCGCCTGGGCTTAGCCGATGGGCACCTGGGGAGAATAGTGGCTCGCATAAGCAGAGGAGGGGAATTTCCACTGGGTTTGCTGGCAAACTGCAACAGTTGTTTAGGGATGTTGGCTGGCTTGCAGCATTCGGGTCCCACCCGCCGACCTTTAGAGGTAGGGCTCATCTGGATAGACACCCACGGTGACTTTAATACCCCGGAGACCACTTTGAGCGGAATGCTGGGGGGTATGCCGGTGGCTTGTGCTGCGGGTGAATGCCTCTTCAGGCTCCGTTTTAAGGCTGGTCTGGACCCAGCTATTCCTACCAGCCACATCATTATGATGGCTGTGCGGGACTTGGACCCTTTAGAAGAGGAATTGATTGATAATTCTGACATCACCATGATTTCCACCGAAGAGGTGGTGAGCAGGAGCCAGCGCATGCGGGACGCTATATCCAGGCTGTCTCAGCAGGTAGAGGTAATCTATGTGCATATTGACCTCGATGTATTGGACCCATCGGAGATTCCCGGAGCGAACCTCACTGCCCCGGATGGACCAACAGCAGCTCAACTGGGGGAGGCTCTTAGATTTATTATGAGCTATGAGAAGGTAGGCGCTTTGGGCATAGCTTCGTTCCCTATTGCTGAGGAAGGGCGTGCGAAGAGCCTGCAATCGACTTTGGAGGTTATCCGGGGAGCCTTAGCAGGACTTAAGGCTCGGTAGATTAGCCAGCAGAAATAAAAATGATGAGCGGTGCTGTATATAGGCCAGCAATCCTTTGATCATAAGGTAGATGCTTTTTTATCAAAAATAAGAATCTGTTTTTTTCTAAGGGGCACTTTTCTTCCTGCTTCTATCATTTCTCTCCAATTGTTGGCTAAAAACTTACAGCCCAGGAAATATTTGAAGTCGATGAGCAGGGAGACAATCAGCCGCTTCGGGTAGATTGACAGCCCTATATCATAAATATATAATAGGCTTTCAAGGAGGATACTATGAAACCTACTATTATGCTCATTGGTGCTGGAGGATTAGGGAGCGTTATATTGGAATTTCTGGCGCGGGAGGATTGTGTTGGTCAAATTGTCGCTTGTGACCTGAGTGAGGAACGAGGTATTGCCCACTGTAACCTGGCGCGAGTAAGCGCCGTAGCCCAGGGTTATATTCCTTCCATAGGCTTTATTCCTCTTGATATCGACAATAAAACAGCGGTCATGGAAACCGTGCGTAATGAAAAGCCCGATATTATCCTGAGCACGGCAAGTATGCAGACCTGGTGGCTGCCTGACCTTTTACCTCCCGAGCAGGCTGCTTTAATCAAGAGCGCGGGATTTGGTATGTGGCTGCCTGTCCATCTGACATTGACCATGAAGCTGATGCAAGCTCTCTATGATGCAAGCTATAAGGGGATAACGCTGACAGCACCTTTTCCCGATGTGGTGAACTGTGTCCTTGATCGCCTCCACTTAGCGCCGACCTGCGGTGTAGGCAATCTTGCTGAAATCGTACCCAAAATGCGCCTGCTTGCTGCTGAGAGGTTACATGAGCCCCTTGAGGAAGTGCGCGTGCTGCTGGTAGCTCACCATGCCCTGGAATCAGCAGTTTACGGCGAGCCGACAGATGAAGTCCCTCCCCATTATTTGCGCATAGAGCATAAAGGAGTGGATGTGACAGAAGCGGTGGGTGGCGATGAACTGCTGTTTGCCCCCTATGCTATTCCCCCTGGCACGGCTATCCATTTCCTCACCGCGGGCTGTACTATTCGGCTGATCCGGGCATTCTTATCGGATGATGAAGTGCTCATACATACTCCCGCACCCGAGGGTCTGCCTGGCGGCTATCCGGTCATTGTCAGCAACAGAGGTCTGCGGCTCGCATCCATAAAAGGGCTCACTTTAGAAGAAGCTATAGCCATCAATGAGCGTTCTCATCGCTTTGACGGAATCGAGCGCATCGAGGATGACGGTACAGTTGTTTTTTGCCCTGAAGCTTCAGAGGTGCTCAAAACCGCTCTTGGATACGATTGCGAACGACTTTCACCCAAAGATTCGGAAGAAAGAGCCAAAGAATTGATCACCCGCTTCAAAGAATATGCCAAGCGTTATGGGGTGATCCTTTAATTTTCCGGAGGTGAACATTATGCCTTATTTAACTGATAAATCCAGAGAGCTTTACCAACGAGCCCTGCAGGTGATGATTGAAGGGGGAAGCTCTCCATCACGAGGCCCTGCCAATTATGGTGAGTACCCCCTGTTTATCGAGCGCGGCGAGGGCTCAAAGATAATTGATGTGGATGGCAATCGGTACATCGACTGGATGATGGCCTATGGTGCGCTGCCGCTGGGTCACGCTCACCCGCGCATCGTCGAAGCAGTCAACGAAACCGTTACTGCTGGAACGCTGTTTGCCGCCGCAACGGAGATAGAGGTTGAGGTGGCTGAGATGATGCAGCAGATGGTACCCAGCGCCGAGCGGGTGCGCTTTGCCAATACAGGCACGGAGGCAGCAATGGCAGCCATTCGGCTGGCACGAGGTTTCACCGGTAAGCCCAGGTTCATCAAATTCGAGGGGCATTACCACGGCTGGTATGACGATTTTTTAGCCAGCGCTCACACGCATCAGGTTGTTTCTCTGGGTCACCGCAACGACCCCATTAAAATCCCCGAGAGCTCAGGGTTGAACCGCTATTCGCTGGATGATACTATCGTGGTGCCCTGGAATGACCTGCGAGCTGTCAAGCGGGCTATTGATACCTACAGAGGGCAGATTGCCGCTGTTATCACCGAGGGAATTATGGCCAACATAGGGGTTATTCCCCCAGAGTCTGATTACCTGCAGGGGCTACGCAGCCTTACGCAGGATAATAATATTCTGCTCATTCTTGACGAAACTGTTACCGGCTTTCGCATTGCTCCGGGGGGATGCCAGAAGTACTACGGCATCAAGCCCGATATCTCCATCTTTGGCAAAGCGTTAGGAACTGGGTTCCCGGTGGCAGCATTTGTCGGTCGTGCAGACATCATGGAAGCCCTTGCCTGGGGTGGAGTATTGCACTATGGGACGCAGAACGCATCGCGCATCGGGTTGTATGCGGTGCGGGCTAATTTACAAGAGCTCATTCGGGACAATGGAGCGGCTTTCAGTCATATATGGGATATCGGGGAGAAGCTCTGCGCTGGACTAAAAGAAATATTTGAAGAAAAAGGTGTCAAAGCCATCGTCCAGAGTGTGGGACCGATGCTGCAAATCATGTTTACCGAGAAAGATACTATCCGTGATTACCGTGATTTTTGTGCCTATGTGGATAGACGAAAATACCAGGAATTTGCTCTGGCGCTCTTCAAGTATGGGGTGTATATGACTCCTTCGGCAGCGCTCCATTCCGTAGCCACCCTGGCTCACTCTCACGATGATGTGGCCTTTACCCTCAAGGCAGTAAGGCAGGCTTTGAACGATGTCGAACTCTGAATTTCAAACCGTGAAAGGCGTTCTGAAGGGAAAAATCGCCCTGATCACGGGTGGCTCATCGGGCATTGGGAGGGCGACAGCGTTACTCTTCTCGCGTGAAGGGGCAGCGGTGTGCGTGGTTGACCTCGATCAGGCTGGCGGTCAGGCTGTGATTCAATCAATTAGCAAAGGGGGAGGGAAGGGCATCTTTGTGCATGGCGATGTGAGCAAGGCGGGAGACTGTGAGCGTGCGGTGCAGAGAACGGTCAGTGAATTCGGCAGCCTTGATATTCTCGTTAACAACGCTGGCATTGTCAAAAGAGCCTCTGTGTTAGAAACCAGTGAGGAAGATTGGGACCGGGTAATGGCGGTCAATGTGAAATCAATCTTCCTGCTATCCAAATACGCCATCCCCTATATGGTCAAGGCAGGCGGCGGTGTAATCATTAATGTTGCCTCGGGCTGGGGTCTGGTGGGTGGGCACCAGGCGGCTGCATACTGTGCCTCTAAAGGTGCGGTGGTGCTGTTGACCAAGGCTATGGCTCTCGACCACGGCGAGCAGAATATCCGGGTCAACTGCATCTGCCCTGGCGATATAGATACAAACCTCATCCGCAAAGAAGCGGAGCAGCTTGGCGAGCCGATGGAGCGCTTTCTGAAAAAAGCGTCACAGCGTCCGCTAAAGCGCATAGGAAGGCCAGAAGAAGTCGCTCAAGCTGCTCTCTATCTGGCCAGCGATGCCTCTTCATTCATTACTGGGGCATCTCTGGTGGTTGATGGCGGAGGGATAGCGGGTTAAGGAGGAGATAATGCGTGGTTTGAAAGATAAACGAGTTCTCATCACCGGCGGAGCAAAAGGCATCGGCCAGGCCACAGCAGTTCGCTTTTTGGAAGAAGGCGCGCGTGTGGTGGTGTTGGACCGGGATGGTGCGGGCTGCCGACGCATCGCGCAGGAGATGCCGGATTTGACAGGGACCATAGTTGCTGATGTCTCTGATGCTGATGCAGTCGCCCGAGCTTTTGATGAACTGGATGATTTGATGAATGGGTTGGATGTCCTCATCAACAATGCAGGGATAAGTGTTCGACAGCCTTTTTTGGATGTTACTCCCAAACAGTGGTTGGAGGTAATGGATGTCAATCTCAATGGAGTATTCTATGTCGCCCAGCAGGCAGCACGGCGGATGCTTGAAAGCGGGGGAGGGGTTATTCTCAATATGGGCTCCACCAATGGCTTGATGGGCTATCCTTATTATGCTGCTTACAATGCCTCAAAAGCCGGAGTTATTGAGTTGACGCGCTCTATGGCACTGGAATTTGCTCCTAAGGTGCGGGTGAACGCCATATGCCCCGGTTATATCTTAACACCGATGCAGCGGGCGGAATACACTCCCGAAATGCTGCGTGCCTGCGAGAGCAAAGTGCCTCTTGGTAGATTGGGCACACCTGAGGAGGTAGCCGCTCTGTTTGCTTTTCTTGCTTCCGATGATGCGGAATTCATCACCGGGCAGTATTTTGTGATTGACGGAGGGGAGATTGCCGGGGGATTGGCCAGTCAGTCGTAGTTAGCTTATGTTTTTCAGTCAGCAACTTTTTTCCTGCCAGAAAGATTCTCGCAAAAAAGATAACTTGCTGAGATAAAATATATTCCAAACACTTTTCTATAATTATTGCTGTCTTTATTCAACTTCAAGTTTTAATAAGTCTATTTGATTTGTAATGTTATATTAGCTTAGCAAGCTGTAAAATCGCCGCTGGCAAAATAGTGATGGCAAACAAAAACAATATGTCTTTGCCAATATATATTGCTGATAGCAAATAATATAGCTTCTTTCTATTGACAAGTGCAAATTATGTTGATATTATGGTCAAGTAAATTTACGGTTATATTACACAATAATATCTCAACGGGAGGCAAGAACAAGTTTTAAAGGTACCCCCTCTATAATGCTGTTATTTTTCTTCTGCCAGTTATTATTTTTTCACATTTTATCGATTTAACCCAATTTTAAGAGCACCGAACTAAAAATCCCAATGTCACAGAGTGAGCGGATATTGGAGTTGGAATTGCGAGATGTTTTTTCTATTTCAGTAAATGACCATCCCTGTAAGTGAAGAGAAATGGAAAAGAGCTAAAAATCTATGGCTATCACAGTCTTAAGTAAGGTTTATAGATACTTTTTATAGTCTTGAATGGCTAAGCCCAATACTATTGGAGGTTAAAAGTGAAGGCTGATTTAAAGGAACTAGAAAGGAGTCTTGTACAAAATTGGCGGGTTTACCCAGGCTTTGAATTGGACCTTATCGCCACTGGTTTGGACTTGCCGGTGAATATAGCCTTTATTCCCAATCCTAAAGGCGACCCCAAGGCTCCATTCTTCTATCTGACAGAGCTTTACGGACAGGTTAAAGTGATAGCCAATGATGGGACAGTAGGTACCTATGCTGAAGGATTACTGAATTATAAACCTACTCGTGAATTTCCGGGGCACGGAGAGTCGGGTCTTACTGGTATCTGTGTTGAGCCTAAGAGTAGTGACCTATTCCTGTCTATGCTGTATAAGGATAAAGGTGAAATGAAGGGAAAGGTGGTGCGGACATCGAGTAAAGATGGTCTTAAGATGGATTCCATGAAGGTCATCATAGATGATTTCCCATCAACAACCAGAGCTCATCAAGTTCAGGCAGTGACTATCGGATTTGATGGAAAGCTGTATGTGAATAATGCCGATGGCGGCGAGTGGCAAAAAGCACAGGATGACATCGACCTGAGGGGAAAGATACTGAGAATGGAATTGGATGGCTCAATCCCCTGGGACAATCCCAATCCGGATAGTTTTGTTTATGCAAAAGGATTCAGGAACCCCTTTGGGGCTGCCTGGCGTAAGAGCGACCAATCTCTTTACATCTCGGATAACGGACCTGACACTGACGACAGAATTGCCAGGGTGAGGCCATATGAGAATTACGGTTGGCCGGGCACAATGAGGAGAAATTCAATATTCTGGTGGCATAACACCCAGGCGCCCACCGCCATTGATTTCATGCAGTACGGTCAATTTCCTCCTGAATTCAATGACGACCTGTTTGTGGCTTTATTCGGTGCTTCTTATGATGAAGGCTTAGGAGAAAAAGGTAAAAAGATTGTAAAGCTCACATTAAACGACGACGCTTCCGGAGTCAAATCCTACGACGACTTTGTAGTGTACATTGGTAAAGGACCAGCCAGTCCTTGCGGCCTGGCTTTTGGTCCGGATGGCTTATACTTTACTGACCTCCATGGTGAGAAAGACAGCCAGAATACGCCTCTTGGCGGGAATGTATATCGAGTGAGACCCAGCAAAGAGCGAATTTCAGAGATGAGGAGAAAAGCAGACAGCTACGGTGAAATCTGGTCAAGAGACTGATGAAAATAATTAATTAATACAGGCACTATCATTAAAGTGAAAAATTAGCTTCTTGAAATTTGGGTCAATACCCTAAGATATTCTGAGAGGAAATTTTAATACCATGAATCCCGATAAAAATGGTCCAAAAACCCAGCCCTCCAAGAAGCGGAATGCTCAAGAGAATTATAAGCCGCCACCCATTTTGGTTGGCTACACCTACTTCCCGGAAGATGCCTACAAGGCAAGAGACGAGAACCGACTGCTTGCTATTCGCCTGGAGACTAACATTACATGTAATCTGCGATGCAGATACTGCTATGCCGATAGCTCATCCGATAGCAAAAGTGTCCAGAGCTATGAAGCCTTGACCGAGGTGGTCAGGCAAGCCCACGACCTGGGTTTGCATTCCGTGGTGGTAATCGGGGGTGGTGAGCCCACCATCCATCCCAGGTTTCGCGACCTCATCAGCTTCATTAGCTCGCGGGGCATCATACCCATGATTTTCACCAACACCATAACCATGACTAAAGACCTGGCCAGCTTCCTCTATGACCACAATGCCTCGGTGATGGGCAAGCTCGATTCTCTGAATCCAGAGGTGCAGGATTTTCTCTGTAATAAAAAGGGTGTATTCAAACGCATTCAAAATGGACTTGACAACCTGATGGAAGTAGGCTTTAGCAATCCTGAAGACCCTCGAATGCTCAGACTCGGCGTGTCGTTTGTCAGC
>Ga0224501_10002136_pt1 | contig 15449 bp, 16 predicted proteins | sample SF_Oct11_sed_USG_4_FD_169105 | JGI IMG/M metagenome (GOLD analysis project Ga0224501, IMG submission 169105) | Sediment microbial communities from San Francisco Bay, California, United States - SF_Oct11_sed_USGS_8_1 | ecosystem: Environmental > Aquatic > Marine > Sediment | place: USA... | reverse complement strand
ACGACAATGGTTACAGAAACTCATCAACAGACAATCTTTCAGCTAGGAGGACGAAGGCGAGAACCGCAGCCCAGACCTGGGTTCATGACAGGTAGTAGCCCAAGCTCCACAGGGGACGCTACTACCTCGACTTCTGCACGTGATTTCCTGACGGCCCCTCGCAAAATGGTCCGTGTAGGGACATGGAATGTACGAAGGAGGGGACGTCCCAGGGAAACGTGGAGAAGAATGACTCTGAGAAAGATGGCATCGGGTGGACTGAGATCCTGGGGAGAAGCTGCGGCTGCTGCTAAGAACAGAACCAACTGGAAAAAGCTGGGAGAGTCTGTTGTGGAGACGCTATGTGGCACACGTCATTCAGCAGCATAATAATAATAATAGGTAAATTTTACAAACAAAAACCAGTGCCAGTAAAAGAGTCCAATAGACAGTCCAGGGCAAAAGTCAAATTCAGGGTTACATGGTCATGCCTGCTAGCTGAGACCGAAGATTCTGGGCGAGAACCCATTTGGCATACATTACTTTTGCAAAATTTTTGTTTCATGTATCAGTGGTAAATATTTGAATTCAGACAGGAATCTAATGTAAGAGTGCTCTGATGGCTGTCGCCTAATTTGAGTAACATAGTTACCGGGTACTGGACAGAGTAGTTTCAGTAACTTTGACCAAGCAGCCGAAATAACTTTGGTAAAAATACATTAGATACCACCTCAGCCATGCTGGTGCTTTGGGGTTTGGTGAAATTGAAAGCTACCAGACACTAACGCACCCACCCTCCCTACCCATCTGCGGAGAGCTGGAGAAGCTTATGCTTGAGCAACTAACTTCAAAAACTTGGAAAAACGATTCAAGCACAAGTCACGTTTCTTTGTCAGTTACCTGGTTCTCTTAGGGCCTGAAGGGCATACGAACATATTGCAGTTTTGGTAAATATGCCCTTACCTGCTGTGGAAGTTGAAGTCTGTACAGCATCTATTGTTTCACCTAGAAATGTTGGAACAGTTGACCATTGGAAATACTGTAGTGGGGAAAGTCATGTCCTGTCATCGCAAATACCTTAAGTCAAAATAACGGGAGAAATCCAGGATTGCCCAGCACAAGTAGTTACCTGTATAAAATGAACTAGGTTTATTGTTTCGTAGCCCATTGTAGACAATTAACAGAGAAAATTTTAGTTCCTTGTCTGATTTATAGCTACCACTGGTGGATGCATAGGCGGTTTGTGTTGACTTTAAGCTGTCATGGATTGTTTGCTGTCGTGTTTGTGTAATGGCTGGCAGTTTTTCCACAATGTCTTATTCTTTTTTCTTTCTTGAGGACCAATGGTTTTAAAACACCGGAATGTGTATAGATAGAAAAAGCGCCAGACTGGTGCTGTGTTTTCGTGAATTTATTAAGATTCCGCCCTGATTGCGGGTTTTGATTCACGCCTCTGGTCAGCTGATGTTGCCTAGTGCCGAGTCACATGATGGCAGTGTTATGTCTGTTCACCAGGTGCTTGTGACTACTAGCCGTAAGGGAATTAGAACTAATCACCACTGCAACAGCGAGTTCCTGCTAAACAACGGCGATAACTTGGTGTACAACCCAAGCTTGTGTCCTTAATAACCTAGAACAGTTTGCTGTTTACGGAGACAGGGTGAGAGATTTCTACAGAATTCATTATTTGGTTACCATTGCAAAAAGAAATCACAAGCTCATAGGAGAAAACAAGTCGCTGGACCGAATTAGGTGTCTTGGCATTAGTTTCGGACTTTAATCTGCTATGAGCCGCAGTCAGTCACGTGCGGGCTGCTCTCTGGGTGGTTCTTATCCGGCAGGTGCCCCTCTGGTGTCTGCATGTGCCCCTCCGATGTCTGCAGATGCCCCTCCGATGTCTGTAGGTGCCCATCCGGTGATGGCAGGTGCCCCTTGGATGTCTGGAGGTGCCCGTCCTGTGTTTGCAGGTGTCCCTCCTGTGTCTGTAAGTGTCCCTCCTGTACCGCATGATGCATGGTCTCCGACTGCTCATGGGTAGCATCAGTGTGCAAGTGTTCTTGAATCAAAGTGACACCATGTTGCAGGTGTTGCTCATGTGACTGCAGTTCCTCTTGGTGTGCCTGCAGGTGCTCCTGGGTCGGGTCAAGAATAGCGCCCTCTGGCACAACATGGAGAGGTTGGCAATCGGCCAACGTCTCCTCATGAAGAGCTGGAGGGGCGCTCAGCGTCAGGTTTGTGCCATCCACTGTCTGTACCGTGATACTCGTCCCCTGGGTGATAAAACACAGGCTACAGTCTGGCAGAACATGAGGGGGCAAAGACAGGGAGTAATGGGGTGGAGACGGGGAGTGGGGCGGGGACAGGAAGTGAGGGGTGGGGACAGAGAGTTATGTGACAGAAATAGAAAGCGAGGGGTGGAGACAGGAAGTGAGGGACGGAGACAGGAAACTAGGGGCGGAGACAAGAAGCTACGGGCGGAGACAGGAAGCTAGGGGCGGAGACAAGACAATTATGGGGCAGAGACAGGAAATGGAAGAGGCGGAGACAGGAAGTGACCAGCAGACAGGAAATGAGAGGTGATCTGAGTCCTCACCTCAATCGGGTGGTCATCGTCTGACTTCCTGATGATTTGCACGCGAATCTCTTGGCCATCTTCTCCCAGCACATTCAGGTATTGCTCTCCACCTATCAACAGAGACACACTCTGAATGACAGTGTCTTTTCAGTTTAAAGCAACATATATGTGTATCCGTGTCAACCGATTGGATGGTTATTTTTTTACTGTCGATGGACCTATCGGATGGAAGGTCTCACTCACATCAAGAGTGCCCTGAGTCAAGTTTAGGTATCACGAATGCCACCCTAGTACTTACACAGTCCCTCTTGATGCCAGAGAAACCCTTCAAAGACTGCGCTAGAATACCCTAATCCCCAGCATATTACACTTGACAGGCTGACTACACACTGCCAACATAACTATTCCCATGATTTTGGAATGTTGGGCAGAGTTTAGTAATATTAGTACATGTATTGGAAAGGTGATAGTATGTCATCAAAATACCTATTGATGCTGACATCATTACTTGTTAAATTATATCCCAGGTTGCCTGCCTGTCTAAATTGTTGAGGGGGTACCACTTACCGTAATCGAGTGCATCCGCGGCAGCTCCTCCGGCCTGTTCCAGTGCGACCAGTGCCTGCTGAGCAATATTCAGACTCGCTTCATCTATAGTGGAGCTATACTGGTGACCGGCCGATGACTAAAATGCGCAGAGGAAGTGACGGTGAGGAAACTCGAGTTGAGTGACTGTGGACATCACATTATTACTGCGTAGTAAAGTGATGGCTTAGCGGATACCCTACTGGGTCTTGGACGGGGGGGGGGGGTTGGTTTGATTCCTAATCTGGACAAAAAACCCTTGTCTTTCGCAACACCCTCATTAATTTTGGATTGTGATATTAAATAAAAGAGGTTGCTTCATAGAGCTACCTTTTTTATGGGGTACATGGGTGTAAGCGGGAAGTATCCTAATAGGTGCATTCGAGTGATCGGGTTTTGGCATCTGAAACCGGGTTTCAATGCGCCCGAAGGGTGCGTTTTTACATACCATGTACCACAGCTGCGTCTGAAAGTGAATTCGATCACGCGAACAGAATTCTGTGCCTTCAAAGTAGGCGTGCTAGTTTATATAGTGTCAAGGCCAGTCAGTCCTATGATTATAACAAACCAAAGCGCGGTTTCAGGATGGTCTAGTGTGTTATTCTATGAGTGGGTCTCCTTGTTTTTGAGGATGGAAGATTATGGAAGTATTGTCATTACTCACGGTCATCAGGTCAGCAGACGGCATGTCATCGAGCCCGGTAACTCCGAGCTGACTCAGCTGCTGTTGGGTGAGCACATGCTGCGTTCCGTCAGCACCCTGCACAATAATGGTGGCAGACCCATCTACCAACCCTTCACCGAGATCCACTGTATCTACAGCGAAATGCACACCCTGGTGTGATCTTTCTGTGAGTCTATGACCTAGTATGTCAGAGGAGACGGCTACCCTTTGACTCCAGTACATATACACTGATGGAATAGGATTAAGTAGCTCTAGTCTACACTATGATCATTGGAGTATGACACATGAAATGCTAGCAGCCTTTCAATGTGCCCAACTACCTACCCAGGTCTGCATTATTCTGGGCACAACACATATAATTACACCTACTGGCTATTATTCCATAACAAGCAACAACGGCATGTCTGCTGTCAAACAGCCAAGCTGTACCCTCTAACATAACATTAAATGGACATATCTGCTGTCAAACAGCCACTCCCATCATCATATAAATGGAACGCCTGCTCCCCTTTTAGTCTTGCAAGCACATTGCTTCATATTGAATCAGTGGCCAACCTATGTAGGGTCAGGCCATAGCCACCTTTCACTACCCACCCACCAACAGCCCAAGATGCTAACACCAGATAGCTCCCATACCTAGTATTAGTACTTTGCACCGAATTCATACCTTGAATGGAGCCGATGTAAGGGGCGCCAGTGGACGGCTGATCGTCCATTCGCGTGCTAAGAATTGGCACTCCAGGATGCACAATCTGAGCGTGATCGATAAGCTGCTTCTTACGACAGAAATATTTTTTACAGATGTCACAGTAAAACGAGGTCGTCTTCAGGTGGACTGAGTTCACGTGCTAAAACAAGAGACTGTCACTGACAGTGACGGTATCGCACTCGGTGACTAATTTTGTGCCTCACACGATATCAGTATCATGGTATAATGGGATAGCTCGCAGTGGTAGATCGCAGAGCTCGCAAACGAAAGAGCCTGGGTTCAGATCCCGGTCATGATGGGCTCCCGTTGTATAGGCTGCTCACCTCTACTAGTTAGCTAAAAGCATGCCTCGCCATAGGGTGGAGCATTGATACTGACCCGCTTGTAGTGCTCCGTGCTAAGCTCTAACTCATGAAAGAACTAGTATTTAACCCGGCAGATTTACCATAACGGTGAAGATGTCACACAAGATAAAAGGTGTCGCAGCGATTGCCTGGGATTTCAAGTCATAGTTTACCATTGTCTCAGTTTGCCTATTTCAGATTCCAATATGAAATAAAGGAGACCCTCCTATAGAGTTACCCTCTCTATGGGACACCTGGGTGTAATCCGAAAGTCTCCTAATGAGTGGGAAACACTCAGTAGGCCAATTTCTGCACCATGGAGGCACAAAGAACAGGTATTTTGAGAAGAGTCAATATTATGTTAGCACTGGATAGGGATTTTACCTGAATGAGATTATTTTTAGTGCTGAAGTCACGGTCGCAGTGCTGGCATTGATGTCTCTCCACTGTTGTTGCGTTATGAACATACAGGATGTGCCGCTTCATATTACCCGCCTCATGGAACACTTTAGTGCACACCTGTAAAATGGCCGTAGAGTCACAATCTATAATGAGGAGTCTACACCACAGTCGTGAGCATGCGGTAGTCGCTAGTTGAAAGACAGCGGCAATAGAGTGAAGCAGTGGTTTAGTGGATAGTGTGCTGGCCTTAAACCAGGGTCCCTGGCTGATTCCCAGTCCAGGCAAAAAATTTTTCTCTTGCAACACCTTCACCGGTTTCAGATTGCGACATTAAATAAAGGAGGTCAACCCATAGTTACCGTCTCAATCGGGCACACGGGCGTAAGCAGAAAAACTCCTAATGGGTCATCCCAGAAAATGCTGAGTCAAATAGATAGACTCAGTAGGTCATCTTATCCACCAGACCTGACAGCTGTTCTGTCTTGGCGACATGACATCACTTTAGTAGGAATGGTCAGGGGAACACTTCGCTGTATGGGATGTCCCTGGAGTCTCTGTTCTGAGATCGAATTTCCCCTAGAATCTGTGATACTGAGCACAGTCAACTTAGTCATATATGGGCCGGAGAAAAACAGCTCTGTCCTCTGATGAAAGTGGTGGGATGAAACCGTCATTTGGATAGAGTGGGTGTGAGGGGCTCCTCTTTGGACAGAGTGACAAATAACAGTGGGATTTTACCGGGCACTGGAAGGCAGCTCCATCATGAAGTCTCTTGTGCCGACGGAGATTCTTTGGTGATGATGTCATTTTATGACAGATTTCACACTGCCATTTATACTGCTTATTGTGTGTGTACCTGTAAGGGGGGATAGTCAATAAGGCGGTTGGGTACCGTCTCTTATGACAACTTGTGAAACGTTCTATTTCACACAATGTGACAGTTTACAACAGATACAATGACTGTGGCAGTTTGTTAGACACACGCAATGTTAAGTACAGCGTGTGACTTACTTGAGGTGTTCGGTGAGGTACTCCTTCAGTTTGAAGCTGGCCGGGCAGAGGTGACACAAAATACGTTCGTGTTTCGGGTGTTGTCTCCTCTTGTGTTCCTTCAGTAGGAACGTTCGTCGGAACTCCATGCCACACTCGTCACACTTGGACACGAAATCATCGTCCTGTCCATGAACGCGCATCATGTGACTTGTCATCTCATTACGTCTGCAATAGATGACAGATATTTAGCCCTACAGTCTGGGGGTTCTATATACACACACAGAGTTTTCTTTCCACAACTCTAAATCTAGAGAGATAACTCTATATTTATATAAATCAAGTAGGTCTTGGGAGGATTGAGGTTCGGGTCATTTCACACAACTTTCACAGCCTTATTGATTCGATGAGTCCGCTTACCTAAAACTGTAAGAACAAATAAAATGCCCTTTTTTGAGGGTACAAACTGCAGTTAGGTGATTAGGTAATCTAAAGTCTTGCAGATGGTATGATTGAAACTTCTCAATAAAACCTCCAAAATGATTTTGATGAATAAATAAAATTACATAGTGACAGAGCTTATTGTTCAGAGATTTTCTCCTGATAGCTCGGGCTGACTTACTTGTTACCGAGGACTTTACCACAGAGCTGACATGTGACCTTGGCTTGCTCCTTCAGCTCCTCAATGTAAGACTTGGTCTGGGCACTATCAGGATGCAGCTTTGTAACATGACCTGCAAGCAGATTATGGCCAGGTGTCATTCACCAACACCCTCATCAGTTGCGGATCCCGGTGTTGAATACAGCAGGCCCTACCTACCTTCTCCATGGGGTACGCGAGTCTCCTAATGATGTGCCCTGGGTAGTGTGGAGTCAAAAGACTCAGCAGGCTAATTTTCTGCACAACCTCTGACAGCTGTTCTGTCATGGAAACATGAACAAGAAGGCCCACCGATATACACAGGCCAAAGGAATCATAGAACAAGGCAATTATTACAGCACAAGTAGTAACAGTCTTCATATCCAACTAACAGAAAAGCTGAGGCAGAAAAAAACCTAACGAACAAACCAAAATATATCGCTGAAAATGAACAGATGAAATGAATCCTACAGCATATGAGTGATAACTACTTACCTATAAGAGACAGTTCATCTTTGTAGAACTTATGACAGAGCTTACACTCAATGTTTGCCTCGCGTTTGTAGTTTGGTCGCTTCATTCCTACCAGTAAAAGAACAAAGTAAACTCTGAACCTGTGACTAGAGTAGGAGAAGTTAAAAACAACCATGGGCTTTTTGCTGCCGATGCTCGACCCAGGTAGTTTCTGCAGGGGTTTGCATGGCCGGATACTAAAAAAAACCACAATGCAAAAACCTTAGAAAACAGAATAAATCAACTTTAAACAACAAGACCTCATTGATTTGATGACCAGCAGCTAAAAAGCCGCGCCCGTTTTCAACTTTCATATCTTGGGTCAGCTTACTAGGGTGAACAAAGCCATGGTGAAATTTTCAATTCAGGGGACAGTTTGGAAATGGCCCGGCTGAACGAAATCCTAAGATGCAAATATAAATGAAAGAAAGAGAATCATTTCATTCACGTAAAACTGTCAACATGTTGAATCCTTTGAATGCCTGAATTGAAGTTTTACATAGAAACCTATATTGGATGTATAAAGAGGCCAGTTTTCCATGGTTTAGCATCTATTATACTATTCTTGGCCTGAATTAATGGAGCACTGTGTGGTTGTACTGCGATAGGTCAGCCCAATACAGGAATAGTTTCTCCATCCGCCGGACATTATTCTTACCTCTACCGCCGTGTGACCTCTGGTGTCGATCGGGGAGTCGCAGAAGGCGGGGCCGACCTCGCTTTCGTTTTATGGGTGGCCCTATCTTGGTTATCTTTACCGGTTTCTGAAAAGTCAAGTAAACACAAAATACAAAGAATGGAATACACGGCCATTCCCGTTAAGGAAAAGCAAGTTGACAGTCCTTGCCATGAGAGCAAACAAATCCGCATCCAAGTCAACAACTTGAGAGTTGCCTCCTCTTCACACAACATTTTGGCAGGTTCAGTCTATCTTAATATTGCTTTTGCAAATGAACTGCTGTATTTTTAAGATGTGGATCATCCAGTGCAGGAAACTTTGTCTTTCGCAACAACCTGGTCGGTTTGGGATACCGGTGTTAAATAAAGGCAGCCCCCATAGAGTTACATTCTCTGCAGGGCAGTAAGTGTAAGTAGGAAGCCGCCCTAAAGATGCACACAAGTAAACGTTGAATCAATGACTCAGTACGCCAATTTCTGCATACCCCGGACACAGAAAAAAAACCCCGGTGCATTGGTAGCTGTGGCAGCCATGAGAAGATTCCTGGTCCAAATACTCATAGCACCAGGAGTGAGAGTCTACATAGTTGACGTACCGGCTGGCCGGGATTGGCAGCATCCTCCCCTCTACCTGTCTCCTCCTGGTCCCCAGTGGCAGCGTCTTCATCTGCCTCATCAATTTCCTCGTCACTGACGTTAATATGGAGAGGAGCTGTGAAGTCCGGATCAATCATGTCATCTTCATCATACTCATCAGGAGAGAGTAACACGTCTGCGAGGAAAGGTCATGGAGGTCACATAGAGATAACCAATCATAGCCGACTCTAGTGGGCCACAGTGGATCACAATACAATAGTTTTTGTGTAACTAGATAATTGTACAATTGGTAGCATGTTTTATATTCCATAACAGGTGGTGAGCCATCGCTATATGATACGGCCATTATTTCGGTTTTGGGGGTTTCATCGCAGAAGTTACGATTTACACCCACATCACACGTCGGCGCGACTACTACTGATTATATGATTCAGCATGCAGTCATAGAGTGCGATTGGCTAACCACTTCACGCCAACCCTGACCAGGTCCTGTAGCACTCGCACTGTTACACGCCGAGGTGGACACTATTATCATGTTTATTAGTCGTACCCGGGTCTTCCTGTTTTACAGCCTCATCTATATCCTCCACATCCACTCTGTATCTCTCCGGTTTCCGGATCTTTCTACCACTAGGAGTGGTTAGGTAATCCTCCTCATTTTCTGCGTGAAAATAAAACACAGTAGATTCACATTCACAATAAGTTGGGGGGAAGACAACTCACAGCGAATCGGCATGCATATTTCATTGGAAGTTCTATGGAGAAAGGACATGATACAGGTTAGATGTTGAGCTCTCTTTTGCAGTGGCAATGCTCACACATGGAGTTATCTCCACGAGTTACATTTGCTTGGAGACGGGTTAAAATGGCAACAAAAATAAAAAGAACTTGTGAAAAACTCCGATGGCTTTCTAGCCATCACACACCCGTCCTAAGCCTTATGATTTAATTTATAAAAGGAAGAGGGCTGGCGATAGAAAGAGTATCCGGTGATTGCCTTGATGGATAAATTGTAAGCTGTAAACTGTATGCTCGCACGGGGTATTCATTCAGTATAGGAGCAAAGTCAGAGAGACTGAATTGCAAGGCTTGATTGGCGCACCGTGACAGGAATATTAAAAGAACCAACCTTTCTCCTCAACCTCTGGTTTGGAAGGTTTTATTTTCGGCGTCCAGTTGGGGTCATCCTTTTTGGGTCTACCTCGTTTTCGTTTAACTGTCGGTGCTGGGGCAGTACGAATTTCTACATGCAGAGCGTCTCGAGAAGTTAGACCTCCGTCAGTTTCGCCGCTAGTGTTCACTGGCTCGTCAGTAGTAGATGGTACTTGCAATTGTACGACTGGTGAAGGACGGGCGCTACTGAGAATTTCTTCCACCTCTTGGTCGTTTTGGGGCTTGACCGTGTCCACTGCGAAACATAATCTGTTTGCCTCGAAAGTAAGATTATCCACCGACAGACTGACGCAAATGTGGTCATCGTCTGGCTTAGAAATGTGAATCTGGCGTGTGAACTCCCCTGTAGAGTCGGTTGCGAAAAAGTCAACAGAGGGTTTCCCAAGCCCGGAGAGCAAATGAGACACCTGAAAAATGGTTTTGGGAAGAGTTAATTGAATGTGACTTATTGCCTGTTCAGATACTTCTGTTTCCATTTCCTCCATATTTTAAGCGCATTACAGGCCACCGGCTGGTGCAAGATCTCGAATGACAGTACAAAATAAGTAATGAAAGCCTGCTTTGATATTTTTATGAAAATGTTGAGCGGTGAAAACCCCGGATGTTTAGTGCATCGGTCAAGGCCGTTACGTCAAAACGCGGGATTTTAAGCTTACGTAAGCGGTATTTCTCAGAGGACTGTTAGAAAAATATCTGTACGCCCAAGTTTCATCAAGGCCAGGTAATGCTTGTCATTTTTGATGTAATGAACTTGTATTCATGTGCCTTTAAGGGACTTTAAGTTTGTCGCAGCCATGAAGGGCCCAATCCAGTAGTACCCAGTCCGTAGCGTAAGTTTGAGCTTGACTCATGACTATTGAGTTGACTGATTCGGTCAGTCGGTGTCTCAGTCAGTCAGTGTTACACTCACTCCACTGTCTGACTCTGACTGAATCACTCAGTCAGCAACTCAGTCACTTAGTGAGTGGACACAGAGGTTGATCCACTGAGTGACTGGTAGAAGCACTGACCGAGTCAGTTAATTAACGAGCAGCTGACTGGTGAAGTAGTGACAAAGTGAAAGTGAGTCTTGCAGAATGCAGATTGGCACTTACACAGCAACGTCACTGACTAGGTTAGGCAGAGTCCAATTCAGAACCAAATTCAGTCATTCAATTTTTGACGAGTGAATCAGTTCACTCAACCTTTCAGTTTCATGCGATAAACATAAAGCAAGTGTAAGTGTTCGGATAAAAACTCAGGTGTTACAATTCTTTTCTGTGTCTCCATGGCAGATTGAGAGGGCCTCCTTTAATTAACGCCTGGGTCCGAAACCGGCAATCGAACCAGGAACCTTTAGTCTTAGGTTCAGTACGCTATCGTTTCAGCCCTGTGTTACAGCTAAAACGTCTCAACTCTGTGGTATATGTTGTCCCTTTCAAGTTAGAGTGGGATCATCGCCATGCCTTCTGGCTCAAAAAGAAAAGGAGCAGTCACTCGCTCTGAAGGAGGTTCTCGGCCTAAAAAGAAGCTCGATGTGCCTCCACCAGATCTCGAGAAAATTGCCGAATCTCTCTCCACAAAGGTGAGTGAATCAGGACGTCAGGAGTTTCACTTAGAATTTCAAGGTAATGTCTGTAAGGTAATGTAAAATATTTTTATCAATATACTACTCTTCACTTCCGGATGGAGTGGATTTCTATGCGCAATGTAATAATGCGCGTTGTAGTGAATATTTTTAAGGGTTTTCTTTATATTACTACTACATGCGTAGCTCCTAACCCATACAGGGCCTAACTCCATGCAATGCTTGTTCCTAACCCATGCAGGGCCTAACTCCATGCAATGCTTATTCTTAGCCCATGCAGGGCCTAACTCCATGCGTTGCCACATGTTCAACAGTCTCGAACTTTCCCTACTCTAACATGACACTGTCCAAGTACTTAACTGCACACGCGGGAAACACAGCGGTCCTCTTCGAAGTTATCATGTCATGATTCCTTGGAGGGAGTCCCACTTTCTGGTGAACATCTCTTAGTACTACTTTTTAAATGGGAAAGTTAGAACATTAATTTTTACTTGCGATGCCACAAGAAGCTGAATATTCTGTGTTACAATGTGACTTGGAAACTCCTTTGAGCTAGTTTCAGCTTGTTGGAGTTGACAGAAGATTGGGAGAATTCCACGTCCATTCAATTAGGCATCAATTTACTTGGGTGTGCTCAAAGTACAAGTCCGCTACGCTGCGTAAGTTGAACCGGTTGAACCAGCAACCTCTGCTTCCACAGACGTCTGGCCAAACCCCAATGACCTTGATCTGCAGGTGATCAGTGGACTTGGGATTTGATATAGCTAGCAGACCAAAGGACGCAGACAGAGAGAAACAGAGTAGTGACTGGCCATGCTGCATCATACGAACACGACAGTTTGTTTCCAGCGAACTGCCAATCCAGACAGCATGAAGACGAAATTGTGAGTGGCTATGCCATTATGGCCAGGAAGGGTGACTGCTCCAACGACACAACCTGAGCTGATATCATACTCTGTCGTGGCTTGAATACTCATCATCTAGCATGAGAACACAATACTTGTTGGACTCTTTGAAATGCTGAACCCACAAAACCAATGTGTGAGCCAAAATGCTTGCTAGTCAATGGCGCCAGATACTCAGCGGCCCCGCTGGGAAACAAAGTGGGAAAGGCCTGAGTGATGTATCCCTCTCTGTTAAACTCGTTAATCGGCTGGCTACCCCTACTTGGCCAGTCGGTGGCCTCTACCGACTGCGGTGACAAACCCGCTATGCGTGCAACGTTCGCAGTTTCCGAAAAGTCACCCTGCACATTAAGAGCAAACGACGATGACATGCTGCCAATATCCCAAGGAGCGGTAGGACAGGGACCAACGTCCTCGCTTTCGGAACCATAGTAGCGGTTGTGCTCCATGAGCCAGAGAAGTGCGTCGTGGACCCTTTGACGACGGACGCGAAATTCACGCACGGCGTCAGCGTTGGCGGACTGGTGGCTACGTAGTACAAGTACATCAACGGAGACACGAGGCAAAACTGATACAACAGGCTGAATGTCCTGAGGAAAGCAAACGACATGACCTTTGAATCACCATTGGCCACCGCGATATTCAGGAAGTCGCATAACCGACATGACAGGGGCCACGCGAGCGCTAAGCATTTGCTCCACAGTGGTAAGGTCCTGCAAAGCTTCGGGCACAGCTCCGGGGTCTATGTCGTTTGCAGCAGTAAATTTAGTGGATGCCTTGGAACGATTAGTGCAAACATAAGCGGCAGCATCAGCCGTGCAGAAATGTTTTGCTGAGCATGAGACACAAACAACGGCGGTGTGGTTATCGAAAGCCGACAACATTTCGACTGCAAATTCCTGACGCGTTCGCTCGTCAGTTGCTGCGCAACGTCGGCAGCGACCCGACCTAAGTCCGGCACATCTGAAGCGGATAGCTGTGACCAAACTAAATCGTCGTCAGAAGGATCATCAGCCGTCGTGACGCGATGGCGAGATTGACTGTATGCTGGGCGGCCGGTGAGGCGGCGTCGATGAGCGTTCGAGGGCATGCCCGTCCCAGTGAAATGCACCCCGAATTAGCAACTAGATGGCAGTAAGTCGAACGGAGACCCCTGGAAACGAAACCTGTTGAGTCACAGGTGACTGGGACACTTACCGCCACTTGAAGTCCCCGCCAGGCAGTGGACGCGTCTGTGAGAAGGAGTCTTGAACAAGTCAGTTTCTGCAACAGAGAACAGCAGTAAGCAAAGTGGTCAAGGTGAAACATTGAAATGGGACAGAGGCCTCTCTAGTAAGGGGGTGACAGCATCAAGAACAAAACAAGGCCGCCGAATGACGGTAACAGTGCACCAGGTTGTAAAGTTGCCCACACGGAGATCAGACACAACACAAACACAACCCCAGTCAGCCACTCAGTATGGCTTCGACACCGGACAAAAGCGCAATGCCAACAGGACTAATGTAGACACCCGATACGCCAATGTGGGGTTGAATTAATTTTCTGGAAAATGCCCATCAACCGGCACAGGCAACGGCCGTTGCACAGCAGCAAATGGAACAGTGGACCCTTTAGGAAGGGTGTGACGGCATCAAGAACAAAACAAGGCCGCCAAATGATGGTAACAGTGCACCAGGTTGTAAAGTTGCCCACACAGAGATCACACACAACACAAACACAACCCCCAGTCAGCCACTCAGTATGGCTTCGACGTTACGTTTCCTTCGAAGGGGTGATAATGTTATAAGTTATAACCCCTTGGCATTTTAAAGCCGTCTAAACATCCGCTTCGGGTCACCACACTAGTTTCCTCGTTGGCACAGTTCTCTTTAGATAATAATGCATACAGTGGTACCCATCCACTGCTCGATACGCAGGTCATCAGCTGAAAACCCTGGGTCAGGCGTTATTTCGGGGGCGTACTTAGGGGCAACTCCCCGTGCCAGCTTGACACTGCCCCCGCGCATCGGGCATATCGAGTCCCTTGCTGCCTGATGAGACTGGAAGCGTGCTTGTTGGCACAGTGATCTTTATATCACTGGTTGGTAACATTGCCCCCCCTTGCAGGTTTGGAGAATGCACGGAGCACATTATAGATGGGGGTATTTCTTACCAAGTGGAGAGGAACTTTCTGCTATCACTAAACTGGTGGAACAGGGTCAAGTAAGTTAAACCTTCCTATATCAATTCTTCATTCGTATCCTGACCTGTGTGTCAGGAGTATGCAGGTACCCTGCTAGTATCCCGACATGTGTCAGGGGTGTACAGGTACCCTGCAGGTATCTTGACTTGCGTCAGGGGTGGGCTGGTACCCCACAGGTATCCTCACCACTGTCAGAGGTGGGCCGGTACCCCGCAGGTATCCTCACCACTGTCAGGGGTGTGCAGGTACCCTGCAGATATCCTGACTTGTGTCAGGGGTGGGCCGGTACCCCGCAGGTATCCTCACCACTGTCAGGGGTGGGTCGGTACCCCGCAGGTATCCTCACCACTGTCAGGGGTGTGAAGGTACCCTACAGGTATTCGGACCTGTGTTAGGAGTATGCAGGTACCCTACAGGTATCCTGACATGTGTCAGGGGTGTGCAGGTACCCTACAGGTATCCTGACATGTGTCAGGGTTGTGCAGGTACCCTGCAGGCATCCTCATCAGTGTCAGTGGCATGCAGGTATCTTGACCGGTGTCAGAAATTAGCCTAATTTGTTTTTGATTCAGCGTATCTCAGGGTGCGTCATTAGGAGATTTTCTGCTTGCACCCACGTGCCCCATAGAGAAGGTAACTATGGGAGCGCCTCCTCTCTGTAACGTCAGCATCCGAAACTGATGAGGATGTTGAAGAACAAAATATTTGCCCAAACTTGGAATTGAACCCGGGACTCCGGGTACAAGGCCCAGCACGCTATCCACTAAGCTATCACTTCACCCCATACCAGAGACTCCGGGTCCAAGGCCCAGTACGCTATCCACTAAGCTATCACTTCACCCCATACCAGAGACTCCGCGTCCAAGGCCCAGTACGATATCCACTAAGATATCACTTCACCCCATACCAGAGACTCTGGTATGGG
>Ga0224501_10002135_pt1 | contig 15453 bp, 8 predicted proteins | sample SF_Oct11_sed_USG_4_FD_169105 | JGI IMG/M metagenome (GOLD analysis project Ga0224501, IMG submission 169105) | Sediment microbial communities from San Francisco Bay, California, United States - SF_Oct11_sed_USGS_8_1 | ecosystem: Environmental > Aquatic > Marine > Sediment | place: USA... | reverse complement strand
AAACTAAATATGCGATATTATTTAATGGGTAGTTCAAATCAGGGTTCTTGTGTCATCTGTGAGATAGCTACGGCTTATGTAGTAGATGGGCTGTTGTATCACACCAGACCGAAGCAGTAATGTAACGAAAGATACAGAACAGACTTTTCACTCGATAACAATGTGAAACTGAAACTACTACTACTAGTACTAACTAGGTTAGGTATAACTATAACTATTAATTACTAGTATAATTATAACTAAGAAACTGCTGCCGATCTTTTGGTGGCGACTGGTGAGTCATTGGCGAAGTCCCCTGAGTCACAGAGTCGGTTGAGAATAATAGTTACGTAGGCTACTGGATACTGTGTACTGCACCGTTGCTGCTGCATCTGTAGTCTAGAATTGTGATTAGAACCAGAACTAATTTACTAAGAGTAAGAGTTACTGTTGTGTTAGAAGTAGAATATTGTCTTGCCGATAGCTCGATATCTAATTGCCTTTCGGCTTTCAGGTTCCAGTCACTGTCACTTGTTCCAGCTTTTACATTCCCAACCAAGACAGAGCAATATACTGTACTGAAGTCGCCTTTCGCTATGATACCGCCAACGGCGCAGCTAGCACAACAGGTCAACGCTTCATGAATCTTTGGTAGTGGAAAAACCAGTTGGGGAACCCCACTCTTTTTTGGGTTTTCCTGTAAAAGAAATAATCCAAGGTTTGCGTTTTTGCAAGATTTCTTTCGTCCTACACAGTGTATCAAATGATCTTAGTAAAATAATTGAATTTTTGTGTTGCGGATGATAAATTAGATATACTTCATGAACATCTCGAATGTCCGAGGTAATTTTCACGTTTGCATCTTTGAGACCTTTATCCGTTTTCCTGTCGGTGTTTCGGTAACATTGCGTGCAAGCAGAGTTTTGCAGCGATCGCATCCTACATTTCACATCAGATCTAAGGTATTTCAATGACAGGTTTCGTAGTTGGGTTTGACAATTTTTCAACTCGGACCATCACCTAAGTCAGTCTACACATCACCCACCGAAACTCGGCTACTCAAGTTATTGAGAGCGGAGGGGTGGATCTTCAACGGCCGTGGGTCGATCTTGACCCAATTGTCCACTAGTTGGCACCTCCATTTTTTTACCACGGTGTTCTGAAGCCCCCTCTCCCCCAACGAGGGGGAGGGGGCTTCGGACTTCGGGCTTTGTTACGTCCTGATGCTCTGCGTAGTAGTATTCTGAGTATGCACTGTAGCTAATGGGCTATGCTGACCGAATCATAGAGTGATACTGATATGGTGGACTGTCTTCCTAGGACCAGGAGGAACTCTAATCGAACCCAATGATTTCGGGAGAATTTTCAATCGGTTCAGGTTGTCCTCCCTCAACATCAACTCATCTCTTGGAGCCGAACCATCCGTCGCGCTTTGTTATTTCCACGTATTATCCCAGTCTATTTGCGGCCTTGATATTGGTCATTTTTAAAACTGGCGCGCCGGCATCCACTTTTAGTCACGAAATTTTGTGCGTGTGATCCAGATCACTTTCCGTCTCACCAACGAAGATAGTGTTTTTAAATTGCACTTCTCAATCATGTTTTTGAGCAGATGAGCAAAAATGTGACTGAAAACAGGTTTAGTTGCATGCAAACGATCATGTGAATGTGCCTAATGTCCTACCGGGGGAAAAGAGCCCAAGGTTCACCCACAGATCCTCGCGTTTATTGATTTTTCAGGAATCCACCATGGTATTCTATCTTTACCCGCTTATCTTTTCGTAAGCCACATGCCACTGTAGAAAGTGCATGTGTACCTCGCATGAGGCCAATCCGATGAATGTTGGTTAATGTGTTGCTGCTGTACTGATAGGTTGATCATCATTGGGAGTATTAAAACTTGAAAAGCTCACAATGATACGGCAAGCTACCTCTGGAATTCTCAGATATCTTGGTACCAGACCCTCAGCAATATCTGGCTTGAGGTCTTATGCAAGTTCGGACTCTCCCCGTATACTCATTACAGGTATGTATGCTGACTTGCTTGAGGATCTCTTCTCCACCTAAAGAGCATGTTAGTATAACTCTCAATGTATACAATAATTAATTGGAAATAATAATACGGTCCTATTTTTAAAGACGCACCATTCTAGGAACTTGCATCTCGGAACATTCTGATCCTTTATTGGAAATATTTGACCCCATTATAAAAGCCAAGCTGAGGTTGTTTGTTTCAGGTAGTATGGGACAACTGGGATATCCTCTTGCTAAATTGCTGAGGTAAGTTGTGACTTCTATGTGTGCGTTGGCCCAGTAACACTACTAGTCGCTTTCCTGTTTTGTTTTGAGTTTCAATGCTTGTCACGCTAGAGTTTGGATGGTAACTAGATGGTAGAAAACCTCAGATTTGTAATATTTGCATGTCTTAAGAATAGAGATGTTGCCACAAAAACGGCTCCGAAATGCGATAATTTATGGGGAAATCCAGACGAGTTACTATATCTCTATGAGATATTTCTTTCCAATTCCGTACGCTGATACCTGAAGTGTTTTCCCTTTTCTAGTGTATACAAATAAGCCTATTCAGTGACATAAAGTGACATATGTCACTGGTCTGTTACAATCTGTAAGCAATCACCAGTCATATGAATCAACATAATAGATGCATTCATATATTTGCAACCTCTATGTGCTCTGAGCCACTCACTGCTCAAACTGATCCGAAATCAGCACCGTTTTTACTGCATAAGTGATGGGCTCACCGAGCGAGTCCATATGTGTTACGTTCTCAGGGTGGTAGTAACTCCGGTTCAGTAGCAGGTACGCAAATCCGCAACATCTCTGATACAAACTGAGTAATCCAATATCAAAAGGTTCATCACCGACCATATTATGAAAGCTTCTACATCGAATGATAACTAATGCATGTAATCATTCCCGGTTTAGCTCAATGTAGTGATGATCTGTTGTATTTGTGTTGCTATGTGATCCTCTATTTTAGCTAGTTCTTCTGCACAAGTTCAAGTTGGTAAGGTAGCCATATTGCGCATTATACCCTAACACAAACCCATCTTTTTATAAGCCGTTATGTTCTTCCCATGGCGGCTGCGGTCTACAGGTTGTAACTGTAATGCAACGAATGTAACTCACTGTAGTTTACACAGGGGTTGTCTTATTCCACGCGGGTTCATAGAGACATCTTTGGGGCATGGGTACTGTGACTATTTATGTGAATTTATGTTGGGTGCCTCTAGCGATTTGGGCATGAGCTTTCAATGGCTGAAATGGAATAGTGCCAATGTAATGCGTAGTGCCTGCGCAGTGATTTTCGCTTTCTAATTCGGTAGCTGATATAATCGGCTGACTTCCGCACGCTTATTGGGCCGCATTTCTTTTCGTAATATGGTGAAGGTGGTAATGGCTACATCTCATCCCCCTTATTTCCGCTTAGCTATTGGGTAGAACTCACCTTTTGCACTTGTCTCATCTCTGTCTAGAGCGATGAGGTCTACACTCTGTGAGCTGTTTCTTATTTGGTCCATGTAATGTTTACAGGGCGAGATATGGAAAGGATAGCATAGTGGTGTCAGATATAATCAAGCCCGCACCCAATGTCTATGACGAAGGTGAGCCCATCTTGATTGCATTATCAGCCGCATACCAGCTAGCCGTAGGGGACAACTGATTGATTTGATGAATGCAACCATGATATCCTTTAGGTCGAAAGTACATCAAAGCTATTTTTTCACCCTTTGAAGTGAGGGCTGGATCAGCCAACAAATTACTCAGGGGATCTTCAATATTGTAGGCCCTTATATCTTTGCGGACATCTTGGACTTTAAGAATCTTCAGGAAAAGGTGGTAACTTATCAAATTAACACCGTGATTCACTTTAGCGCTCTGCTCAGTGCTATCGGCGAGCACAACACGCCGCTAGCTATGAGAGTCAACATAGAAGGTCTGCATAATATTTTGGAAGTGAGCAGACAGTACAAACTAAAGCTGTTTGTACCCAGCACCATAGGTAAATATTACAATGTAGTTCTTATGTAATAACTATCAAACATACTAGCTCTTCTAAGATATTCGTTTCATTGAATTTTAAATTTCAATTAGCTGTTATGCGGTGCCTCAGGAGTGAGTAGACTCTATCGGTATTGGTTATTGGTAATGTCCCCTAATAACTCGACTTCAAATTTGGTTTTACTTGCCAACGTCACATGTACCCTGTACCGGAATGGGTCATGATAAGCTTGCTCGATCTCATCACTAACCATCTGATGATTGGTGGTTTCATTGCATTTGGTAATTGTACGAATATTGCCCAATGACTTTTAGAAGACAGATTAGCCAGTATTTGTTTGAAGTTGTCCTCTTCTGCCTAAATATGTATAGGGAAGAACAACTCCAGATAACTGATGGAAACCTGTTTTATGATTTCAGGGGCTTTTGGACCTACCTCACCTCGTAATCCAACACCCGATATTACTATTCAGAGACCACAAACCATATACGGTGTATCAAAAGTACATGCTGAGCTTATGGGCGAAGTGAGTATGGAGTTTGTTTGAAATGTGATCAGTATTTTAAATTATATATTTACATATATCCTAATTAACCTTATATCCTCTGTCCTCCTTAGGTTGTTAGTATTTGTGATCTAGATTTTCTATATTAGTTGTAATTCTCCTATTTTGCCTCCCATTTTCGATATAGTATGGTAGTATGAATGTGCAATTAGTTTTTTTTCATATTGCAGTACTATAACCACAAGTTTGGGTTGGACTTTAGGAGCCTAAGATTCCCCGGTGTAATTTCAGCTGATACTCAGCCAGGCGGTGGGACTACAGGTAAACCTTTTACCATCAAAATCGGACCTGGCCGGTCTATGTGTAGAGCTATTCTTCTCGGGGAGGATAACTCTATGAGACTCTATTACTGTCAAAGTCCTTACACAATTTCCCGGAGATAACTCCTAATCGGAATAATCAGCCAGTGAATGAATGACCTAGGTTTACAAAAGTTTTTTTCAGTCTAATGATGGAAGTAGTTTATTCTTGATTACGAAAACAAAATACAGGCTTAAAGAAGTTAAAGGGGTTATGTCATGGTCAAAAGTGTTTTCAATTGTTTCGGATTCCAAAGCCTACCATGAACAAATGACCCAATACCCAGCTCAAATGGAAGATTAAATATAGCCCTATCCAATGCGCATACTTAGAGCCCTCGGCAACGCACTTTTCAGACCGTCCACGCAACAGAATTGGCCTTGAGATAGGAAACTAATGCAGTGCTGTGGATGTTTGCATTGAGGCCCGAATGCAACGGCCTCTATCTAGGGCGAGGGAAAACCCAACAAAGCCCTTCTTATAACTTGAGTTTTCTCTGAGATTAGGTTCCCTTTCGAGTTATACTCGATGTTATGAGGGAGAGAAGATCATTAGGTTACTAAATTTTAGTAATTAGATACCATTTTCTTTCTGTTTGGCCCATTCGGGCCATAATTATTCGAGTGACCGATGCCCGCTTTTTGGAAAAGAACCACTCGCCATCGTTGCGATGAATACGGAGTTGCTTCCCTTTAAGAATGGGGAACACAACTCTGAAAGTGCATCTACTTTCGACCGTGGCTTAACCCCTTTAACTTGTAATGTACAGTATTCAGTTTTATTTCAATCATCTTTGTCTCAAATAGGTACTCCCATGGATTTTGAATCGCTTTCACAAAATCGATAAAGCAACTCCTCTCTGACGGTGTGTGATTTCCTCACAAATACCTGCACTTGATTTCAGGAAATCTACCAAACCACGTCGAACCTGAGCATTATCACTGAAAACTAAGCCATTCTGTACCAGCATTCAATATTTGACTAGCTGTAGGTGTTAATAATCCTGTTTGCACACAGTGCAGCTCCTCATGACTAACAAAATGGCTGTCGATTGAATTTCTTTGTAACCATTATACCCATACACTTGTCCATGAAATTGCAACCGTAACATCCATGCCTGTGCATACTGCGGTAGGTGCTGCGAGATTTATTCAAACTTTCATTATAATGCATTTGAACCTAAAAGTATGCTTTTGTTTGTGATTTGCTAACCTCAGCGCCATTGTTCAAGCTGTCTATATTTCTGTACGTTGTTGCACGCATAGTGTCCGTCAGCCTAATGTCATGGGTGACTTTGTAGATTATGCGGTGGAAATGTTCCACGATGCCCTGCACCCCAACTCTCTACACCGCTGTTACCTTCGACCAGACTCGCGCCTGCCTATGATGTATATTTCGGATTGTCTGCGCTCTATAGAGCAGTATATGTTTGAGACGCGGTCTGACCAACTGAGCCGACGCACTTTTAATGTGGCCGCCATGAGCTTCACACCGGCTGAGCTTGCTGAGGAGATAAAAAAGCACGTACCCGAGTTTCGTGTAGAATATGAGCCAGATGAGAGGCAACTAATTGGTAAGGCTATTTACCACACGCTGGTAGCGCGCAAAGCTTTTTGACAGCAAACAGCTAGGATGTGCTGCTTTAATCCAGCAGGCACCTTGTGTATGCTAGATAGACCAATGAAAAACCTTTAATCGACGAATGGTGAAAATAAGTACCTAATATGTACTTTGAATTTTAATGTGTATGGGTGTCGCCCTTTCTCTACCATTGTCTCCGCGTAGAGTCATGTTGAACCTTTCAATCCATGCAAGAAAACCACCCCCCCCAATAAATGTTCTCCCTGCTTAGACTGTTCAGAGCTGTGTGCGACCGCCAAGGGTGCTCCTCCACTTCAAAATTAGCTTAACGAAATATTGCTCATAGATGGCTGGCTGACCTGTGTCTGATTAGCCGCTGTAGGTTTTTAGATGAATTGTACTGCATCGTTTTCCTAATGGATAGAGCTGGTCCAAAGGCTGACGTCATTACTCTAATAGATAAACTCGGTGAAGTCAACGCTTGTGAAACCATCATCAATTCGTACACAAGAGTAACTGGAAGCCTTTTACTTTGTTCAGAGAACCCCAAAACAAGGCCACTGCAATAATGCCAAACGGCGTGAAGAATCACCAACGCTTTCATTTAATGAAGACCGTTTCTCCGAGTCCTCACATGTATGATATATTTGCCTGCTGTGTTAATACAACATTTGATACAATTTTCAAATTAACCTCTTTGTTTAATTACATGAGGTGAAGGACACCTTGCATCACAGCATACTCCGTGCCAATGGTTGGTGCTGTTGGAGCATTCTACTGAATCTCATGTTTTTAGCCGACACCTGGCCGGAAGTGTTTGATGATACCGGAGCTCGTTCACAGTGGGGTTGGAAGCACGAGCATGACCTAACCAGCCTTGTCAACATCATGTTCCACAAACTTAAGGAACTCCGAAGTAATATTGAGTAATTGATTTGTTTTTTAAACTGAATCGCTTTTCGAGCAATATGGCAGCTTATATAGAACTCTTTATTGTAAAAACAGATGGGCAGCTACTGATTTTGTTTTATCCTCGTCAGAATCTCACACCCTTGTTTTGTATATGGATAAAGACCTGTTTGACACCATTCCATTGGCTTGTTTCATCACTATCCAATATAAATACATATTCTAAGTACCAAGATCCACAGATTTTAAGAGGCAATCCTATTAAGGACTACTCTCTAGTAATAACACGGCCAAAACTAATAAATTATATTGTTTGATATTATTTCTAAACCAATCATATGTAACTTGTGCCTGTCAGTGCCTGTATGTCAGTAAACTCATCCGTCAATATAAATGATTCGTCTGCTGCAGTGGTATCAGCCAGGGGTCACGCTGCCAATGTACATTTCTACCACAATATCTAACTAATGATGCCATTTAGGCTAAACCGGTGTGTTTATAATAGTGGGAGTGCGTTGGTTGATTCTCTGCTCAACACACAGTGCTGATTAGAAACTACAGAGTGAGCCTTCAAATCCTGCATACTTCATCGGGTTAGCCAGTTTAACAAGAAGCACCTTCGAAGCAACACCATGGGTCAGCGGCAGGTGAGTAAAACCATGCAGTTATTCTTAGTCCTAGAGTTGTATATCTTCAGGTGCAACATTTGGGGATGCAGAGATCATCTTGGTCTACATGGATGGCATCACTAAGTTAAACGGATGTTTTCAGAATGTCCATGGTTTGTCTACTTGTCTACTCTATGAGGGAGGCTCTTTCGGCGAATCTGGTAAAGGAGAAGGTGCCAAGTGACCCACAAACCAATCAACCCAGGTCACCTGGTCCTCAGCCAAATGTGCTACCCACCTGTGTCATGATCTTGGCATAAAACTAAAAGTGTGATATACCACAAACTAAGCTTATTTAGATATGTTGTAAAGATAGCAATTTTTGTAATAGCCATAGGGTCATAAGCTGCGGTCACCCACCTAGCCAAGTTGAAGCACGCTTTTCTATGGATACCACGCCATAGTCCAGCCTACCCGGGGGACCTCAAGTGTTATGTGGATATAAAAAGACGATTCTATGGCCGAATGTTACTGAACAGGTTTACTCATGCTGGCAGCAAAATTTGTATTGGCTGAGTTCAGTGAACATTATTGATTATCAATAATGGGGTATTATGCTTAAAACAGTTTAATTTCATGCAAACAGATCTGTGTTTTGTCTTAATTGTGACTGAAGTCGTATTTGGCTTTTCATTCGTAGTCTGCTTAGGACGTTTCAAATGCTGAAGACAAAACACTCTATTTTAAGCCGGATAAGCAGCTCTATTTCAAAATTTGCCAAGGGTTAAACTACTGATTATAAAAACCTGTTGCGGGAAGAAATTGTGTCAAACTCGATTATATAACTAAACAGATCGCTGGTTACAACAGGCGCGGTTCCTGTGGAGATTGACTGAGCCGGTGTGCGAGAGTGGGAATTGTGGGTCTTCAATAATCAGGGGTTTTAAGGCTGAGCTTTCATCAACTACTGGTTACTGCGTTTCAGTCAAACATGGGAGGCATGCAGGCCAAGCCTACAGATAATCTCACACAGGAGGAGATTAAAGAGTTGGAAGATACCTTTAACCTCTTTGATGATGATGCGAGTGGGTCTATAAGTGCTGATGAACTTGGACAGGTAAGTCTCATTATCCACTAGGTCGAAAGACACAAGTTTGGGTAGTATGGCACCAAAGCTTATGTATCTATGAGCCCTTTTCGGAGATTCTAGGCCTTATTGAAGAGTTTTTCACAGAAACAGTATTTTTTGCTCTGTAGTGACCTTATGGTCCTTATTCTGACCCTATGGAGAAAGTGTAAGTCTGCCTGGACTAGATGGACACGTTATTCATTTTTTAAACAACATAAAATAAGCAATCTTACTGAGATTATGACACCTTACCGTGAACAGATTATTCCCAAAGCCACATAGCCGTACTGCTTTTACAAACCAAAAGGCTAGTTTTTCTTATATCAGACCCAATTCACAGCCTCACAATCAAAAGTCGGCTAGATTTCTTCAAACATACAGGGAATGACGCTAATCTAGTTATGAATCACACAGCTATGGGAAATTAAGTACTGCGTAAGCTATGATTGTGATGCATCACTCTAGATCATATACTGACTCATAGAAATGAACACCGCCACGCGCAGAATTAATAAGAGTGTACTCTCAATTACGTCTGCAACACAAACGGAGTCAGTCAGTCAGTGAGTGGGTGGATATATAAATGGGTTAACAAAGATATAATGTACCAATAAAGCAATAGGGGCGGCATCTCAATCAAATAAGCTACAGCAATGTGTACCTGTGTGACTCAAAAACAGAAGAACAATGATTAGCGACCGCATTGTGATCTAATTTCTTTGACACGAGGGCAGAACATGGCAACCACCCCACATGCATCAAACTGCGCTATGCTACATCTCACAGTGGCCGATGCCAGTCTCTATATGGCACATTTATATACATGTATGTATTGCGTGAATAAGCCTTAATATATAGGGGCTTACATGCAGGAATCATTTTTGTTCCAGCTTAAAACATCTGACACGCTGCAACTAAAACAGAACTCACTGAGTACCTGTACTTAAGTCCCAGGGGAGATCTTGCTAAAAGAAGTGGTTTGCACCATTGAATGAGGATTCCAGCAGTTCTAGCTTTGTTATTTGAGTACAATCTGAAAATAATTAGAGCACAAAACACCAACATGCACCGTGTACCACTGCTGAAGGGACGCTTATCAGACAGGGTCACCTTGGCATCTTGAAGACAGCTGCGGTTTTTTCTTGGTATGGGCGTTTAGCAAGCCTATCACTCCAACTTGTTAATGCGAGTTCGGATCACCGGAGTAAAATTAAGGCCTTGTGGTAACATGTGACAAATGGCTTAGTTCAACCCACAACCTCCCAGGGCCATCCATTTAGTCTTGTAGCTCGTGGTTCGAACTGAATCGGCGGGTGCTCTGGTAGAGTGAAGCTAGCTCTAGGCATAGTCAGATTCTACTACGCCAACCCGGCCCAGACAACAACTTCATTAGCGTGGTCATGTTGTACTGCGACTGACAGTAAAAACCTCTATGGTTGGAGAGCAAATTTGGAAAGGACAAAATCTCTGGGGATCTTTTGTCCTGATGAGTTCACATAGGTGCACTTACGCACATCCGAGGCTTGGAATAGCACCGTTGCAGGGAGTGTAATTTGGGCATTTGGGTAACAACCTAATCATCTTCAGCTACAATATTATGGTATGGCTTTCATTATACATCTGCGCGTAAAGCGCTGTCTTAGCCAGGCAGCTCACTGGGATAAGTATGCTCGGATGGTTCTCATGTGGCTGAGAAAGTTTAACAAAGCACATACCAAGGACTGAGTTCAGACGTGTTATTATTAAGAGCATTATTACAGGCTATTATCTGCATGGGGTAGACTAAAACAAGCACAATATTATTGATTTTGTCAACACAAATGCAGAGAAAGTTAGGTTGTAAAAATACAAAATTACAGGTATTGCTTTTGATTCCTTACAGCCTGTCCAACAGCCCTCATGCAGCTTTCTAGATTCACAAATAAGATTCTGGTTACCTTTTGCAGTACAGATTAGCTATTAGGTTAATTTGAATTGATATAAAACATACTTCAGAAATTCATGGTACTCCCACAGGCATGGTACGCCCACAGGCATGGCTTTTATGAATCAGATGTATAAATTTTAGTTGAAGGCTGGTATGCTCACCAATTTTTCTTTAAACATTCTCCTACATTGTATAATAATAGATACATGTACACAATTGCTCACATGTGAATAACACACATATAGACTATTCATCCTATTCCATCACCTACTCAAATTCTTATTTTGGGATTATTAAACATGAGAGAATCATGGCAAAAATGGTAAGGTATTATGAAATATTATGACGAGTTGATTTGAATACAGTGGTAATCTGTGCTACAGTAGCTAGCGCCCAAATAGCGAATCATATGTGTAGACTAGTTGGGTAAAAATATGGTCAATAATTAAAACAAACACTGCTTTTATAAAATCCAATTAAACAATACTCACAGTCACATGAGACACGGCTATACATTGAGGAGAGAATAACTATATACCTTCTACACGCACAAAGTTAAACTCATAAGGGTTCATCGGATGGGCTAATGGGCTGATCTGAGGGCATAGAAATTATCTATGTCCGTGGCCATGTGACAATGATGATACTTTTTACACCAGCATTTGGCCATTCTGGGCCTAATGCTTGTCGGCTGCTATGACTGGGATTTGAACCAGGGTTCTTAAGGTTTTGAGCCTAGTGCACTACTTCTGAGCTATCCCACTATTCCTAAATATTATTGTCATGCTATTATCATCTCTCATCTGAATAGGTGATGAAGGCCTTGGGACAGAACCCAACTCCAGAAGAATTGGAGGTCATGTTACATGATGTAGACACGGATGGCAGTGGCACTATAGACATTGATGAATTCATCACCATGATGGCAAAGAGGTCAAAAGGTAATCATTGTTATAACAGTCTGTATGGCATCAATAAATTACAGAGTCAGTTATGGGTGAGCATATGATTAGTGAGCTCTTTGTTGATTTGTCTCCTTGATAAGGTTTCATGAGTTATTAAAATTTCATGCATCTATATATATATGAATCATAATGACATAACCTCTAGAGGTGCCTAGTACTTACTGACAGAGGTCTCACTTGTCCCCATGTCTGAACTACTTTTATAATTGGTTATGAAATTCATGTTGCCGTTGGCTGCTGTTTCACTTGCCATCCTTACCAACAAACTACTTGCGGTCAGTTAAATGGTGGGAAAAACTCTGTCAAACTGCAAAATACAAAAACTACGGCAACATAAGCAAGGTCAGATAGTGCAGTTATATAGAAAATACTCATGACAATTTTGACAAAAGCATGCTTGCAACCGAGTGGTTGCTCTCACCGTCCCTCATTTCGCTTCTTTATCATGAATTTGTGAATTTTGTAAACAAGGATTAATCTTAATAATGTCATCCATGTAAAATAAAATCAATCTAACCTCGCATACAAAAATCTACATTTCCTAGAGTTATCCTCCCCTAATAAGTTGAGAAGATAACTCCATACTAGAGCTGGTACCTCGATCATATCATCTCTGTAATGCTTAGCCAAACTGAAATCATTTTGATATGGTTCATTCTGCAATGGGTGCCTACTGTATAATTCCCATACTATGTGGTAACAGACAATGACCCCGCCTGGAGCTATTTTGCAGCAATGTACCCCATGAGAGAAAAAATCAGGCCGCTTCGCAGGGGATTGATAATGAAGCTAATAAGCTTAACCGGGTCTGTTTCAGGGTATGAAAAAGAGGTGAAGATGGCCTTTAAAGTTTTTCACAAAGATGGCTTTATCACAGAAAAAGAAGTTCGATGGCTATTCGCTAGCATCGGAGAAAAGATCACAGACACTCAGGTCAAACAGATGATGAAAGCGGCAGAGGCTAACAAGGACGGCAAAATCAACTATAAACAATTTTCAACCATGATGAAAGGCATTTTAGAAAGTCAGGATATGGGCAAGGCAATGGCAGAACAAAAATAGAGTTGTGCTCTCTTTACCATATTCTATATCTTTCTGATTGAATCACTCATTACATGTGTCTGGTTGGAGGCCAATTGTACTCACAGACACAGTCATTTGCATGGACTCACATTCCATTCTCAAGCAAACTCCTCTCCGCCGCATCATTATTCATCCGACAGCATTGCCACTGTTAGCTTATCATCACATATTCTTCTTATATATAATTTGATAATCTGATGATCTGAAAATCTGATAATCCAATACTCTGATGACAATTTCTCTAAGTCCTGTTGTGCATTTTACTCTGTTTTGCATTGTAAAATAAACTCTAAATCTAACCTATAAACTAATTGGATATAATTTCACCCTGAGGCCTGTATTGCGGATCAACATGAGTTTTCTTCTTTCAGCCATTGTCTGTCTATGGTTGGACTTCAGCCTTCCTCCTCGATGTCCACAGGTTGTGTGGTGCCATTGAGGGAAGATGGAGCCATTTTCTACCACGGGTTGGCAGAGTGTAATCAGCCAAGGAAAGCTCCCTCGAAATACTCTGCCATGGCCGGGAATTGAACCTAGGTCACAGGGAGGGCAAACAGTGAGATCCATTAATTCTCCCACTGAGATATTATGACATTAGGATGCACTAAGTTGAAGACGGGAGAAGCGCTTTCTTACTATTTCATACCCATTGAGAACTGCAGTTTATAAATCATGATGTTGTCCCCAGCCAAGTTTCAAATGGGTATTAATTAGTTCATAGTCCCAGGCAAAAGACCAAAGCCAATGCAAAGTTAGTGAGAAATGGTAGACAGCTTTATAGGTGGGCAGCCCCAAAATCATTATATATCACAAAACGGAGTTAATATTTGGACTAGAATGTACCTTAATTGTGTCAAGTTTGACAAATCAAACTGTTTCCTGTTGGTATAGTATAAAAATATATAGTTTCGGAAAGAAGAAAATTAAAAAAAGTTATGATGAGGCTGTTTTGGGTTAGATTGCTGTTTCTCACCAGTTATGTCTTAGCAAGGAACACCACTAGCGGTCAGCAGCACGAGCGGTCAGCAGCATGAGCGGTCAGCACCACGAGCGGTCAGCAGCACGAGCGGTCAGCAGCTATGCTCAACCTCATATGTCACAGTTGACAGAATCAGCAGTCACTTACCTACTTATGATTGTTCTTCACATGATTTATGATCGCCGATTCCGAGTAAAACTTTTTCATACACTTTATACAGCTCCAGTGATGAATATCGAATCCGTTACAAATACAGGTTTCATGATGTTTGCCCAGGATCACCAATGACGTGAACATCTCCTCGCAGTTGTACAATACATTCGACTTGACAGTGATTGTCCAGAGATGGCATAGTTGTATCTCGAATCAAAGAAATTCAAGATACTTAAAACATAAGATTGCAGGTATTACATGGTGAGTAGAGGATGTGTTCGCTTTGGCTCCATCAAGCTACGTGACCTTTAACTATCACTGAACAGCATTGATATGAACAAACGAATCGGCAATCAGTCCTCAGTACAATGCCGAACTCAAGGACAGTTTCATCGAGTTCTGGTCTCATCACAATGGAGAGATTTCATTGGATTCACTGCAAGTTTTGTGGAATAGGTAGACAACTCCATAAATTAGGTATGGCTATTACAGAAGTTGTTTACCCCATGGCCTATAGCATAAAGATAAGACCACGCGTGATAATAACTGTAGCGATCTCCGCATAGTTATAGCAACTATTTGTGGTCGCATAAGCGAATTAGTTTGATCTTGAGTTTGGTGATTGCCTATCAATATAATTCACATCAATGCAGGACAGACAAGGGGTTTCCCAACCGCAATCTAGAGTCCCTCAATTGAGGGCTCATTTGTGAGGGAGTATTCCCAAACTAGAACCAATCAAGAGGCAAGCTTTGACACCACCGCTAATCTCTAATTCCCGGCATTCCTACTCGGCATTCATTTACTGCACGGATTTATCACAGAGTGGTTGCGCCCGTTGCGTTTGTACACAGCAAGAGAGCTCAACATCGCAGCACCATCCTTCATACAGACTCAAGTGTGCCAGCACACGGACTGATGAGCGACCGTCTCAATCAAACGCTAACCAAGTGAAACCGTGTTACAAAATAAAGACAGATCGAATGAACGAGAGATGAAATGAATCCAGATTTCAACATAATGCAGGCAAGCAGAAGGCAGCTGACCTAACACAGGTGGGGGATAATTTATTCTTTACCTTATTCATAATATATTGCGTATTAGTGTGAGATCTTGCATGAGGATCGTGACCAGGCCAATTGAATATCAACGTTTACTCTTGTAGATGGAGATACCATCCTCGGAACGGTGAACCAACAAAACTACTATGACAATAATTTGTCGAGGGTCACAAGTAGGAAGCCAAGAATG
>Ga0224501_10002134_pt1 | contig 15459 bp, 7 predicted proteins | sample SF_Oct11_sed_USG_4_FD_169105 | JGI IMG/M metagenome (GOLD analysis project Ga0224501, IMG submission 169105) | Sediment microbial communities from San Francisco Bay, California, United States - SF_Oct11_sed_USGS_8_1 | ecosystem: Environmental > Aquatic > Marine > Sediment | place: USA... | reverse complement strand
CTGACTCAGTGAAAACATTGCTCACTTTGGAGTGGTGTTACTAGCGATCCAGTGCACAATATGTGTGAAATATATGAATATGTCTGATGCAGTAGTTCATAACATAATTGATTACCCACAAAATTTCGTATGAACGAACGGTAACTCGTCTGCATTTGCCCACCAATGACGTCAATTCGGGACCGTTTTCAGTTTACAGCAACAGAAAAAGCAACTCCGCAAACTCTCTACTACCTAGATTGTGATTCCGTTCTTTTATTGGCTGAGCTAACGCGACACATTAGGATCAAACCGTGGGTTTACAGGTTATCGAAGTGATTGGTTGGTTTTAAACGGGTTTCCCAGCCGTGAAAACTTGCCATACAAATAGTTGCCGACTGTTAATATGGTTCTATTAGGATGGTTTTATACGGTAAACTTATGGGATCGGCTTGACTTTGAATCTGAAGACTTGGTAAGGTTTGCCAACTTCCCAGGGGTCATCATGCAAGGTCCCCTGGATGACCGGGTCAAGCCGGTAAAGATCAAAGCTAATCAGTCTTACTTCCGACGGAATGCCTGTATGAGGTGATTAAATTTGATCGGTAGCCGTTTAAATCACTAAGCTTGTTGACTAATAGTCGGTTCAAACTAGGAACATTCTTTGTACGCGCAATCATTCTCCGGTCAAAGCACGAGCTAACAGCAAGGGCGGCTAGCAATAGCGATATTTTGTGATTATTGCGGGTCGGACTTGCGATAATTGCAAAATAATGCTAAAGACCGTTCTTTTGGATCGCTCTTTGGACGTTATAAACAATAAAGCTTTGGACGCTGTTTCAAAGAGACATCAACAACTGTCAAGAGGCCACGGTGTAGCCCGTGTGAACTGCTTCCGGTCAGGTCGCCATATTTCTTTTAGGTGGCGCTGGCAACAGTGACCACATGCTGAGCTACGTCATCAGGCGGAAGGAACGATTAGGCCTGAAAGAGCATTTGTGACCGCTGACGAAGACTCTTTCTAGTTTATACCGACCATAATCGCGTGGGGATTTATATTTCAGAGTGGGAGGATAAACCATTCATAGATTTCTTACGCTCTCAGAAGCTAACGCCAAATCTCATCAGATACGTCGTACACGCTATAGCGATGGTCTCCACCTCGGCCACCACCAGCGCGGGAATGAGCCAAACTAAACTATTCCTCAAATCTGTCGGTAAATATGGGCCAACTCCATTCCTCTGGCCTCTATACGGAGGAGAGATCAACCAGGCATTCTGCAGGTTAGACACGTACTGTCAAAACATCAGTAAAACCATGATCTCGGCAGTCAACTCCGTATTGCTTCCTATTTGGAGGGTGGCTTAATGGATAGCGTACAACATTGGACAAAGGGTCCCTTGCTCGATTCTATGTGCGTTCCGCACTAATCTGGTTGTGAATCGTCAAGTTAAATAAAAGAGGCCGTCCTCTAGAGCTGCCTTATCCATTGGGTACGTCGGTGCGAGCAGAAAATCCCCTACTAGCACATGTATTCCGGAAACTCTGAATAAGAGACTCGGGCCAATTTCTGCTTACGATTCCTGACACTGATCAGAGTAATATGATAACTAGAGAAGCGGGGTTATGATAACTTTTATTACCTAGTTGAGATATATCTGCGACGACCTCACAGTCACTATTAGAGTATGTCATGGCCGGGGTTTGAAATGATTTTATTACTTTTATAAACCCGGCATTTCACCTTTTGAGTTCTCCCGTTTCTATCGGCATCGAGTTTTTATTGTAGAATGTCGGCAGTTTTTGGCGGAGTTTATATTCTTCACAGAACGTTGACCCAAATAATCTCTCAAGACAACAAGTGAGTCACTAGCTGACCCGATTGGCTTCACAGAGCTAAGATTCGGAGGTTATCTCCACATAACCTATATACACCGCTGTTTTGATATTATTATGAGGGGCACCGAGCTCAGTAAGTCAGGTAATAATAGGCATTTGTGTATTGTACAAATTAGTCAGTAGGTGCATTTGTCTGATCGGTTTTTCGTCGCTCTTTCTGTAGATTAATAGGAGCAGTGTGTAATGAGGGAGTTCGGTTTACCTGTAAGTGGCTAATTACTAACCCGGACTATCTGCTAGGACTGACCAACACTAGGCGTATCTCACGAGCGATACTTCTCACATACAGAAGTCTCTCCACCAGTGTTCAGGAACAGGTAATCTATTCTATAGTCTATGTTACTAAAAATCCCTATTGATATATTCCGTCAGCTGAATGCGCTGTGCCCGAGTGGTTAGAGCCCCCGTTTTCCAATTTAGTCGGCTGAATGAGCTGTACCCGAGTGGTTAGAGCCCTCGTTTTCCAATTCAGTCGGCTGAATGCGCTGTACCCGAGTGGTTAGAGCCCTCGTTTTCAGTCATACTTTAGGCCATTGTGTCAATGTGTTGTAGGCCGTTTTGTTGAGTTTGCCTGTGGAGCAAGGGGATCCTGTCAATGTATTGGAGCTTGGTCCGGCAGCTTGTGTTTGTCCCCGGCAGCCGGAGGCCCTCCGTAAGTGTTTTCCCTAGCAACAGAGGGTCTGCGTAAGTGTTTATCCCAGCAACAGAAGGTCCGTATGTGGTGCATTGGAACTGTGATAATTATATCCGGGGGTGGGATAATCAGAGGTCTGAACAGCTGATGAGCAACAAGAGCCTTCCTCATAAAGCAGACGACTAGCACGATCACATGAAACTAGAGCCCTTGTGATGACACTAGAGCCCTTGTTATGACACTAGAGCCCTTGTTATGACACCAGAGCCCTTGTTATGACACCAGAGCCCTTGTTATGACACCAGACCCCTTGTTATTATAATCATTATGGAGTTGTCCTCTCATGTCTTTTTTGTTCGTAGGGGTGGTGCATCTGACAATGAGATCGGTTGGGGATTCAGCCAAAGATGATCTGGAGCCATATGTGAATAAACTGTTCAGTAAAGGTGAGAGTGAGTGGAAGTTAGGGATAGTAGAGTTTATTCAAGTGCTACTGAAGTTTCTAAAAGGCTCCCATACATTGGTCTCTCACTGGATACCTGTTATACATGCACTTGGCTAACATACACATACTGGGGGACGAAACCCAAGTGCACCGTATTGCTCAATCGGATTCCTGTTGGAGGCTGCTAAGGTTTTCAAATGAAACCTAATGTGCCTCATGCAATGATGGACATATATAGAACATTGGGATTTTTATCATAACTTTGGAATGGGTCGTCTGATTGAGAAATGATTTCTTAGGTATCATCCTGACCGATGTAGACACCTTTCGGCCAATTTTCAGCAGAATTAGAAAAATAATTATAGTTGTCAATGCCCCAGTGGGGCCCCCCATACTTAGTAAACTCAGCTGCGCATGATCAATCTCGAACCACAAACCCCATCAAAACATAAACAATGCCAGATACCATCACTGACTGTTCAATCGGGATTTGCGCGGAACTTATTATCCCTTTAATTGTCTTACCCGTATTCATATGCTGACTATAGCCGGGTAAAGTTGAAAACGGCTGTGGCTTTTGTGCTTCTGCTGGTGGTCAAACCAATGAGTTCCTACAGTTCAAACTTAACTTAATATGCTTGCCAATGCTTCTGCATTGTGGTTATTTTAGTATCGGACCGTGTAGACCACTACCATATGCTAAACTCGGTGGAACTAACCCTGAGATAGGCACTTGCTGTGCAAACCCTTCGCTCAACAGACTACTTGTGAAGCCCCTTTTCAACTGGGCCTCTAACAGGCAGTCATAGAAATCTTTGCCTAAATCCCTGTTGTCTACGACATTCTTTCACGGATTCAACACGCCACGGGTTTCTTTGTCTGTAATCCTAAAGCCTCTAAGGGGCTCTATAGCAGTCATTCGGCTGGTGTGCTGAAAAGTTTGCATGGCGAGTCCCGATCTCCCCCAAATTAGAGGCGTTGGTGCCGTTTTGTCTTCTGTAAGAACTTGTTTAACGTAAACAGTTAGAACTGACCAAAATTACCCAAGACTCCAAACCCCAAAGCTGAACCAAGTGCTGAGTTGCTAGCTGAGGGTTTACTGAAGTTCCTTGTTGGAGGTACTGTAATCTTCACCAATATTTCCAGACGCTGATGACAGAAAGCCTCGCCTGATGTTTGCTTGTTACTATAATATGACAGATTTCTCTGAATCAGCTCCTCCCAATCTCCCGAGCGGAGTTCACGTCACACCGGGCCCGGACGCTACTATCGACTACGACTCCGCAGTTATCAAGGTATGGTATATAATTAGCCATAAAAAATATGCGTAGTGGCTACGCAGTAATCTATTGGCTAAGGCGCCATATACGTTTTGGGACAACGGGATAGTGGGATCATAAGTTCGTGGACTAAAGTTTTAGTTATGTTGAGTGCCTGGTATGAGAATGATCTCCTGTCGCGCGTTAGCCTGAAGATTAAAGTGCTATCTAAGTTTTTAGCACGCGCTTATACATTGGTCTGTCACTGCATACCTGTTATATATGCACTTGGCTAACATACACATACTGGGGGACGAAACCCAAGTGCAGCGTATTGCACAAACGGATTCTATATGAGAGGCTGCTAAGATTTTCACACGAAACCTAATGCGCCTCATCCAATGATAGATATATATGGAGGATTTGGATTTTCGAGCATAGCTTCTGAATAGGTGACCTGATAGAGAAATGATTTCACAGGTGTCATCCTGACACATGTAGACACCTTCTAGCCAATTCTCAGTAAAATCAGAAAGATATAGTTGTCAATGTCCCTGTGGGGCCAACATAATCAGTAAACTCCGCTGCTCATGACTAATCACGAACCACAAACCCCGTAAAAGACATAATCAATGCCAGATACCATTACTGAGTGGTCAATTGAAATTCACACACGACTTAAGCCACCCTTTAAGGCGCTTCTACAGTTCACTTTGGATCCGATCTGCCGTTGAATGGAAGCAGGCCGAGTCCAGTCTCGCACCTGAGTTAGTAGAATCTAAGGACTCTTGTACACTCCGAATGGATCCCTCGGACACCCGATCCCTGATCACTTTTGAGCCAATCAACGGCTACGAAACTGTTGATCGGGAAACAGTAACCATTTTCGATAATAAACTCACACGAAAGTTAAGTTGCCGCTTACTTGACGCTGAAGAAACAGTGGATGCAGGATCGGCATTCTGCTGCAGGCTGGTTCATCGGGAGTTGACGCCCACTTGACGACCATTTTAAGCGGGCTTTTATCGCCAACCGGGCGGTCACCACTTGTCTAAACTCCATCTGAGACCTTTGTTTTATAGGCTAAAGCGATATTCTCTGAGTTATGTCCCGAAGAGGAATTCCTACCCAGAATTCCAGACCCGGAAGACATTATATACTGCGATGATGCGCCAAAAGTGCCATCTAGTGAGCAACCGTTCTCCAATGAAGAGACTGATCAGTCCAGACAGGAAGTAGGTCAAGGCGACACAGGAAAAAACAAACCAATAGTAAGGGAGAATGTACCTGATGATGAGAGTAAGGATAGTACTACAGGAGACTGATGAGCAGTTAGTGGGTGTGGCATAATAGTCTGCACTGATTTACTGTCTAAATCAACCTGCTCCAAACTCTTGGTGCGTAAGCAGATTTTTTTTCCCGTGGTAATGTACTTTTATAATGCAGATAATTTGGTACCAGTTTTGTTATTTATTAAGATAATATGGATGATTCTCTACTAGCTTACCATTAAATAATAAAATTTATAAATAATAAACTTCCACTGGTGATGCTTTCAGTGCACAGAAGCGCAATGATGGCTGGTGGATCTGTGCGTTATTTACTTGATTCCATGAGGTGGTGATACCCGGTAATACGTTGGGTAGATTCGCGCGCTCAATACACTGTTGGGGTGAGGAAGCGCAGTTGAGTTCAGGATGGATTTCGATCAGATCAGAGTTGTCCTCTCTCAACTTTAACTCGTCAGTTAGAGTCGAACAATCATTCGCGATTTGTTATCCCAATGTAGTAAGCAAGTCTCTTTGCCGTAACCTTGACACTTGCCTAAACTACTACGCTAACGCCTACTCTAAGCCGCGGAATTCTGTTCGCAAGCTTTCGCTCGCAGACCATGACCGAAAATGAAAGATGCTTTGTTCAAATGGCGTTTTTCAGTCGCGCTCTTGAACAGCTTTTTAGATTTCGTGACCGAGATCCATTTAACGCGAATGAATCTAATACTTTCACTTCTTATTCTGGATTTTATCTATATCTAGTTACACATTATACCAATCATCGGTAACAATTCCCAAGATGTAGGCGGATAAAGCAAACCTTGATACCTTCACAAAAGTCGAAAATTGATCGGATCTCAGTATAGATACACTCATGCTTAACAAAGTGACTGTTATTATGATGACCTATAATAGTCATGTGACCTACATACTTTAGACCAGACTTTGAGTCAATTCGTTGTGGAAGGTGAAGCTGCTAACTGTATAGTTCTAGCTAGAACTGAGTAAACCTCAGTTATCTATTGTAGCATAATGCCACTGCTGCATCTCAGAACCATAGTGAAAGAACGAATGATGCGTTATCTTATCTTATTAAAGGGGTTATGTCATGGCCAAAATTGACTTCACTTGTTTGTAGATTCTGAAGCCTGCCATGATAGAGCCCTATCTAATGTGCATACTTAGAGACCTCTGTGGCGCAACAGAATTGGCCTCGCGATAGGAAATTAACACAGCTGTTGGTGTTTGCATTGATTTCTCGGCTTACGCGCTGATATTTGGAAAAATCTCTTGCAGGTGAATACTAGATTTGTAGTTACACAAGTCTGAATCGAGAAAATTTTCAACAAAAAAGTAGAAATAAGGTTCCAGAGTGCAGCTTTTCACCTCTGTCAGCGATAGAGGCCCGAATGTATGAGCCTTTATTTAGAGCCAAGGAAAACCGGGAAAGCACTTTTTATAATTTCAGTTTTCTCCAATATTAAATTAGTTTTGAGTTATGTTATGAGATTGAGTAACAAGCTTTTAGTAATTAGATCCTAATTTCTTTCTATTTGGGCCATGCGGGCCATAGTTATTCGAGTGATCGGTATTCGCTTTTTGGAAAAAGATCGCTCGCTGCAATGGATGAGGAAATGCTTCGGTTTAAAAACGGGGAACTCAACTCCGAAAGTGCGTCTAACCTCGACCGTTACATAAACCCTTTAATAGCTTGCACGAGTTGTCATGTATCACAGTAGCTACATTCCTGTGATAGAGTTCTGGCATTGGGTTTTAGGCGCATTCTCAGTTCCAATGCCTGAAAAATGTGTTTTTATAAACCATGTGCTCTGAAAGTGAATTCGATCACGTGAACAAAGTTCTGGGCCTGAAAGTAGGTGTGATAATTTATACAGTATCAAGGTTATCAAAATATCAAGGCTAACTATTGATTGCAAGCTCTTATGTTATGGTTGCTTCTTGGGTCACTTCGTTGTTGCAAAACTGACCGCGAAACAGACTGCACAACCTTTTTTTCCTTAGACACGCAACTCGCTAAGAGAAGACAACTCCGGTACACCCGAAACTGCACCTTGAATCCTTGGGGTTATATAACTGTGCCTATCTGTTCACGTGATCGGATTTATGGAATGACACTAATGATAATGAGAGTAAAAACGGGAGCTGGTCCAGCCAGGGCAGCTGTCCAAGCGTGCTTTCTGCAATGCACAGAAACTGCTTTCAGCAAGGCCATGGATGTCCTAAAATCTAGATTTGGGTCCCAGTTCGCCATGGCTGAACCCTTTGCGTTCAAACTAGACAGCTGGCCAAAAATATGCATGCATAATAATGGTGGTACTCAACATTATGGCGATTTCCTCGCACAGTGTCTTGTAGCAATGGAGCAGATTGAAGACCTCTACATTTCTAATGATCTGAAACAGCTTGCCGCTACGGGCAGCAAGCTGCCAGAATGGTTAAGCAGTAGGTCGAAAAGAGTTCTGGTGGGTTTAAGGAGGGTTAACGGCACCCAACCTAAGTTTAGAGAGTGTGAGTTTTGTGCAAGATGAGGCAGAGATACTGAATGATCCCTTCATGGCTTGACCCAGTGAAGCCAAACAAACAGGCCTATACGGTCAGACTGATCATTGTCAGACCATGTGTCACCTGTCAGGGAACTACACACCTCACTGCAGAATGTGAGGGACTCATTGATAGATCACACACCAAGAGATAAGTGAATAGAAAGGTTTTAACACAGAATTGTCTTCTCTTGATTCAGAACTCCGTCATGAAATGGATTTAACACAGAGTTGTCTTCTCTTGATTCAGTTCTTGTCATACAGTGATATAACAGTATATAAAGATGATGGATCACAGCAGCTGAGCAATATAACCGTGTCAACAAAATAAAATATTATCTTCTCATAAATATATCTCAATAAAATCTGGTGGATTTCTCGGAAAACAAACAACAGATCTGCAAAAATCTATTCGGAAAAATATAAATCGCTTGGTTATGGGAACGGATTCAAAAATATTGTCATCGGTTTTCGATTTAAAATAAATGGTTGATGAATTTGTGAGTGTATTTTGAGTATTATATGCAATCATCACCTGGCGTGACTCCACCCATTGGGGCTTAATTGCTGCGCGGTTCACTAAACTATTTTTTACAGAATCAAGTAATGGGAGACCGCTCATTAAGCTTCCACTTCCTCGTCATCAATGAAGAAGTTATTTGGGTTGTTTTTGTTGATTTTGAGATCAGGGGCTTTAGGTTGGGGCTCACTAGCGAGGTCATAACACTTTAACATATGATATTCACCGTGACCACTGCGATCTGCCTGCCCATACTTTAGCTTCTCGTGCCGTAACCTGCAACACAAACCAAGGATTCTCTCAGTTTACTCTTCTACTCAGACACACAGTCATCTTATTTAACGGGCCTCCTGACCCAAAGGCTTGGTCTGGAGGAGGGAATTATATGGGGAAATCATTCCCCCAGTGGAAGTCTGACTGTACCATGGGAGCCTGACAGTACAGTGGAAGCCGTGCAGTACTATAGGAGCCTGGCTGTACAGTAGGAGCTCGACTGTATATCACCCGTTGGACAGAAACCTTAATTTATTACAGGGTTCCAGGAACTTCGACCAAAATTATTGGAAATCAAATGAGATTAAACTCCTCGACTTTATAACTGATACATTGAAAAATAAAAGAAATTTACAATAAAAAGCTTTATCTAGGATAGAAAGCCCAAAGCGAGAGAGAGAGAGAGAGTGTTTGTAAAGAATATACTGGTGGTGAGCATCTGAGATTACGGAGCCAACTGTCGGGAGAGTGTTTAGAGAGGGGGATCTTATTGCTGAAATCTCATAAATTTTCCATCTTAGATTAGTCAGAGGTTCAAAGGCCCGATCGCTCCCATGATATTTCTATTTATAAAGACAGCAAGATGGCTCTCCAACAGCCACTTTCCACACACGCCTAATGGCTAACGTAGCCTATAAAGAGATTGTAACACATCACACATTCATAACTCCTCTGGATTTGAGATACTTTACAGCGTAACTCTATGAACACTCGGTAGCATCTAACCATGGCAGGAAGGGTATTAGCTGTGATATCACATCTTTAGGCTGTATACGACGGGAACACACATAGGATGCCCTGCGGTACAGTGGGAGCCCGGCAGGTACAGCGGGAGCCTGACTGTACAGTAAGAGCCTGACTGTACAGTGGGAGCCTTGCAGGCACAGTAGGAGCCTGACTGTACAGTGGGAACGACGGGAATACACATACGCCAAAATGGAGTCTTAAAGGGAACATTAATGCATCACATCTACTGGTGCTGACAAAACTAACATATCCATGGTCATAAATGGGATAGCTTAGGGTGCAGTGACACGCAATAGGGCTTTATGATACTGCTAGCTGTGGGAGCTGTGACACTGATTCAGGGACCATGACAGTGATGTAGTGAGTGTGACAGTGATGCAGTGAGTGTGACAGTGATTTAGTGAGTGTGACAGTGATATAGTGAGTGTGACAGCGATGTGCTTTTGACACTTATCTAGAACCTGTAACATTGGGGTCCGTGACACTGATTCAGGAACCATGACAGTGATGTAGTGAGTGTGACAGTGATGTAGTGAGTGTGACAGTGATGTAGTGAGTGTGACAGTGATGTCGTGATTGTGACACTTATCTAGAACCGGTAACATTAGGGTCCGTGACACTGATTCAGGGACCATGACAGTGATGTAGTGAGTGTGACAGTGATGTCGTGATTTTGACACTTATCTAGAATCTGTGACATTGGGGTCTGTGACACTAATTCAGGGCCGATGACAGTGATGTAGTGAGTGTGACAGTGATGCAGTCAGTGTGACAGTGATGGCATGATTGTGACACTTATCTGGAAACTGCGACTTCGCTGTGCTGATTGCTAGTACCATTCAGGAAGTGATACTGAAGCAACTCTCTAGTCAAAAAGCCAATAGAAAGAGCAAGAGAAGACAACTGCTGTGCATGGTGAGCTACCTTCCCTTCACACAGCTACACACTCGGTATAGCGACATGGGAAGCTGCTTCTAATATAGACAACACTGAATGAGTTACCTGATACCACCGTGTCTGGGGTGCCAGGCACTGACAGCGCGACGACTGTATGATATAGTGAGGGAGTAATCATAAATAACCCCTCCATCATAAGGAAACACAAAATCCAAAGTCAAGCAGAGTAATCGACTGCCCGATTGATTGATTGATTGACTGCTTGATCGATCAATGGATTGATTGATCAAACAATCCCTCAAGTCATCAGTTGATCAATGAATCTGGTTGGAAGATCAATTGATTGGTCGATTGACTGCTCGATTTATTGACTGCTTGATCAGTTGATGGATTGATTGATCAAGGAATCCCTCAAGCCATCAATTGATCAATAAATCTGGTCAGAGGATCGACTGATTAATTAATTGGTTGGTCGACTAATTGATTGACTGCTCGATTGATTGATTTATTCATTGACTGCTCGATTGGGTGATTGACTGCTCAATTGATTGATTGATTGATTGATTGATTGATTGATTGATTGATTGATTGATTGATAGATTGACTGATTGCTTACCTTTTGCCTACTTTATTGGTATTATCTAACCCGAAGGATCTATCCTGTAGCTGTTTAGCTATCATGTCATCGTCCACATGAAAAGTTTGCCTCGCATGATTCAGTCTCGCCTGAATCTCCCTCTGTACCTCCTGCAAGGTTAGAATCCTTCAGTAAAGCCCTCAATTACAGCCCTGTGCAAGATCCCTGGGCTATATATCCCAGCGCCCATTACATCACAGTGCCCCCCGTTCAGCACTGGTTACATCACAGCTAACGCCTCCAGCGCCCGTTACATCACAGCTAACGGCGCCCCCAGCGTCTCTCGCATCACAGCTAAAGAGTGAAGCTTGCTTATATGAATCTACCCCTGGGGTTACATCTATCATTACTCACCTCCTCTCCATCAGAATTGGCGGCCGAGTCCTCATGCACCACTTGGTGTGTGTTGGTCTTCTTCTCTATTACCGGGTGCTCTGGCATCGACATCGGGTCAACGAGTACATCGAACGGAGCCATTGGGTGCTGCCATGTGTTTATATTGTGAATATCCCAGGGCTCAGGCTGCCCAAAAGTACCTGCGGTAAAACACGGCTTGTTCTACATTTGTCACAAACCTGAGGCGGGGGTGGGGGTATTAGCTCCAAGAGTCAGCCTCAATATAAAGTGGAGCATTGATACCGACGAGCTTGCGGTGCTCCATGCTAACCCATAACTGGGGAAAGACAGGTATTTAACCAAGCTTTGCTATAATGGTGAAGACATCCTATGCGCAATAAAAATCTGTAGAGTGATGGGATAGATAGTGGGATGGCACAATGGGTAGAGAGCCAGGCTCAAGATCGAAAAATCCTTGATTCAAGTGTTAGTCATTCTAAGCGACCGCTGTAAGGATGATCTCCTCATACCCATTCTTACCTCCTGCTGCTCCAACAAGCCTCAGGCTTATAGAAATTCTTCTAAATACAAGAACTACCCCAATTGGACAATAAATAAATAAAATTGATACTAAGAAGTCCATTCTGTACTCACCTATATAATCGCCATTTTTATTCCATAATCTCACCGAGCAGTCGTTAGAGGCTGTGATAAGCAGTTTATGTTCATCAATAAAATCCAAAGAGTTTATAATCTCCACATGGGCTCGCCATGTTGTTATTACTGTAATAAGAAACGAGTCAGTCATGATAGTTCCGTGGGAAAATTAATGGATCTCACTGTCTGTTCTCTCCGTGGCCCGAGTCATGATAGCTCAGTGGGACAGCTCACTGTCTGTCCTCTCCATGGCCCGGATCATGATAGCTCCGTGGGAAAATTAATGGATCTCACTGTCTGTTCTCTCCGTGCCCCGAGTCATGATAGCTCAGTTGGGAAACGAACATATCTCACTATCTGTCCTATCTGTCCTCTCTGTGGCCAGGGTTCTATTCCCAGCCATGGTGGAGTATTTCAAGGGCTTATTCCCTAGCTGATCACATTCTGCCGCCCAGTCCGGAGCCAGCGTGGCATAAAATGGCTCAATCTCCCCTCGATGACACCACACAACCTGTGGACAACGAGGAGGAAGGCCAAAGTCCAACTATGGACAAGACAATGGCTGAATAAAAGTATCGGGAGTATAACTCCAGGACCCCGTACAGGAATATCAGGAGTATAAACTCCACGATCCGGTACAGGGAATATCAGGCGTATAGACTCCACGATCCTGTACAGGGAATATCAGGAGTATAAACTCCACGATCCTGTACAGGAATATCAGGAGTATAAACTCCACGATCCCGTACAAGGAATATCGGGAGTATAAACTACAAAACAAAATATTAGGAATCAGTTTGCTTACGTTCTGGCGGCCCGGTCTCCTTCTTATTCATAGCGTAATTGCTAACATTCCAGCAATGCACGAAGCCAAAATTATCCCCGGAATATAGTACCTGATCTCCACCATTCAGCACCAACGTTGTGATCATTACATTAGCATGACGACTCTACAAGGCAGAGATAAATCGATAAATGCTAGTATAAAGTTCAAACGAGTCGCATGGGCAGTGCGGTGAACACACTATACGGTGAAGGGGTTACGCTACGATCTATGTACTTTTAGAGTTGTGTTCTCCATTCTGAAAGGTAGGCCACTCCGCATTTATTGTAGCGATAGTGAGTATGACCTGGTTACTAAAGAGGAATATCGGTGATCCGAATAGCGATGACCGGAAGCACATGAGATTGAATTACCACTTAGTAACCTCATAATCTTTACTCCCTTGGAACAAAACAGAACTAGAAACTGAAGATGATATTGGAAAAGACTTGAGCTAAATACAAGTCACATACGTAGGTGGTTTGGTGAACACAATAATTATCAATGTCAAAGGGTGGTGGAAAGAGCTATTATAAGTGGGAAAGAGTGTACATGCTACATGGGATGTAAGTGAATGTTTGTTGGGGATGCCCTAATATACTTATATCGCATTGGGTCGACCGAACACCGACGTTAGATTTTTCTGTCTGCTCCAAGGGAAATGGACAAGGCTCTCAACACAAATTAAGTTGCACTCGGTTCAACAGACCAATACATCACACTATCAAATTGTAAGAAAGCAACCCAGGGGGGAGTTTGACAGGCCAAGAATCTTGTCCCAAACAACTGTTAACATCTACATTTAAGTTGGTCATATCTCCATGTCAGAGCAGTGTTCTGTCAGGAGTGGTACGGAAATTCGCCTACTGAGTTTTAGGCTCAGAGTTTTCCAGGGTGCATCATTAGGAAACTTTCCGCTTGCACCCGTGTGCCCCACAGAGAAGGAAACTCTCTAGGCGGGCTTCCTTTATTTAACGTTGGGATCTGAAACCAACAAGGGTGTCGGGACAGACAGAGGTTTTGCCCGAACTGGGAATCGAACCGAGGACACCGGGTCCAAAGACTTATAGTGGTGAACTGTTAACATTTATACCTATGAAGTATGGTTTTTCCTTGATAATCATACACAAAGCTTCAGCTAGTGAGTGAAAGAAAGGGCTGAACAATGTCTAAAAACATTAGAAATGCTTCGGTGAAAATTTGAACCCTAATCGTATAAGAAATTCTTCAATTCGAGGGGGCGGACGATCATAGGTGCATTTACGTGCTCGCGACTGAATTTTTTCTAAAATTTTGATCGCGAGCGCGCGAACACACGGTCACGGCGAGGAAGTGCAGCTGAGTTCTGGATAGATTTCGATCTGATAAGAGTTGTCCTCCCTCAACTTTAACTCGTCGGTTAGAGCTGAACAATCGTTCGCGATTCGTTATCGCAATGTGGTAATCAAGTCTCTTTGTGGTAACCTTGACAGTTGCCTAAACTACTACGCTAATGCTTACCTTTGACCGCGGAATTCTGTTCGCGTGCTTTCGGTCACAGACTGCGAGCGAAAGTGAAAGATGCATTTTTAAATCATGCTCTGTGGTCGCGCTCTTGAATATAGTTTAGCAGATTTCGCAACCGAAATCCATTTCCGTCACAAAAAACCGAGCACGAGAATGCACCGCATATTCGTATGAACGCGGTTTTGTTTTTTCAATTAATGGCGGGGAGAATATATGTTAGCAGCCCGTCCATCGAGTGCCTGTGTAGGGATTGTATCTTCGGGAATTGTAAGTAATTTGGTTACAAAATCAATAAGAAAGAGAGAGAGAGAGAAACGGTGAATTATACATGTGCTTTTTAACCAATCATAAAATCAGTAAAGTGTGAACAGATAACAGTTAAGATTTGTCTTGGGTCTCGTTACCAAACACCATCGCATCATAATCTCACAGAACCACACAGATATTTTTATTGATGGTCACCAATATTAGAGCAGGGGTTAAATAACCCGATTGGATACTGAGCTATTCTGTGGTGCTTTGTGCGGTGGTATTTCCGTAAATTTCTACCCTTACGTTTCTCAGTCGCGTACGCTTTCCGAGCTGAATATTCTGTAAGACGTTATTAACTGAGCTGAATATTCTGTAAGACGTTTTTAACTGAGCTGAATGAATGTGAATGATAGGCTGTATGTTTACAGTGCGACAAAGTCAGAGGCCTGCTTTAAGGGTGGTCCATAGTGGTCTCCATAGAGAAGGTTACTCTACGGGTAGTCCATGGCGGGTTACATATAGAGAAGGTTATACACTATGGGTGGTCCATTGTGTGCCTATAGAGAAGGTAGCTCTATAAGTGGTCCATACTGTGCCCCCATAGAGAAGGTTACTCTATGGCTGGTCTATGGTGTGCCACAATAGAAAAGGCTACTCTATGGGTGGTCTTTGGTGTGCCCCATAGAGAAGGTTACTCTATGGGTGGTCCAGGGTGTGCTCCCCCCACCCCCCCCCCCGTAGAGAAGGTTACTCTATGGG
>Ga0224501_10002133_pt1 | contig 15460 bp, 9 predicted proteins | sample SF_Oct11_sed_USG_4_FD_169105 | JGI IMG/M metagenome (GOLD analysis project Ga0224501, IMG submission 169105) | Sediment microbial communities from San Francisco Bay, California, United States - SF_Oct11_sed_USGS_8_1 | ecosystem: Environmental > Aquatic > Marine > Sediment | place: USA... | reverse complement strand
TCTAGTCACCACTGACTGTCTAGTCATCTTACTGCGATGAGGAAAACCAACCCCTTCAATCAAGTCTTCTCCGTCTTGCTCTTCATTTGATTGGAGGAGCATTTCCTTTGTGATTATATTCCCATAATTCTTTCATCGGAATTGATCATCTGCATAAATTTAGCTGACTCATCATAAGGGGTCAGATTAATTGTATTCAATTATTCTCCATTTGATTCATGCTAAGCATGTCCTTATTCCATTAATAGGCCAGTGATGCCTATTTTGTCTCCTATATTCAGGCATCATTCGAAGGAAAAATCATGAGCAATGACTCTGCGGTTCTATTTTCTAATCAAGCGTTTATATGTGATTTACATGTTTATCAAATAAATAGTTGCTTTGCTCCACTAAACTAAATAATTACTGTTACCATTTATTCATTTTTGCGGGGAAAGACGTAAAAATAATTTGGTTTATCTGAGTGTGACATGCAGTTTGGCTTCCCATCTTATCTTATTGATGTCCTCTGTGATTGTTACATATATGTAGATCAAGTGGTTTGGCAGCTATGGGTCAGTGGTTGTGTCAGTAATATCAGCTTTATCACATCCAAGATGATGCTGGTGGCGCTGAAATATCAAAATACGCGTATGAACATTTTTACATGCAGATAAGCATATTTGCTTTAGATCTCTATGCAGACCCAGTAACACCGTGCACTGGGTGCCAAACTATCCAGAATGCTAAAATGGTTCTGGGCTGCTTCTTTCATCACACCACTACTCATTAGGGGCATTCGCGTGCTCGCGCCAAAGCTTTTGGTGAGGAAGCGCAATTGAGTTCAGGATGGATTTCAATCAGATCAGCGTTGTCCTTTCTCAATTTTAACCTATCGGTTAGAGCCAAATAATCTTTCGCGATTCGTTATCCCAACGTAGTAATCAAGTCTATGCGGTAACCTTGACATATGCCTAAACTACTACCAACGATTATACTAAGATAGATCACGAGGCCTCTTTTCCTTTTCTTATACAAACTGAAGATCATGTATAATCTTTGCCACTACACTAACGCCTGAAAGTGGAAGATGCTTTTTTAAATCGCACTCTTGAACAGTTTTTTAGCGAAATCTATAACACTGTTCAAAAAACTGAGCACGCGAATGCACTTATTGTATCTACTTACTCTATTTTCAAGATGAAAGAAACTGGCGAGATATTCTGTTTTGAACTCTGTGTGTAACTTTCTCAATAAGAGTGGTTCTTTGTTGGTACAATCAGTACATCCTCGGACACTGACCTTCACTTACAGATCATTCATGAATGGACAATTAAAATGGTCCCTGGCCTTCTCTTGCTTTTTCCATTTCAATTAACTCCTGCCATATGCCGAGGAGCCAGATCTTCTGGCTCTAGGATGGGCAAACTCTCTGCTGATCTGTTCCCACCCAACCAAGTGATGGTAGACGGATTTATTATGAGTTTTTAATTTTTATGAACTGTATGTTGCGATAACAGTCTGTTCAGAATCTATAATAATCTGGTTGTTATAAGTAAATGGTTACCATTTTGTACATTATTTACAGTTAAAATTAAACAAAATGGACCCAACTCTGTCGCCATTTTATAGAGAAACTCCTAGACTTGCTCTGCGGTCTAGGGGCATAAAAACAATATGACACAGGAACACACTGATTGCATTATGACTAATACAGTATGGGTCAGTCACACTGACTTAATATAGGCTGATTTGAAACCGCTTTGAGCAATCTCTCTAGTTTACAAAATACTAAAATTGAGTGAAAAATAATTTATATCGGCTATCTTTGCGGAGCCTTCTTTTTGTGACGATTGTACATATAAGAATAAGTTATTTAGATGTTAATGAACGATGGTTACACTAAGAACCCTTCAGACATGTGTATAGGACTACCAGAGTCTAATCGAGTTCGTAAAGCTTGCACAGATGACATTATCTTCTTCTGGTGTCCAACTAGAGTCACACCCATCTCCAAAAGATCGGCAAAGGTCAGCCATGCCACCTACAGGGGAAAGAGATAAGCAGTGCTACTACTTTTTAGATTCGACCCCGTTAGATCACAGAGATAAAGCTTTCCTCTAAGCTAAACAATTCAAAATCACACTCACTGGGAACTTTCACGGTTTGCATCTTTTGGCACATTTTTCCATATTTTTAACACAAATAATAGGTCATAGATAGTATTTGAGACTTTGAGTCGTCAAAGTCATAGTATTCTGGGCAAATAAAACTGGATGTCATTTATAGGACAAAATGATCTATTCCGATAATTGCAGCTGTAGACCCCTAAAGGAAACCAATCAAAAACCACTGATTTATGTCTAGACAGAATGCCACACCACTGCTAGAACTGATCAATCAATCAAAATCACTCAAGTGAATCCTTGAGTTGAGTTTGCCTACAGTCATCTTAGGATACTGACAGCCCGCCTTATAGCTATCTTATAGCAATCTTACTCGAGACTGAGCCGGACGCGACAGAGCTCGGAAAGCCTTGGTCACCTACCTGCTCCATGCTATGGATTCCTTTCTGTGAGAATGATTCTGTATATCTGTCCATTTTGATGGCTTGTAGCCATTCGCTAACAGTCATTTGGCTAGTAAGTCCAGGCATTTCTGGATCGAATGCTGCCGGGTTGCTCGGTTTAGCGATTATGCGGAGTAGTTCCGGTGATGCCATTAGTCTGTCTAGAGTATTACGGACGGCCGCTAGTTTTGGTCGGTTTTTGCGGTCTTTTTGCCAACAATCCAACATCAGCTGATGCACGGCCTCAGGACAATCCTGCAACAGAAAGTTGATGATTGGTTTAAAATTGTAACAGTGAAGAGTGGCCAAGGGGTGAAGTAAAATCAAATCTCTCTTTGTTCATCTGTTGTGCATATTTGCCATCAAAAATATATGGGTAGGACTTATAATTGATTCATTAGTTTTTTTAACCCTGATACTAAACCTGAACAGTTTTGACTAAGATTGCAACTCGTGAATTTGTAAACTAAATTGTCTAGTGGACCAGTTTATGAACGAGGCCCCACCTTAATTGTATTCGCCGTATAAAACTGAATTATCCCCTCCTATTCTTTTAAAGCTCTGACACCGCTAAACATTCTCAGCATACAGCCAATAGGATTTTAAATTCTAGTGCCTATAATTACAGGGCTCTATTGATAGTTATGGTACTAGACACTTAAGGACAGAGATTATTTATTTCCAGCTGTTTAAATCTAGGATATAATGACAAATATTGGCAAAACCGTTATGAACAACCATGTAATACAATCTGATGTGTTGTCTAGCCATGGGAAAAAGTTGTCGAACAGCGCTAGAAACTTAAGACATCAGACTCCGGTTTTGCTAGTACTCTAAAACAAGCGAAGGCTTACATCTTACCATTGGTGGTGGAAGTCTGTATCCTCTATCTACTGCTTTGATCACGTCTTGATTTGACCAATTCCAATATGGTCGCTCTCCGTATGACATAACCTCCCACATGACTACTCCAAACGACCATACGTCCGAAGCATTTGTGAACTTCCTATAAGCGATCGCTTCGGGGGCAGTCCACCTGACAGGAATTTTGCCTCCCTAAAACAGGAGGTCAGGATTACAAATCGATTGCTTCTACTTGAGATACTGCACAAATTGGTACTAAAAGAGTAGAAGTCACAGCCTACACAGATGAACACGGCAACTGAACAGAAGGAAATTTTGGAACTGGTTTTTTGGGGGACAATGCTTTTGTTATTCACTGTCATCTTGCCACGATACTTGACATGTGACATGTAAGTGAAACAGTTTGCGAAAATAAAATTGTGTAGGCATCCTGGTATCGTCACAGAATGTTTGAAATCAATCACTAAGAGACAGAACTGGTTCAGTGACTCAGCGTCTCCAGTCGAGAATAGTTTAAGGTGCAGAACAGTGATGGATAGGCTGGTTTTGCGGTTTTTCTTCTACCAGAAATTACTAATATCATACCAGACTATTGTCATTTCTAGGATTATCACCAAGTTGCACTTTTCTTGTTTGCATGTATCAAAAAGTAATGCCAGTCCTTGCTTTATGAAACATAATCAGAATAATTTTGCCTTCCTGAGATAATTTATATCGAAACAAACCAGGATGAAGAATGAACTATGCGGTTCTGGTATGATGTCTTTTTTACTATCTGTATACAAATTAGAGCAAATGTCAAACCAGTTTTACATCATGTCTGATTGTCGGTTGTGTCAACAATCTCGAGTTTATACACTGATCCATCATAACTCACCCTGGTAGTATAAGCTCCTTCAGATGTATCATACTCCACTTCACGACTCAGCCCAAAGTCAGCTACTTTACAGACGAGATTTTCGTTAACCAGAATATTTCTGGCAGCGAGATCACGGTGAACATAGGACATGTCAGAGAGATAGGTCATACCAGAGGCAATGCCTCGTAGCATACCTAGTAACTGCGTGTTAGTTAACTTGCCATCATTAGCCTGCAAAAGACAGCATCCATTTTTTTCCAATCTTGTTCTCCGATGAATTAAAGCATTTTGAAACAGTCGATTCTAAGTTCTAAAAGGGCTTAATTGAAAAGCTGGATGGTAAGAGTGCCTGGCTTAATATCGTTAGGTTCTTGTTTAAGTTCTAATCTTGCCAGGCTACTGCTGCGAGTGTGAGCACTGATCCATCTTCTAGCTCCTCCTGTTCCACAACAAGCCTCAGGGTGAGGATGGCTCAAGCACCCGCAGAGAATATGTAAGAAAAGTGGACTCACTCTAAGGAATGTGTCAAGGGAGCCGTTTTCCATATATTCGGTGACAATCATGATAGGGTTAGACTTGGTTACAACTCCTTCCAGAAAGATGACATTCTGATCATCAAACTGTCCCATTATGCTAGCCTCCGTTAGAAAATCGAGTCTGTTCTTTTCGGAAGCCCCTGGTTTCAGAGTCTTAATAGCTACGCACATATCCGGCTAAAAGAGAGAAGATGAGATGAAACACATGTTCGCCACTAACTAACGTAACAGAATACTGCTCCAGAATAAGGTTCTCGCTAATGATGTTCATTAACCAGAATAGCCAATATCCCATGTAGAATAATATAATAAAACACGTAATAACTAGAGTAGTTATCATACCTTATTAGGGCATTTCAGTTTTCCACGGCAGACGTCACCAAACTCTCCTCCACCAATCACAGCCTCGATTGTGATCATAGACACATCAATCTCTTTAGTAAACTCTTTCACTGCCTGTCTGGGATCTTCATATGTGTGCGGATCAACGTAAGTTTTCACTCTGTTGTGTGGTGGACTGAACAATGGCAGGGTGACTGTAACGGAAGCGACAAGGGTTATCTTCACTGCTAGTTTCATCGGAGTTATCCCTTTTTGTAATGGTTTGGTATTTCTAAAAAGCCCCCAAAATGTTTGCGTTCGAGATCGTTACCAAAGCAGCTTTATCAAAGGTGAATTTCAGGCAAAAATTTAATGAAAGTTTCAATTTGAGTCTTATAGGCTGAACCTGTCTGCAAGGTTTTAAAAATTATGTGGTTATTTTCCAACAGTAGGACGAACAAATCCCCTTTGCATGAAAGCGAACTACTACCCCAGTGCATCCATATCAAGATACAGGAAAGACTCTCAATTGTTAGGGTACATGCTTCATAGTTTCACTGACCCATGTGACTGGCGCAGCCAACAGACTGGCATGAATAACACATTCTACTAGATAGGAAACCAGGGCTGGCCTGTTAATAAGATGACAGGGATGTGAGTGCATTGGAAGCGGAAGGGATGACCGAGTCCTAGACTTAAAATGCAGATTAGAGTGTTAACTAAATGTAAAAGCTTGGGGTTACAACAGGTTCTGGGCCAGTTCCCGAGAAATACTTACTATTTGATTGGTTTGATGGAGTGATGTGGAAAGGCACTGCAGAAAAGAAATAGCAAACTATAGAACAAGTCACAACTGATCTACGCTACTAATCTACCAATAGTGTGAAACCAAACACACTCGCTATATAGCATTGTACTGTGTGTCATAAGCTGCGGTATCGGAATAGTGCAGGTTTTTGCGAAGAAAGTGTTTGCTTTTCTGCTATCAGGTGTGACAAGAAATCAAGAAGCAAGGAATCATTAGAATGGAAGAAAGAATTGATAGGTCTACAGTGGCTTAGAATCATATGATCGATCATGCAAATGCATTCCTCAACATGCATAGAAAAGAGCACAAAGCTGAGATCAGTTGGAGAATTTTATTACCAAATTTGCATAGGAGATGTGGTGATTTGGTAGTAATTAGTTTGCATGCAGGGGATTTGGGAATGGATTGAATGATCGATTGCTCAGTTGATTATAAGCCTCTTTAGATTTAAATTACTCTATGTGACAAAGACAGACTACTGGTTAGGTTCTGCAGGTGGTCTTGGTGACAAACTAATGACCAGGCAGCTGGTCAGCTTTGCCCCCCCCCCATATCAAGCAATAATGTTTACCATTAGTGTACGGTCCTAGCCCTTCACAATCGCTGTGAGGCTTGTCACTGCATTGTTGTTTACTCCTAAAAAGACCCAGTAGGTTTTTATACAGGTTGGCACAAGTGGCAGGTTCATCATCATTTGAGGTCCTGCAAAGTAAGGTCAATGGGGGTTACTTATGAATGAACCAAGACAGATGGTAATGCAAACACAAATTAGACTAGCACAAGTCCCACTGAGTTCAACTATCAATCGCAGTTCATACCAACTGCTCAGAAACACGTCTGAGCCTTGGGTCATCATAAACTCTACCTCCATAACTAGCATGGCTACTGGAGCCAGTGAGAAAGGTCTCTCAATCTGAAGGAAATACAAGATGGGTGGGCTCGGCTGTCCGAGTTTTCTTACCTTCTCAGGAACATAACGACAATCACTATGACGATAGCCATACAGACGACCACTGCTACTATAGCGATGGCAATCAGAGTGAGCGGATTCTCAGATTTTGCCGTCTGGTAAATTTCTGATGCTGATACACCGATTCTCTGGTTATTGTCGTCGAAATAATTTACCTGAATAAAACAAGGGGAATAACTTTTAAGACTTGTGGCTTACTCATTTTGCAGTAGCGTCATGGTAATTTGACAGACGTGAAAGAATTTACAAAATCTTGATACATTTGACTAAAGCCGGTGTGAGTAAGCAGGCTAATTCATGCAGTTTAATTTCCTTTGCATATTAATTCAAAGTAATTGAGTGCAGTATTTGAAACAGTGACTTTTTAGTCAGTCCATTTACGTAGAACAGTCAGATATCCAATTTGTCACAGCTATAAGCCCGCTTTGTTGGTATGTCGCTGCAGGTGACACACAACCCGATTATCACAAAATTCTGAGGTTAAAACCTCAAAGAAGTTTACACACTGTCCAAAAAATTGCCTAATCCGTATTCGAGTGACAGATTTCCACTGGGCAGGTGGGAGGGCTGTAATGGTTATTACAGTGATGGGAAAGGATCATCGTCTGCTAACAAAATGATGGAAAATTGCTAAATTGAGTGTTATACCTTTCAATTACCGTCTTACAATTGTCAACTTGCATAAGGGATAATTGGACTTTCTTGCAAGTGGCTATACTATTTGTAAGATTAGGCATGGCAACAGCACTTGTGTGTCATATTCGAAAGTTCAAGAGTAGTTTTCACAATTACATATACGGATTGTCTGCATCATTACAAAAGGATGGAATTTCATGTTCCAGTGCCGAGTTGTTCAATTCAGGGATTCAGTCCCGGATGAGTTTTATTCCAATCTGTGACTCAGCGATAGTGGTGAGAGTTGTAGCCAAACCACAATAGCTCTATCCATAGAGGGGGGGGGAGACTGGCTAACCACAGAGTGCATCAGACTGAATTTCCAGTAACAGGTGACCTACCACTGCTTCTTCTAGTAGTAGCTCTAGCTTTGCTGTTCCCCACACACAATATGGCGCAAACACAAGAGAGCAGAATCAGAATAGAATAGCACAGTGATTAGAGCATGAGGTTGAGATCTTATGAACCTGGTTTCAAACACCGGTGATACCCGGCTCCCATTATGAGAAGGCTTCTTCTAGTTTCTAACCATAAACCGTGAACCAACCAGTATCTAGAACCTGGAATCTTCACTATAGCTCCGAGGAGCGCAAATGAACAAAGAAGCATAGAGCATTCATACTTACGGTTATATTGTAGGCAGTAGAATGCTGTAGATTCTCTAAGGTAGCTGTCGGCTCAGTAACTCGTTTGATGAGTCTGTCTTTAGGTTTGTCCACGGGGTGATACATCACATCATAAGCGACGGCGTTCTTCACGGGAGCCCAAGAGACAGTCAGCGAGTTCTGCTTACTTTCCAACTAAACAAATACGAGGTGACTGAGTTCAACAGGCAGCGCTCTATGGTGACTGTTTAAATTTCTCATGACACCCTCAAATATTGCTACTTGTATTTACATGCAGAGTAAGCTTACCCTAGTTAGTGGATCCAGCGAGATGGAGTTGCCTTCCAGTGTTTTGAAAGCAATACTGGCATTCCTATTGGTGACCGGAGCAAATTCGGACACTCCGTTCTCAGCGATGATGGTAACCACATAGTTCGAGTCAGGAACTAAGTTTGCGATTGTTACGGAAGTGACATTAGAACCTGAAACATTGAGAATTATGTAACCATAAGAGTTGACCTACTGATGAGGTTTCGTCAGTGCAGGAATGCATACAGTTATCAAAACTACTAACACTTTGTTTTCTTTTATGTTGCAACCAGGTTTACTCAATGGATCCAAACGTAATCATTTGTATGATCACTCATGTAGGCCAGGATTCCATACTCACGCTGTGATGGTGCATAAGTGACTGATTTGCTGCATCGTGGGCACTCAATCTTATAAAAGAGATCTGACCGTCCACCCAGAAACTCAGGAGGTGACCAAATGAGAGTTATCGAGTCCGCTGACAAAGTTCGTTGTCGCAGGTTAAGAGGACGAGAAGGAGGCTCTAAAATAGGGCAAGAAGCATTGTATAAACCTGAACATGTCTAGAAGCACTGTTATCAGGCGACTTAACACTTGGTTATGTCAAACCACCATCACATGGATATGAATGTGTCAAGTATGCAGTTTTGAATCAGATTAAGATAAAACGCGGTTACACACCCCTCAGAGTAAAGACGCAGGTGCCACCTTTGATTTTGTACTGCATTAGATAATCCGGATTGTCACAAAAATATTCTCAGCTGGGCCACCGAATATAAAGCTGAGTTCGAAACGACGAAAATGCGGTCATCGTTTAGTCATTTGTTAGCGAGACTCTCTTCTATTGTATTCATTAGTTAGCAGAGACAGTGGACTCGGGTCTATTCTATAAGCGATCTTATCTGTATTGAGTACGGCAATTCTGCACTAGTATTTACAAGACCTCTAGCTTTGAAGGTTTTGTCAGCATTTTCTTCCGAAGCATGGGACATCGCAAACAGTCCTAATAGAATCGATTGATGCTATGCCTGCAAACACCAACACTGTCTAGTCACAGAGATTGCATTCTGTTAATTTCGGATTTGTTTGTAAGAAACTAGCGAAGCTTTTCTGAAGTCAAATGTTTTTTGTCTGGGCATAGCCACAACATGTTTGCTGAGAATGAACAAGCGAACTGAATCATTGGTAAATTGAGTGAATCATAATCCCAAACTAAAACATCATTATCTCTAAAGACAAAACCAAAAAGTGAAAGACAATTAACTGTTCGGTGAGATGAAGAGCTTGATATCAAGACTTGATATGGTCAGAGGAAACATTGCAACCTTACTTTATCTTCTTGGGTTGACTTAGTGTTTTGGATTCAAATACAGCATCAATACAAACATGTACTAAGTAAATTATCTCACAGACATAAGTCATCAGTGTATAAAAACGCTGAACCTCACATTCGTACAGACATCAATATCTAGCATTGGTCTTTGTTTTCAGAAAACAAACTATAAACTCAGCTCAGTTGTGAGACAGTTTCATAACATGGCATGGCATCTGATGTCGGTGTGAACCAACCTATTGTTATCTTTCTTGGGAAGGTATATCTATTGTTTGCCTCTTGCAGGTAACCACATTGGGGTATAGGCACAGATAAAGCAAGGCCATAAAATCATGATTCGGTCAAATATTTGCATTCCATACCAACACTCTCCCTACATCCTCCCAAGGAAGCATACAGAAGCCGAATCAAAAGGCATTCATTCTGGTAGTTGGTTAGAACCTTGTAGTCCCTACTGGGAAGCCCTATATATACACACTACCATGTAAGTATCCATCAGCGTAAGCTGATCTATTACTGGGTAGTTATCCCCACAGGAGACTAAGAATCAGTGCACTGAGTTCTGTATGAGGTCACAGGAGTTCTGTATGAGGTCATGGAGTCATATCCTCATGACCTGTGATTGGGTGTATAGTAAGTCACAATTTAGCCTCATAATTATAGTCCTACTATGCTAAAAGCTGGGTTATTTCAGTTTATATTCCAACTATTGCTTTCGATTTAGGGACTCACTCAAAAGACCAATTCCATGCTGTGACAAGTTAAAAGCCTCTTGAAAAGAGAGTTAAGGGTTATAGATCCTTACGGGTGCATTTCAAGGCTCCATCTTCCTGTGGGTTTCGGTAGTAGCCGGGTCGGCATGTACAGGCAGCCAGTCCTCTGTCGTTAGAAACACTATTATCAGGACACGCCCTGCATGCTTCATTTCCTGCCACTGATTTGAACGTTCCGACCGGGCACGCTACAACAGGAAACGAAGCATAGTGAAACTTTTGGGTCAGGAATATCGGTGAGGTGTATCTCGGATTTACATATTTTAGTTTCGAGCTTCACAATTGTGCAAGTTGATTCCAGTACAATAGACATGCCGTTGTTTGAATTTGATCCTAGGAGTTGAACTCTCCATTCACTGAGATTTGAACGGATCATACAGTATGCAGTGATCAGTCGCAGTCCCATGACAGTAGGATCATAAGCTCATGATAACCGGTTAGCAAGGTTCACATAGACCGACTACCCCAAGGGTACCAAGCAATCGTGATTCACATTGCTAGAGGATTAGAGTCTGACACAGCATTTGGCCTTTGGGAAGCCATTGAATATTAGGCACGATACCGTGGAGTGGCTCTCAACAAATGGACTGGCCAAAAATGAAGTTGGCCGTCTGAGCCTGAGGGCTTTAAACTAGTGCATATTACTAGAACCCTACACTCTATATACAACAGCTGTATAGGACAACAATACCACTGTTTGCAAAATAATGAGAAAGAAGCTTTTCAGCTAATGGAGCTTAATATCCCGAGTGCCTTTGTGCCTTTCTTGCTTGGGGGCTAGCATGCTTAGTTGAATGTCTTCACCCTAAGTATCGATGCTGAGATCACCATAGCGATTGATACATAAAACCCTCAGCAGTGTCATTGTCCTTACGTAGTCATGGAATCCATGTCACAAGACAAGCATAATTACAAGTGACTAGCACTAATCCCTATTTTTACTTTTTTCACTCTCGAGTTGGAGTGGGTTTCTTCGTAGATTATTGTTGGGCGTTTTTAACACTGGGCTCGTTAGTAGTTAGTTAACAGATTTGTTATAAGCAAAATATGGGGTGCGAGTTAGATATTATATAACAATATTGATCATGTGCGTGAAAGACGCTTTAGAAGTTTTATAGGCAATCAAGAAGAGCCAGTGATTGTGGCATTGACAGTGAATATGTTTTGTTGATTCACTGAAACCCATCACTATCACAACCAATAGGTTGAAAAGCTATGATGGACCATCAACCAGGCTATTTCAGTGATTTATACCTTAGGAACCATGGAAGGAGATACAATGAACAGGACAGTGGTTTGTTCTGATAGAATGACCAACCGATGAATTACATCATCAAACGAAAGGCATTTTCAGCCGACTGATTTAGCTAGACTAGAGAATAGGTTTCAAAGATCTTCCAGGGTCCGCTACCCAGAATACCACAGTTAATTACCAAATGGAAATTTGAATATGAACCACCAATCACCTACCGCATGGATATAAAAGTGCTAAGCATTATGGGAGTTAGGGGGGGCCATCTCCATGGGTTTTAGTGAGCTTTGGTGAAAACTTGTAGTTGGAACTGAACTTGTCACTTTCACAAGTGTGTTCTAGACCGTCTAAAGTGCATTCAATGATCCAAGAGACCGTGGCATGACTAATTGTAGATGGTCACCTGGTGTAACAGAACGGCTTCTCAAGTATAATGGAACCAAGGGAGTGGTTGACTGCCTCGACCAAGGTAATATGTCACCCACTGAGAACTCTGACTGACAGCACAAGTGCATGAAATACTTTCAAATGGGGGAAGCGCCCAGAGACAGTGGAAAGAATGGAGAGGCTGTATTAATGACAAAAAGACTCACCTGAACATCCATCTCCAGCTGGTTCAAATCCTGGTTTGCAGACGCAGCCGACTGAGTTAGTTGGGTTAAACCACTCTCCTTCATGTGTGCACAGGAACTGAAGCTTCTGAGTAGGATCTGACTGCACAGCATTTTCCACGCAACTACAAAATAATTTATAGCCTTAACCCTTTACAACTATACTACCTCAGCGAGTGACTATCCTCAGTCACACCAGTCTTGGTCGCAACGCTTTGTATTCCAGTGGTTTACTTTTCGTACCCTGCCTACAGCCAACAAGCTTCAGACTTAGGAGGTCTGTCCGATTGGACAATCAAATGCTTGAGTCGAATGACAAAAGACACTTACGTTCCATAGACAGTTTCTATGCTGTCGGTAGCGGGTACTTGTCTAAGAGACGTATGTCGAATAACAGTCTCGGGACATCTTCGATAGAAAACTTTTACTGACAAGATAAATCCACACATCCCTCTGTCTCTTATGGCTAAATAGAAACCTAAAACCAAAACAAGACTTTCACCTTTTTGTTTTGAAGTTATCTTATAAGGAGAATGACATAAGCCCAGCAGTTACGCGGGTGTGTCTGGGACAGGAACAGCATGATTCTATCACGGGTCATCTGGGCGATGATAAGATTATGCTAAACTATTCATACTGAGGAAAGATGTGCATTGATTTGCAATCATTTCTACCAAAAACTTTAATCCCGGGTCAGTCGCAAAAGATAACTGTATGGCGCATATCCCATGATCTACAAATGGCATAGATATATGTATGACTCATTTAGTTAGAGCTGGGCCTAGCGCCGGTATGGCTTATACCTTCATCCAGCTGGTTACATACACCTAGCCAACCAACCCAAACCATCTAACAAATTCCAAACTCTCAGCTTTTATATTTACAGTGCATCAACATCACAGCTCGCTGGCTTTTGTTTAGCTACACACACTGTGGCAATGTAATTGTATGCATTTACTTGATACACAAGCGGACAAAGACTAGTGTTTGCTCTTTCTGTTACCTTTCCGTGTGAGACTCGAGAGACTTTTAATATCATTTGACTAATCATTATCATGCCAGGCCATTGATTCATTAGGGTTCCTAATTTAATTCGTGTTTAGTATAATTTTGTGAGAAGAATTCTATTTTTGAATCGTTGATTGCTTCCTACGATTTTGGCGACAGCTTCTTCTCACTGGCGTGCATTGCTAATCAGTTACTGTTTAGCATGCAAACTAGAGCCAAAACCTTGATCCAGCAGAATCCCTAAAGCTAGGTTCGGATAAATTATGGAGCTAGGTGTCACACCATGATCAATATTAAGAAGTCACACCCGATACACTAATAGGGTAAACAGCGCCTTGAATAATAAGTTAGTTACCAACTGTCAGGCAGATAACTAGGATCAACTCCCAAGATGAATGGTCCCCTACTAGCCAGTTTATTCTTACCTTTACGGGATTTTGACAGGGGAAAGCTGTAGTTATTAGCGAGTATGTTGGAGTTGGAGTTGACATAAGTATGATCAGCTGGGACAGTGATGACTGGTGTGTATGCCTCATCCGTCCAGCTGGGAGTAGTATCAGTGGCAAAGTCTATATCAGACTCATACTTCAGCACATTGAAATGGGTACGACACTGGTAAAGCGGTCCTAGAATAAGAGAAGCCATAAGTGATACAGTCCACACTGGGTGGTTATAAAAATGTCTCCGCGTGTAATCCCCTATCGTCTGGTCTCATCCTGTCCCACGACATTAAGGAGTTATTATATCGGGAGGTGCAATTCAGCCCTCGGGTCATAGCAACCAAGTGTCATGGGTGACATTCTACATACCTGGATATTCCTGACACTCTCGCATGAAGAAGGAAATGTTCACGTAAACGGTTGAGACATCGTCGAGTTCGATAAATGGGGTTCTGACCCAGTTATCAACGGTTTCCTCGCTAACTGAGCAGACGTGGAGACCAGGATGAGTGGTTCCAGTCAATGGATTCGTCCAACTAGCTTCCATCCACTAAAACAAGCCGATGAAGATAAACCCGGTGATCTGAGCCCTTAATGTTAGCAGAAGACAGTCATGTGATACAATATCAATGCATTGTGCTCAGAAAACTGGGATAGACGTTCCAATCACCACTTGCTCGTGTCTGGAGGCCTACAAATCTATGTGTGCTAGCTTCGCAGTGGTAGGAGTGGTACTTCTGCGCCACACATACTCTTGGTAAGAAAGCAACGCGGTTAGACCGTCCTCTGCTTGCCAAAGGTCGCAAAGTATTAAACATAAAGTTGAACCGACTGGCAATCGGTCGCTATGGAGTGACAGCTAACTGAGAGGAAGCTTTGTGAATTAATATGAGCATTGAACTAAAGAGTTTTCCTTTTTATCCCCCAAAGCCCAATTACTAACCGAGCAGACACCCACTACATTCGACTCACATGACACCAAGATACGCGTCCAAAACGACATGTGCTGACCAACTTCAAACATTCACTTGAAACAGTTCTAACTGAGAAGACAACCTCAAAGCACTATGAGTCCGAATAAAAACCGGGCTAGGTAGGCAAATCACAGCCAGACGTTTGCTCTCAAACATTTGTTGAATTGGATACATGTATTGATACTTATTGGGAGAGATTTATTGAAAATATCTCCAACTCAAGTATGTCCAGGTGAGCAGTTAACTCATCACTAGAAATATTTCACTGGTTGTGGTTAATGCCAAAATCCTGAAGCTAAGTTTAATGGGATGCAGTTTACATTTTGTGATCAAATGAATGAATGGCAGATCCGCTAGTTGTTTTTTCAGCTCATTTGTTTTCTAATAGGCGAGAGCGAAAATAAACAAAGAGCAAAACCTCTTAGGCTATATAGCAGCAATAATAATACTGAACAATTTTCAAAAGAACCCATTCTAAAATCTACTAACAGCTAGCGAAATCGGCACTAATGGATCACTTGAAAACATGTACTAAAACTATTGATCAAAAGCTTGGATTTCTCCCCTACATACT
>Ga0224501_10002132_pt1 | contig 15460 bp, 24 predicted proteins | sample SF_Oct11_sed_USG_4_FD_169105 | JGI IMG/M metagenome (GOLD analysis project Ga0224501, IMG submission 169105) | Sediment microbial communities from San Francisco Bay, California, United States - SF_Oct11_sed_USGS_8_1 | ecosystem: Environmental > Aquatic > Marine > Sediment | place: USA... | reverse complement strand
ATTAGCTCGGACGTTGATTAAGCTGAACAGCGGCAAATTCTTATATCAGCCTTGCCAGGATCCCCGAGTGAAAGATTTTAAGGTTTGGCGAAAAGACAGCCTTCAACGCCTCGTTTACATTCTCTCGAAGCTCAAAGGCACAACAGTTTTAGACGTGGGATGTTGCGAGGGCTATTTTGCCAGGGCCCTAGCCCGCCGGGGCTATGAAGTGACGGCCATAGACAGTAACAGATCTCGAGTAGCTGTCGCCCGGTACTTGTCTATCATCAATACCTTAAAGGTGAAATGTGAAGTCAACACATGGCAGAAATATCTCGAGCGCGACGTCCATTTTGACAATGTGCTGTTTCTATCCGTATTTCATCACACCATCTTAGCTGTAGGCGTTGAAAAGGCCTTTTACGACTTGTTGAAGCTGAGGGGAAAAGCCGATCGAGTATTCCTGGAAGCGCCGATAGACGCGGGAAAAATAGCTTGGATCTGTCCAGCAAAGAAACAGTCGTATAGCTTCACGGAGAGCGAGTTTAAATCTAAGCTTGAAACGCAGACCGGCATGAAAGTCACGGATGTTTGGCGTTTGAAAAGGCCCATATTCCTTTTGGAGTGTTGACATGTCTACACTACCATACTACGCAAGATATTTCGAAATCAAAAAAGGCGACATAATCGTTAATCTGGGCGCGTGTATTGGAAAGGCCACGCTCTATTTTTCGGGAAAAGCGAGCCCCAAAGGGTTAGTCGTGGCTGTGGAGCCAGTAGTTGAAAACTTTATACTGTTGACTCGAAGCATCCTCAGCCGTAAACTCTACAACGTAATTCCCTTAATGATGGCGATATGGGAGACGACCGGACGTGCACAGATCAACCTTGCACATCCCGAAAAAGGCTATGCGAGCCATTCTCTAGTGTTTGAACGCACCCATGGCAAGCGTGAAGTGCCGACTATAAGCTGGGACGATCTTGTTGAGCTCTGCGACCTATCTCATGTGAATTTGATGAAGATAGATATTGAAGGCGGCGAGTGTGAAGTCTTACGAGGCATGACCAGGGTTTTACCGGGTAAGATCGTGATGGAAGAGCATATCCGAAAAGAGAAGGATCCCGCGAAAAAACTGGAAGAGATCTATTTGCTGCTTAGGGCCAAAGGCTACGATGTAGAAGTTAGGGAACACTGCTACATCTATGCGAGACGTGGTGAGTAGCCATGATTAAGGAAGTGCATGTAGAGTTTGCTTGTCGCGATCCCATCTATGCAGCGTTAAAACGATGGATCCCCACGCATCCACAAGCCCGGTTAATGCTCCTGGTTGACAGTTGCCCTCATTGCTTCCATCTTCTGTTTCCTTGTCGTGTTTATGGCCGGTATAAAACTTTAGCAGCTCTCGCGCCGGTTGGCTTGCATGTTCATTTAGCTTTTAATCGGCATTGGTGGGTAAGCCAGCTAACTTACGAAGAGCAATACCTTATGTTGAAAAACGGCGTTGAATTCCTCAAGGACTGTGGTGTTGAACCATCTCATTTTGTGCCGGGTAACTTCAAATTTGATAAAGACACGTTGAAAGCATGCTACGCGCTAGGTTTAACAGTTTTTCATTGGGAAGAACGTGAAGAGAACAAGTCGACTGTATCCTGGGCTAAAAAGGAGTACCCGCGCATGCAGTTTGTTTCAGCGTTGAAATGTTACACGCATGATTGGACTATCCACGAGAAGGAGTCGAAACACGCGCGCGCTCGCGCTATTAGGGGATAGTTAAGTGCGGCCTTTCACGATTTTTGTTAATAAGTTGTTGGATGGTTTGCTTGTTGGCGCTGAGGTTGGAGTTTATGCGGGTGCTAACGCTCAGTCTTTACTAGATAATACCTTGACTAAGACGCTTTATTTGATTGATCCTTACGAGATGTATGAGAGTTACGAGTTTGAGGGTGCTAAGGCTCAGTTGTATTTGAGTTTAGAGGAAGCTGAGAGGGAAGCACATAAGCGTTTGGCGAAGTACCATAATCGTGTGGTATGGCTTCAGGAGAAGTTTGGTGATGTGTCTAAGATGCCCCCTCTAGATTATGTGTACATTGATGGAAACCACAGTTTTGACTTTGTTAAGGTTGACGTTGAGCAAGCGTGCAAGTTTGTTCGTGATGGCGGTGTTGTTGGGGGCCATAATTATTGTTGGTCGGGTAGTCCTGATGTGAAGCGTTTTGTTGATGAGTTTGTTAAGGTGCATGGGTTACGACTGTTTATTGTTCCTGATGACTGGTGGTTTATAGCGAGCGCGCGCGCGCGAGGACCAATGGCTCCAGCTACAGCCGGATGACGCGTTAATGATAAATCTGATCAGCAACTTAGGCGAGGACGCGCGACTTGAAGATCTCAACACTTTTAATCATGTGGTTGCGTGGTTTCTACGCGAGGCCCTTAAAAAACAAGGCCATGACAGCCGGTTTGTTCGTGACCATGCGAAGGTTATTCCCGCGGCCGATCACACCATAGTGATCTCCAGAGTGGCCATGAGCCGCATACGTGCGGATCAGGAATACCGGGAGATCGTGAGAGCCGCCACTAAAGGCATGATGACGCTCTATTTAGACGCGGCCTTTGCATATTGGGATAAACTTTTCGACTTGATCTTCACCGTGGTTAAACCTTTCAGAAAGAGCTCGGAAAAGTATGTTTATGCCGGCTGGGGAGCCGATCCCAAACATTGTTTTCCTCAACAGAAAGAAAGAACCGTTTTCTTAGATCAGCGTCTAGGACAAGCGCCAATATGGAAAATATATGAGAGAGTGTTACCCGGGGCCGGCGTGAAGATTCTGTTACATCCTTACGATACGAAGTTTCCCACAGTGCCCACACGTCCTCGTAGTAGGCTTTCATGGCTTGAAATGCAAAAGCGTTTCTTCAGAAAAACCTGGTTCTACCTCGAGACAGGGCTAGGTGAGTCGGGTTTAACCAGGATCGAAGCGGCAACTTGCGGCGCCTTAATTGTCGTGCCTAAACCGCTATACAGGCCTCTAACATTAGCCTCGCTTGAGCATGCTATCTGGACGGAAGAATGGGAGCTTCGCAAGATCTTAAAGTCAAACCCGGATCCGGACGCGATAAGCAGAAAAGCTCGAGCTCACACGTGGGATAGGGTAGCCTCGAGGATTCTCGCGGAGCTGTGAGCAGCCATGGCTAAGGAACCCGCGTTAGTGTTGCTTGATCAGTGGGGATGGAGCTTCGATTTTGTGAGCCGCGGCCTCATAAAATACGGATCCAAATTTCAATTCACAGCTAAAAGATGGAACGAAGTCAACATTTACGATAGACGCTTCAACTATGTTCTAGCATTAAACTGTAGCGTGTGGCACGCTCTCTCAGTAAGACGTAGATGGCTACAGGCGCCACAAACAAAACATTTCATCGGAGTACCCCGCGACATCATTGATGACCGGCTTCATGGAGACATGCGACAAATCAACGGCGTAGCATGCAACAACCTCATAGCCTACAACAACTTGAGAAAGAGATATCCGAATTCCAGGATGATCTTCTACACACCTAACGGCGTGGATCCTGAATTTTTTAAGCAGCAGCAGCTAGGCGACAGATTTGTTCCCGGTTGGAGTGGCACCGTAGAATGGGACGTGAAACGTGTAGAATTAGCTCGCCAACTTCGGCCCCAGCCTAAAATCAAGTGTGACCGGTTCGGCAAATATTTTGAGAAAGGCGCCAGTCAACAGCCCATGATAGAATTCTACAGGAGCATAGACTGTTTGGTTCATACGAGCTGTAGTGAAGGCATGCCTAACGTGATTTTAGAAGCGGCCGCATGTGGCTTACCCATCATTTCAACACGAGTGGGAGATATCCCCCTTTTAGTCTCTAAAGAATGGCTTGTACCGGTGAACCCACCGGCTCTAGTCATAAGCGAGATTCAAACAAAGATGGATCTGCTCCGATCTAATTTAGACTTGAGGCGAAAGGTAGGGGCTCACAATAGAGCAGAAGTTGTTAAAAATTGGAGCTGGAAACAACAAGTTTTACATTATGAAACCATGTTCTTACGTTCTCCGGCCAGCCTTAACCGCTAAAATTGGGGGATATTTGCGCTCTTCGCCCAGGAAATGTTTAGGAGCCCATCTTTCACGCCAAATTTTATCGTAGGCCGCATCCATAGACGTGTGTTCTCGGACGCCGCCATACGTGCGTTTGTAATGGTATGCACGTGCACACGGATTAAACATTAACTTGTATCCTTTCTCTCGAAGCATCAGACAGAAGTCAGTTTCTTCTCTAAAGCCCCCGGGGCCGTAGCATGTGGGGAAACCGGCGACCTCAACAAATTTGCCATGATCTATGAGCTGGTTGCCGCCGCGTATGTGATCGGCAAGCCACCATTCCCACTCGTCAACCCAATACTCGCTTAAGTCTACGATCTCGCCCCAGTAGTTAATTGCCATAGGCCGTATAACATAGCGCCACTTGTTTTCTATGAAGGCTGGGACGTTCATGTTGGGAACCGAGCCGCCGGTAGCTGCAACCTTTTTGTCACTCCATATTTGAGGGCTGCATAACACGTTGAAACAGTTAGGATCCAGAAATATGTCGTCATCCGTGAAGAAAAGATGTGTTGAACCCTTCGAGGCTGCTTTGGCTCCTATGTTTCGGCTTTCAGCTACCCCCACAGTTTTGTTTAAGCGAATCAGCTTATCCATGAGTTTATGCTTCACTACGGCCGGATTTGAACCGTCATCTACAACTATGATCTCGGCGAGATTATCCTGCACCGCCAGGCTGTGTAAACACTCGGTTAAGATGTCTTGACGATTAAGAGTGTTGACGATGGCAGAGATTTTAAAGCTCATACATCATATTCTAAAGGCAGGGGTATAAATGGAATTAGTCATAATCGCCTTGCGAGGGCCCGCATGCTTCAGAAACCAAGCGGATCTAATCAGCAAGTGTGCCCGGGCCAACGGCTGGGGCGTCCAGGATCAAGCCCTTCAAGAAGCCGTGGTAGGCCCGCCTAAAGACCGATCGGACATGCTCATTACGGTTATGCCTTTGTGGCCAAGGTACATTTTTGATGTTGTACGCTTCACCGCATGGAGCACTCGCGATCACGTGATCTACGGCCCTGTAGATGGGCCTTACCAAATGAACATAAATCTGTTCCAGGTTATGAGAAACATGAAGTTTGCGGCTCCTAGTCAATGGTGCGCCGAACACATAAGAACGAGCGCGGGGGTGCCTTGCGCAGTTTTTCATCATGGAATAAACCACGCCGACTTTAAATTCACTCCGGAGCAAATCGCGGCCCAGCGGCAAGTATGGGCGCCTAAAAACCCCGACCGCACTATTCTTTTCAGCAACGTCAACCCGATCCATCGAAAAGGTTTTCCGCATCTATGCAAAGCCCTCAAGATCTTGCATGGTAAACTAGGCGACAAGTTTCTCATGGTTCTACACACCGGAAAAGCTAGGGCTCGAAGCCTATACCCGGACATACTGAAGACGCCTGGGCTGCTGATCGAAGACACCTATAACACCTTGCCTTTTCGAGCTATAGCGTTGAAAACAGCCGCGGCCGACGTCCTGGTAAGCCCCAGCTTGAATGAAGGCTTCGGCTTAACTATCCTCGAGGGCATGGCCGCTCAAAGAATCATAGTGTGTTTGGACGCGCCAGCCATGAACGAGCTAGTTGACAACACGACGGCGTGGATGTTTCCAATGACTGAATTAAAGACTGAAAGATGGAAAAACGGCGCCATAGCCCACTTACACGAGTATAACCCCGCATCTTTAGCTTCAGCTATGGAGAAAGCGATCACTCAAAAAGCTGAGAGCAAGAAGAAAGCCGAGGCCGCTTACAAGAAAAGCCTCGAGTACGACTACATGAAAGTGTACAAGCCGCTTGTAACACGTTAAGGGTTGACGATGCCAACGAAAAGGGGCCCCGCTAGAACTTCAAACACTCTTAAAAGAAAACTTCGGTTCAGAAAAAAACATACGCATCATGTAACCCCGGTTCTGATCAAAGAGCTTTTAGATGAGGCGACAGCTCTTCTAGCGGAATGGCTCACAAACTATGACGCGGTTGAGGTTCCGACTCTAGCGGATTTAGAGGCGAAATCCGTGGCCACCGAGCAAATCCCATATTATCTAGCCTTTGTTAAGCGCGTCTTCAGCAAGTGCCTAAGTTTCTCAGGGCCCACATTGGAAGATGAAAAAGCAAGCTTAAAGCAAGAGTTTATTTTGCGTGGCTTAAACAGTGAAGTTTTAGATCAGCTAATAGTTATATGTCAAGCAAAAGCCGCTATTATCAAGGCTTCAGAGGATTAAGTCATGCCGAGAGCCAGGCCCGCAGCCCGCAAATCAGAAGCTAGACGAAGAATTTACAGATACCGCACTAAATGGACACATCAGGTTATTCCCGAGCGCTTGAAAAGGCTGCTGTGGGAGCCACCACATGTTATATGGGATGAATATGCAGACAAGGTGCCGCCCGCAGTTGAATGTGAAGAACCCACTATGACCGAGCTACAAACTAAAGGGGTGCCCGAGAGCGAGTGGCCATACTACCTGGGCTATATGAAGCGCATGCTCGCTTTCTATCAGCAATACAGCGGGGCAACGCTTACTCTGGAAAAAACAAACTTGATAGAGGAGTATGTTTTAAGAGGTAAAGACAGGGATGTGTTAGAGCAGGTGCAAGAGGTAGCCGCGGAGTGTGCGGGTATAGCCCCGCCGGAACCGCCCGAGGAGAAGTTGATGTTACAACACGTGGAACCATGGAATTTAGGGCCGCCCTCAGTGCTGCCGCTGCAACATGCTGAACCCTGGACGCTGAAAGAGCAGCCGACGTTTACGCTTCAACATAGCGAGGCGTGGAGTAGTTGAAACTTCCAACTATGGCTGAAAAAACTGCCGAAATGTTAAGAGTTAGAAGGTTAGCGGAGCATCATACTACTGGCGACTGGGATTTTAGCGACATGTTATGGAATTTAGATGTCGGCGTTTTTGTTAGCCCACCTTCTAGCCTACATTATTCACTACAGCCCGATTCGACTTTGGAAGCTAAAATTAAAATTGCCGTTGTACCGATTGCGAATGTCAAAGAGGGAAGATTTGACGCTTATTACAGAGTTAGCAGCAACGCGTCTACATGGCTCCATTTTATCACGCTTTTTCGATGGCAAGATGCAAACAACTACTATTATACTCGCATTTGGTCGGTTGATGGAAGAGTTCAGATTTACAGGGTGAAGCTGGGTGTAACAGTGCAGTTAGCAACTATGAATGATGGAAAATGGCCGGTTAATACCTGGAAGCGATTCAGAGTTACATGGTGGAATGATTATGTTGGTATTGCTATCAGAGTGGAAAAGTTCACCGATCCCACTTGGACGCACTTGCTTGACGGTTATGATGCTGAAAACAACTGGAAGAACATAGGGGGGCGTGTAGGATTACGGATGCGCGTTGGCTATCTACATCACGTGTACACTGATGATTGCGTGATTTATGGAGTAACTTAAGGGGGGGTGACACATGGCGAAAGGTAAGACCGAAAAGAAGCGAGTCGATTTTGAGTTTATTCATCCGAAACGGCCTAAGCCGGGTAGCTCGAGTGGGAAAGGCAAGAAAACTCATAAGGCTAGACCTCGACGTTAAAGCTGAGTTGAAATGTCGACGGCTGAAAGGGATAAAATTCGAGAGGCTGAGAAACTCGGAAAGCTGAATTTGGACTTTCTTAAAAAAGGCTCTACATCTTCAAAGAAACATAAGGCTCGAAAACGAGGTTAGAACGTGTCTGAACGAGAGATACCTCTTTGGCAGCTCATGGGAACAGCCAAAATCGTAGTGGCCCCGCCAAACATAGACATCAGCCCTCACGTTTCAATCGCTATGCCAAAGTCGCCGATGGTCAGTTATTTTGCCATGTCCCGGGCCATGCAAGCGGTTCAAGACGTAGCTATGAAACTGATGGTAGCCCGAAACATCCAAGCCATTAGCGAGCACATTCCCGCGATGTTAAGCCACAATTTCGGCGTGGCAGCCGCACAGAAAGCAGCGGGGCCGACAGGAGACGCCGCCGCGCTCAGGGAAGCATTAATCAATGATTATCAGGGCCTCTTCGACAACTGGGAAGCCGGAGTCGGTCATGGAGTAGGCACAAGTTACAGCTCAGCCATGGAGCAGTTTTTGAGCACCGGCCAACTGTTGTATCCTTATAAAACTTTGATGTATCAAATCGCGATCACTCCACGCATGCACAGACGTTGGAACAAGATGTTTACGCCGACAGTTCCAAACACTCAGATGGCTTATAGCTTGATGCTGCGCGGCAAGATAGATGAGAAACAGTTTGCCACTTACGCAGGTTATGATGGATGGCCCGAGGAAAGCGTCACCGATCTTAAAGCCGTGTGGGAAGCCGTTCCTAATGTTGCGGCTGCATGGCGTTTTCTGAAGCGAGGCGCTATCTCAGATACAGACTTCAAAAATTACGTGCGTATGAGCGCGTGGCCGGATGGATGGGCCGACCGGTTTATGACATACTATGAACCTTTGCCAACAATGGCCCAGGCTGCACACATGGTTTTACGTGGCTCAATGACTCCTATAGATTATGTCCGGAACGCTCTAAAGTTAGGGTACGATCCAGCTACGGCCACGCGCATGCTTGTTAATTGGCTCGGATATCCAACAACTCGCGAAGCCTTCTACATGCACCGGCGAGGCATCGTAGATGAGAGAACACGAAACAGCATCTATCAAACGCATGGATACCTCAGCGATTGGTGGCCATTAATCAGCGAGAACTATGAGCACATTCCTAATCCGTTGAACGCTTTTAAAATGATGATGCGCGGCACGATCTCTCGAAAAGACTTTGACACGTACATTTATCAGAATGGATGGCTCCCAGAATTCGCGGCCAAATTTTATGCGCTACATGAAAACACGCCGACAAGCCATGAAGCCTATTTCATGTGGAAGAAAGGCCTAATCAGCGTGGCCGCACGAAACGAGCTCTACAGAGCCTACGGCTGGGATCCTCGCTTCTGGGCGCTCATCACTAAAAACTACGAGTACGTACCCACGCTCTATGACTTGTTCCGGTTAGCCGACTATGTGGAAGTTGATCCAATATGGGCCACGGACGTTATGAAACGGCGAGGCCTAGCAGACGCGGATATCGCCAAGCTCTTGCCTATGATCAAGATTCGGCCGTTAAGAGATGAGGTTAAAAGGCAAATCGCTATCTGGGTGAACCGTTACAAGCTGGGATGGTGCTCGGCTACACAGTTAGAAGCGGCTTTAGACGCTATGCTCGCAGCCAAGTATATTCAAGTCACAGAGAAAACCTTGATCACTGAAGAGGCCGAGTTAGAATTTGAGGACGAGCTGATCACCGAGAGCATCAGAATCTTAATGTGGAAGTTTCGCATGGGCGCCATCACTGAAGAAGCGTACCTGGAAGATCTCTTAGCCCTGGGTATTCGCAGAGAGAAAGCGAACTTGATGGTTGAAGAACAGAAGGCCATGGGCTACTACGGCTACGCTTACTAGCCGGCTGTTAGACACTAAAATGTCAACACGGCTGCACGTGTGGCAGCCAGATCTCCCATTCTTTTCAGATATCCATTAACACCAAAATGTCAAAGGCTCTTCGTGATGCCTTGCTGTATCATTAAGAAAAAAGGGAAACTAGGAGATGACAACCGTTGCATCTTTGGTTGTGAAGTCTAATATGTTGTCGCCTTCTTTGTCAAGCAGATCAGCCACTTCAAGCCGTAAGGTCGTCGTTCCTTTCGCTAAAGTCTTAAACTCGATTTTGGCTAAGACTCCATCGCCACTGCACCCGGGAACATCGCCCATTCTTATGACTGCTAGAAGAACAGATCCTTCCTCATAGTCTATGACCACTGGAACTTCAAAATTGGGCTTGGTCAAGAAATGACCATCTGGATAGAACGCCCGGGTAACATTTAGCGCGGCCACGTCAAAGTAGATTCTTAATTCCCAAGCGTACAAGTTTTCAACGTCTTTAATCTCTATCGAAACTTCGAAGGCTGTATCAGTGGGCCAGGTTTGCGTTTCTGGAAGAATGAGTAATTCTGCTCCGGCCGGGACGTATTCCTTAAACATGCACATGACAGAATGGTTCGTATCCATAGTCACCTTCAGAGGATTCGCCGAGCCAACATCAACCGAATCGCGAAGCCAGCAGTCAAGCGCATATCCGACGTCAGGGATCGCCGTAACCGACGCGACAGCTCCTTCCGTGTAACTGTAGCTTCCAGCTTCCGGATCTGTGGTACCATTAACGGATCCCGCGATCGTGAGCATATACGAGGCTTTAGGCTCCGGCACATAACCCACGTAAGCCTTCGCGGCACTGTAGCTTTCATCTATGCCAAAGACGCCGGTGATGTTGTAGCCCGAGGCCCTGGTTTTTGTTGCGACAACACTTTGGCCATCTTCACTGATTCCGGAGCCGCCAACCCATCGGCCCTTTTCAATCTTGTACTCACTGAAATAGTGGGCCACATAAGGGTTAGCAGCGTACCCGCCTATGCAGATCGGATGGTTCAAGTCGTAGACAGGATCGAACGAGCCTGGATCCTTCAAATTCACGGCCACGTGCACGCCTTTAACCATGCTCAAGCTTCTGTTTTCAGCTATCAGCTCGGCCGCGTCATAATCGGCTTCAGAACAGTAATGCACAAAGGTTTCGCCTTCATTCCAATCTCCCGCTTCGATTTTAACGTCAAAGTAAAAATCGGACTCCGTTGAATTTCTCTGAAGAGCGCCCATGGCTGTTTTTTCCGCTAGAACTAACAGCTTAAAAGTTGTTTCTATCGTTTCACCCTTGGCTAACACGTATCCGTCGGCAGTCCAGCCGAAAAGCCAAAACTCATCCTGCTTAAACCATTCTGGAAATTCTGTTTCGGCCACTGGAAAGGCTTGAAGCCTTAAAGGCACTACTCCACGATTCCGCACCGTGACGGTTTGCTCAGAAACGACTTGTTCTTCATCCAGCCACAGGTTGCCCCAGCGTAGATAGGAAGGTGTAACGTCGAGGGATGGCGGCACAATGAGTCGGCCCCCAGACCGCACCACTTCTTCAAAGAATGTTCTCATCAGAGTGTACCCGCCTATCGCCGCTGTAACGCCTAGCGTGGCCAGTAAGACTATGGCCGCTGTCTTTCTTTTCGAAAGTTTCATTGCGCGCGCTTCCTATGCAGTGGTTCCGTGTATCGCCACATCAAACCCGAAAGTGCCGTCACAAGCAAGCCCTTTCTTAATGAAATTCTCTATGACGTAGGTTTTGATGGCGTTCGCGTATAAGGTCACATCAATGTAAGAGCCCAAGGGAATACCTGGGTAAATCTTTTCTCCATCTAGGCCGAACCTCACTGAAAAGTGTACGCCTTCCCGGAACCAACCGGGAGTTACCGATTCGGGAACCAGGGAATAAGCCAGAACGTAAGGAACGTCGCCGGTGTTTTCTACGATGACAGATACGCCTTTAGTAGTGTCTACGTCCAGCTCTATTACACCCCACTCGATCGTGGAAGGTGTGATCTCTAGGCCGGTGCTTATTCTGAGGGCGAAACTTCCTTGTGTTTCCACAATTTTAGTCACTAAAATCTCGGCGAAGGCTCTGCAAGCTATGACTGCAAGGGCTGTCACTATCAGGCTGATGGCGATTAGCTTCTTTCTTTTCATTCTTCATCTTCCTCTATTTATCTGCGGGGTTAAACCCCACGGTAAAACGAGGGGTACGCGCTCTTTTAAGTCTTATTTCTAAAGAAACTATATGATTCTGAACGTAAAAAAAAGGGAAACGCTTTATCTGTCAAATATGCAGTGCAGTATTTCAAGAGGTAAAACACAGTCGATCACATAGGCGATGATGAAGCCCAGAACTCCGCCGTACATCCACCCTAACAACAATAGGACTATACACGGTAACATCAGACCGATCAAATAAACCGCTATCCATACAGGGTGAAAGTTACCCGCACAGCCCTGCCTAGGGTTTTCTTCTTGAAACAGAAGAAACTTTATCGCGTTCCGTAGTCTTGCTCCTGTTAAGAAGCTGCTCCAGCGCACCAATCCCCGACGTACCAGCGTAACCCTATCGCAGCTAGTACACAAACGCTCACCATCGAGATCTGCAGTATTTTTGGCCAATTCTTCAACGTCCACATTCTCCACAATTTTTCTCACCCCCTTTCAGCTCCTCTCACTCACAAAAATGGTAACTCCAAGCGTAATTTAAATTTATGTGGAACCGGCGTATAGAAGATTGTTCTATCCGGAAAGGTAGCGCGTGCTACCCCCAGCCCCTTTCAAACACAACACTCTTAAAAGAGGTGGCTATTAGGATCCAAATAGGAGAGAGTGAAAGATGAATCCGGATCCACTAAGCACGAATGAAAAACCCATGCAGTACCGGGACGCGCTTGTTGTAGCCACAGTGTTGATGTTGCTGTTGACGGCGACAACTTTTGTACCGGCACATCCTTACGAGGCCCTAGAGGAAGATCCAAAACGCTACTGTTACGATCTCATCACGTTTCTCTTGCAGGCGTGGATTACTAGCTTTTGCGGCTTAACCGGCCTCATAGTCTACGTTCAACGCACAGCCCCCAAAGAGAAGCCTACCGGGAGCTAACCCTTCTCCTCTTTTTCTTTTCAGGCGCTACAAGATCGACTGCGCGCGCTTCATTCTCTTTTATCCACTGCTTCAAAGCGGTTATCAAGCCCTTGCTAACAGACTTTCTACAGTACCAATTAAGCTCACTCAAAATTTTATGCTCCCCTTTGAAAACTGTCACCTTCACCTCGGGCTTGTACATGATGTGGTGCTCCTGGATCGCTCGTTTACTCATCTCGACTCTTCGGCTCCTTCGCAGCTTCCGCGTGTATCAGCTCCAAATTTCTGAAGTGATCGGCCAAACGTGTTTTGATCTTGTCTCCGGCGACGATGCCGTAGAGCTCACAGAACTCTTTAGGCAAGTACAAACACAAGCCATCTCCGCGCGCGCTCACGTTTAGAGTGCGAGTTTCCTTAATTTCCCCAATTTTCTCAAACGCTTTCGCCATGTCAATACCACGACCATTTACTTGTCTCTCCATGTATATAACATGTACTCTGTATGGGCATAAAGGTACACGTCGCCTTTGTGTAGTCACTTAGGCTAGGCTATTTGCTTCAGAAAGGTGACTTCTCATTTGCGCGAGCTCGCTTTCTTCCACTTCTCATATCTTCGCGTTGCCTCTTTGTAGCCATATTTTTCAACCAGCCAACGCCAAAATGTTTTGGGCCGCGCCCCACGATCTCTAGCGCTTACGCGAGACACCCCTTCATTTCCACTCGAAACCGTTAGCTTGACGCCACAGAAAATTGTTGAGTCTACGCAGTTGTGTATGACAATTGTCACAGTCTTGAGTGTTGGGGGGGCGCCAGCCGGGATTTGAACCCGGCGGGCCCGCGGGATGTGAACCCGCGACGTGGCTGGGATCGGATCCCAGGGTTAGGATCCCGGCTTGTGTTAGGGCCTTGCGCCAGTAGAGTTGTGCACGTGGTTTGAGTGTGGGCCATTGTTCTATCAAGTTTGGGAGTACCAGGTTTTTTGAGAGTTTCACTTTTGCCTCGAGATCCTGGTTGTCTATGAAGTTTTGGTGTGGCAGCCGCTTAGGTTTTTTGACGTTGTAGTTGAACTCGCATCCCATGTTGATTTGAATGTTTTGTTTCGCGAATGTCAGAGTGATTTTGCTGTCGGGGTTTGGGATCTGCTTTACTGCATTTACGTAGACTTCAAGGAGCTCGCCTATGACGTAGCAGATATCGCTATGTTGAACTTGTGTGACTATGTATTTGAATTCCTGGTAGATCTCGAGTTTTTCAGGGGGCAATCTGATAGTAACTCTTCCACTAGAATTTTGGGTAGACTTCATTACACACAGCTCCGGAGCAAAAGCTAGTATGCTCAGTCTACTTTTAACAGTTTCGAACTCCAGGGCTATTATGATTTTTGCATGGGCTTTCATGTTCTGAAGGGGTGTCGCATGGTTTGCGATATGTTTATATGCGAGTATGACGCTTTATACTATAGAGAGGTAGACGCAATGGGCGACTTTGATCCTACAAACGCGTTAGACGTCCTGGTTCTTGGCTGCGATGAATGTAGGGTTAGAAAGGCCGAGTACAAAAGCCTGGGCGGTATGAAATTCTGTAAAAAATGCGCTGACAAGCTAGGGCTAGTATGCGGAGAAGGAAATCGGATAAAAGGCTAAGGGGCTAAAACAAAATGGATAGACTCTTCGTAGCTGTGGGAGCTGTGATAGTCATAGCAGCCATGATGATCTTTCAGGCCTATGTAGCCTGGAAGGAAGAGAAGAAGTGCGACCTCGAGATCATCGTGAAGTACGAGAAAACGGAAGCGGAGAAGTGCGAGTAAATGAGCAGGATCGTAGGCTTCAAAATGGGAAAAGGCGCCACAGTTGAGGGCAAGGATAAGAAGACGTGGAAGCGCCGGTATCTCGAGCTCAAGTTTACATGCCCGGAACGGTTCACTGAAGAGAGTCTTATAGAAGCGTTTGCACGTGCGGAAAACATCATAGATCACTACTTGGGCCCAATGGAACAGCCCGGCGAGGCCAAAGGTGAGGCTGCTAAAATTCCAGAGTTAGACATCGCAGCCATCAATAGCTTACCCTGGAAGGCCAAGGATAAAGAACCCGCCGGGCCTAACACCTGGGGATGGATTTTAGGGCCGGACTCTACTCACGGCATAGAACCAGGCGCCGAAGCTTTGGCAACCGCTCTCGAGAGCGCGAGTGATAACGAGCTCGTCATAGGCGACATGAAGTACACCTTCAGCAAAAACAAGGCCTTCATCAATCGAGCCCCAGTGAAACAGGAGAGTGCGAAGTAAATGGTTGAGCTGAAAGACATGTACCGCTACGTAGTGGTGCTCTCAGTTAAGAACCTCGAGGCCCTGGAAGAGCTGATCGTAGACATCCAGAACAACGGTTGTTTGCTGCTCGATCTCGAGGAACGGATGGAGTACAAGCGACTTAAACAGAAGGAGCGTGCCCGGTAAATGCCCACGGAGATCATAGGCAAGCTGCAAGTGAGAAGGCAACATGTCAAGCGTGCAGACGGCAGCACACACACGGACGTCAAAGTTTTCATATACATTCCTACACAGCTATGGCGTGACAGTCAATTTCCCTTCAAAATAGAGACTCAAAACGTGAACCTCACTGTAGATCTCGCGAAAGGCATGCTGATAGTGGAGAAGGCTTCAAATATACCCGGGAGAGGTGAGTGAAAGTGAAGAGAGCAAAGAACGACTTGTTTGAGTATGTGGAAGAGGAACGCGAGCTCAGAAAAATCCGCTTCGAAATAATCATTGCCATGCTGAGTGAAGACGCAATCCTTATAGAACAAGTGAAGAC
>Ga0224501_10002131_pt1 | contig 15465 bp, 9 predicted proteins | sample SF_Oct11_sed_USG_4_FD_169105 | JGI IMG/M metagenome (GOLD analysis project Ga0224501, IMG submission 169105) | Sediment microbial communities from San Francisco Bay, California, United States - SF_Oct11_sed_USGS_8_1 | ecosystem: Environmental > Aquatic > Marine > Sediment | place: USA... | reverse complement strand
AACTCCGCCTCGTATACACCTAACAACTCGGCCGTGTATACACCTAGCAACTCGGCCGTGTATACGCCTAGCAATGTAGCCACATATACACCTAGCAACTCTGCCGCGTATACACCTAACAACTCAGCCGCGTATACACCTAGCAACTCGGCCGTGTATACACCTAGCAACTCAGCCGCGCATACGCCTAGCAACTTAGCCGCGCATACACCTAACAACTCGGCCGCGTATACACCTAGCAACTCGGCTGTGTATACACCTAGCAACTCAGCCGCGCATACACCTTACAACTCGGCCGCGTATACACCTAGCAACTCAGCTTTCTCCTGTTGTTGATTGTAGATTTACAGACGGAAACAATAGTGGAACTGAAATCCGAACTGGCCTTCATCTCGTCGTCTTGCGATAAAATGATTCTGTCAACTCTAATAGCGGCGTTGGCGATGGTAGGGTATACTTTTTTTTAGAATCTCATCATACGAACTAATAATTTCTCCCAAATCAGTGTGACTGTTGTGACAAGCTAGATCCTGTGACTCTAAGAGATTCCATTGGAGGAATTTTCAGTCAAAACATGTGTTAAATCATAAGAACCGGAACATGTGATGTCACTATGGCGTTAACTAAAGATTGGACAGCCTCTTTCAGTTACTTGTAGGACACATGTATTTTTATTACATGTAGATTATATGCATCTTCAGGCTATATGTAGGAAACATGTATTTATAAATTTCCTGAAGAGTACATACATGTTTGAGTGGCACCACAAACGCAGCCTAGTGTTGCAGAACTATAGTAACTTCTCAATCCGGCGAATCCAAATTAACAATCATATGATATAGTTCCTATATACGGTCGATCTAAAGGGTCAGTTATTCACTCATGAATTTTGAATTGAAAGCGACTGCAAAAGTATTATATGTATTATCTTATGCATATTATATGTCTATAATATGTATTATGTATTAATGGTCATTACCTATAGTAAGGGTGCATATAATTCCTAGCGTGGAAGATCTGTTTTGTTCATGGATCGGGTAAAGCTAGATGTATCCTATACATGACAGGTTTTATCGGACCTTTACACCTTACTCCCATATATTGTATGTATACGCGATGTACCCAGTTTATGATCTGTCTTCCACAGTGTAAATGTAGATGTTTTCAACCTGACAAATTATCATAATTATATTATTAGTTATCCCCTCATGAAACGCATTACCGTCAACTAAACAACAACCAATATTGTGCATGTAGCGTGGGCTGCTTGTGTTCATTGCAATCCAAACAGCCAATTAATTTGGGATGTGTTGTGTCATCAGCAAGCACTCACAGAGGCCTCAACCTTTTAGAGCCCTGGGTGATTAGCCAATGGAGATTGAGAAGCCTACCACAACACCGACTGTAAGATTATTTTATGCACTTTGGGTTTGGTCAGCCCAATGATAGCCTGTGCGATCCGGTTCCTATTCTTTTTATCTCCATGACAGAACAGCTGCTAGAAGTGGTGCAGAAATTGGCCTACTGAGCCATTACTACCGAGACTCCGCGTTTCCCAGGGTGCGCCATTAGGTGACTCTCACCATTCAACTACAGCTAGTGATGAATGTAGTAGATACTAAAGGCTATTCACTCATCATATGCGCTTGCTTGGTTCAAACACCATGGTAGGTAGTCAATGAAATCGTTTGACGTATATGCGACTGATGAAAAAAGCGACTGACTATATGAAATAATCTTTGGTTGATTCCCATCCGGTAATATTCACCAGAGAAATTGTCGACACCCAATGCAGATTCAAGAAATCTCCTCAAATATTCCACTATACCGCCGCTTGTTGACTAGAGGATTAGTCCATAACTTACCACATACTAGTCGAGCTATGCCTTCATACTCTAGTAACTTTGTCTGATCACGGCACATCTATTGTTGGCGTAACGCCAGGAATGCTTACTGCTAGTTACTAATCTACTAGCATTGTGACCGACTAGGTTATGTATGATATAAACACGGTTGTAGGCGTAGACATGTGGACTACAATGGAGTTCTTCGGCATGTGGCAGGGTGGGGCAAGGGAAAGACCAACGCTCCAACACATACCGTAAAATCAGGCCACTGGGCTAGTACCTGGTACAAGGGATTTGGTACGGAAGACTTTATGTCTGTTTGCATTACATATGAAGTTATCTGTGTGTCTTTGGCCCTTTCCGGCAGACGATAAAAGTTTGAGTGATGTTTAATTTTCTTTACAGTATTATATAATTACAACAGCAATATTAGTAAAAGGTACTGGTTTTGCATCAAATAGAATGAGTTGTTTGCAATGGGAATCAAATATAAGGAAATTTCAATAGTATAAAATATTATACCGAGACTGACTACACAACCAGATTGATTGAAATTATCAAACGCATTTAATAAACTACCCGCCACGTTGCGATAAATGGTAGCGGGCCATGAAGTTATCCTTCCGTCTAAGAATAACTAAGGGAGACAAGGGGGATGAGTATGTGAGGGGAGGTAATTCATATAGGCGGGGGACCAGATAGGATTGTCTGGCATGAAACTGGCAGCACTATAAAGATAATTATGACTATCTGAAGTCATTACAAAATGAGTCAATACAAGAAATAAAGAAAAAAGTGGTTAAACTTAATATGAGGACTCTAATGTAAAGATAAATCCAATCATTACATTATTACGTGTAAATCATTAAATGTTAAGGAAAAAAATTATTCTCATTGCCAGGTGGAGCTAGAACACTCTTATATGAGAACTCTCGCTAAACAGGAGACAAGATTTATTTTATTTAATCGAGTATTTCGCTTCGTTTTCTGATATTCATATCTCTCTCCTTACGAGTAACACTCAGGGCCTGAGTTTTAACCATGTCGATATGAATATACTCCAGCTCCTTGCTAGCACCAGCGTTCTGTAGAAGAAACACAAGCTGTCAGCTTATAGCTTAGGGAGAGGTGATGGCTTAGTGGTCTAGCCATGGGGGATGACTATAGGCATTTTCAGATACGCTAACGTTCGTTGCGCATTGCCCTGCCGCTTATTTGATAATACTGGCAACGGGCCACTCTGCCCGAACATACGCATTGGAGTTTTCTGCTCGATCAAACAAGTCGCCCGAACGCGTTTAGGATGAGATGACTCGAGGCGGTTTGTGCGATAATGAGAAAAATATGTTGAATCGCTGTTATGTTTGTTTGGACAGACTTTTATTTTCTTAGTTACAGACGCAAATTTTTCCATTCGCATGATTTCAGTCCATTTGGCTAACGCGCAGGCCACCCGAATTAAATTATAGAGCCCTCATTTACCCAATGCGTTAGGACTACGCTGGCTGGTTCGAAAACGCTTAAAGTTCTTATGGTGTGTGTAGTTATTGATACATAATTATCCCCCCTCTTCAGTGTGATTTCCACTACCTGAGGGGAGAGGTGAGGACTTACTGGGCAGTGTATTCCACTTTGCAGCAGGCAATCGGGATGTGAGATTAAGGAACCAATGGGGCAAACCAAGAATCGTGCTGAATACAAGTCAACGCCACCAATATAAAACAAGATGGTCTTATCTCATTCAGTGATGAAGAGATTTAATTCATTATTGAAAGCGGATTTTTGTGATTTGATGCCCAGTAACAGTTGGGGATAGCGGGATAACTCAGTGGGTGCCTTGAGATCGAAAGGTCGTGGGTGCAAAACCTGGGATTCTGGGTTTCTGTAGTCAGTATAAGGTGCACATTCTGTTTTCAATTATTATCGTTCCAAAGCCGTCCTAAGGCCGAGCAGATTTGCTGAATAGGATAACCAATTGAGACAGAGCATGATGGTGGCAACCTGTGGCTAGGTACACAAGTTAACCCAGTCATTTCTTGGGGAGAGATGTGATTACTCCGTTATGACAGCTATCACACAGGCTTCACCATTGTAACATTTTGTTGGAATATTGAGGTGAAAACATCAAATGCCAAAACCTGACAAAATGCAAGTACATTTTGAAATTTCCTTAATGAACGTCATGCATAATTGCCTGATACAGGTTACAACCTTTGCCAGATAGCCTAGGGGGCCCACTCACGTTTGAGGAAGTTGATTTGACCAGTTGTGGGCTGTGCTCTGTTCCGCTATCTGATTGGTCGAGCTCAACGTATTGTATGTCTCTGATAAGTCGAATGGGCGGTGCTCTTGGTGCAGGGGTTTTACCCAGAGTGCTTGAGTTGACAGGCTGTAAACAAAATGAAGTCAATTGAATTTATCTAAATCCCGACAGAAGGTACATAAACGGGGTTACCTACCAGAGGGGACAGGGCTACCTGGCAGAGGGAGCGGGACTACCTACCAGAGACAGCAGGGCTTCTGCCAAAGGGGGCGGGGCTACCTACCAGAGGGGGCAGGGCTACCTACCAGATAGGGCGGGGCTACCTACCAGAGGGGGCAGTGCTATCTACCAGAGGCGGCGGGGCTACCTACCAGAAAGGGCAGCGTTACATACTAGAGAAGGCAGTGCTATCTACCAGAGGGGGCAGGGCTACCTATCAGAGAAGGCGGGGCTACCTACCAGAGAGGGCGCAGCTGCCGAGTGCTCCACCTTTGATAAAGAACTTGTGCGTCTCACAGGAGAATCTGCAGCTACTGATGCAGTTTGAGGGGGATTTCTTCTCTTCAATGGCTGTGGTCTGGCGGGTGGAACTTGATAAAGTTTCTACAAGAACGCGGAGCGTTACACACAAAGACACAAACCTGAAAACAGGTTAACGGAAAAGCTATTATTGGTTTGGATATTATGCTATTTAAATAAAACAAAAAACGATCACTGCCCCGTTCACTATTTCTGTTGTCAGATTCATTTATTATAAAACATGAATAGCGGGATAGCTCAGTGGCTAGAAGGCCCAGTTCACGAGATTCTTGGTTCAAGATCCCAGCATGAGGAGGCGCTCTTTTACAATTTAACTCTCAGCTTCTATCACGTCACACATGCCAACTAATATCAAATCAAAGTGGTCTACTAAATAGGATGGCCGTGTAACAAACGTGGGAAAGTGACTGTTGGAGAGCTAACTTACACCAGCAACGGTGTAACTGAGATGGAGTGCCACTCCTCTTTCTTAATCAGGTACCCATTTACTGCTTGGTTAAGTTGGTAAACAGAGAGTATTTTTGAAAGATCTCGCACACAAGCTATCTTGACTCGGGAAATTCAGTGCCAGTGGCGAGCGCTGTAATCACTCAGCCACAGTGTCTCCCTCCCCCCTCCCGGCCACAGAGCCTCCCGTGTAAAACAAAGTGATACAAACAAACATGGTATTCTTACATCATCACCCTCATCGCAGTCTGATACAGAAGACTCCGTGGAGCTTGAGTCACTGTTTCTCACCCTCTCAGGCAGCTTGATTGTGTCGCTGTAACAGTGAGAGAAGAGGCGGCTTAGTGGGTAGTGCATTCAGCTTTGGAACAGGTGACACGTGTTTTATTCCAAATTTGTTCGTCACTTTGTGTTTTCTTTCTCATCGGTTTTTGATCGAAGATTAAATTATTAAAATTATTACCTGAAAACATCATCTCTGATATATGATCTGGTGTGGAAGGACTGGGAAGCTCTTTGATCCTCTCCCATTTCATCTGTACTATCTATAAAACACAGGACATGCAAGCTCTTTGCCATCTACATTCACAGACACAACAACATTTCCAGATGCTGCTTCTTTATAAGTAAAAAAAATATCAGAGTTCACAGCATAGAGTTATCCTCCCCTACAGTAGAGTTATCCTCCCCTACAGTAGAGTTATCCTCCCCTACAGTAGAGTTATCCTCCCCTACAGTAGAGTTATCCTCCCCTACAGTAGAATTATCCTCCCCGACAGCAGAGTTATCCTCCTCTACAGTAGGCTCCAATGGCCCTTACAATAACAATGTGTGTCACCACTATGAAGTCTTCGGTCAGGCTCATTTGCGCCATCAGCTAAACAGTCACCCCGTTGTCGTATTTCAAAAACTCAACGAAATCTGACTTGAAGAGGCAACTGGGCAACTGTGTGGCTCAAAGTACAGAAACAGAGATGTAACTCGACATGACACTCTGGTCTCACATGATGATTATTGTGCAAGATGATGAGGCAAAAATCAACCAAGTCAGCCATATGTCACGGAAACAATTGCGCAAAACATCTCACACAGTTCTGATGGTGGAAAAAAACACTAGATGGTGGCCTAATTGGGGTGACGCGGTGGCTTGGTGGATAGTGTACTACGCCTTCGATCCAGTCTGCCTCGTTTGATTCCCAGTTTGAGCGGAACTTTGTCATTTGCAGAACTCTCGCCGTGAATCTTCTCTATGCAGGTGCAGGCATGCAGGTGCAAAGAGAACGTCCCTTGTGACACAACCTGGGAAACCCAGTGTTAAAGACCCAGTAGAGTAATCTGTGCATACCGCTGACTCGGTCAGGGTAGCTGCAGACCCCCGACACTGGTCAGGGTACCTGTATATCCCAGAGACTGGTCAGGGTGCCTGTATACCCCTGACACTGGTCAGGGTGCCTGTATACCCCTGACACTGGTCAGGGTACCTGCATACCCCTGACACTGGTCAGAGTACCTGCAGGCAGAAGAACTGGGAATTGAACCAGAGACCCTTTTGTGCAGGAACAGGAGAAAACTGAATACCTGAAGTTGTGAGACGGGTAGGCTTAAAAGGTCGTGAAGGTTTCACCGGTGCGCCATCCATCCCACATGCATTAGACAGACTGGAAGGCTTACTGCTGGAAGACAAAACGGGCGGTATCTGATAAGTATCATCCTGATCCTTGCCAATCACTCGTGACATCGGAGTGTAGCGGCTACCCATAGGTAGATAGCCAGGCAATTCACTCTCCGTACTTCGAGACGGGAGTACCGGACGGTCTAAGACATAGTCATCGAGTCTCAGGGCTTCTACCGGCGCCGTAGGGGGCTCTATGACTGCGCCGTCCTGGTTTATGACTTTCGTCGAAGCGTTAACGTATTTATGAACTTTATTCACGGAGCCACTGCATGGCGGAGGTGAGGCTAACGTTGACAGGGATTTAGGTATGTCATATATATTATCCTCTTGTCCTCGAACCACACCGTTAGCAGGCACGGATCCCGTATCAGTGACATTCTCATAAGTGTCAGGGTCAAAACTGAAAGTCAACTCGGCGGCCGGTTTAGGCGGGCGAGGAGGAGCGGTAGGGGGGACCTTTGCCTCTTTGCAGCTTGTGGCTTTCCGAGGGACATCATAAACATCCTCAATTTCTAGCCTACAAAAGATGGAAGTATTGGTGAGTTATTACTGTGGACTTGCTTTACATCCCTGTAATTTGAGGGTTGGTCTTGCATACCTTATAGTATAGCTAGCCATTTGTTTACACATCGCTGTCGGTCACGGCGACCAAGACTGCAACTAATGAAGTTGCTACTGGGGCAGGTTTTGGTCATGGCAGGTAGCGATTAGTCAGCTCCATTCCACCAGAACACCCGCTGACTCAGTGTGAAGCACGAGCTACAAGACTGGGAGGTTGGGGGTCAGCCAACCTAAGCCATTTTTTAACACGTCACCTGCCGAAAGTCTGCTATTTTTAACGAGAAGGCAGAGACTAAAAATTTAACAACCACGGAGTGATCTTGACCCTAATTATCCACTGGCTGGGACCTCCATTATGTTTTACGATGGTGTTCCAAAGCCACATTAGCAATTTGGAGTGGAAAAATTGCTAAAGGCCTGTACCAGAAACGCATTTCGCCGCAAGGGAGGCTCAAACTTGCAATCCCTAGATGCAGATCCAGGCTTCACACATACCCCACCAAAACCCAGCTGATCTTCGCGTGAAAGGAGAGCGGAACCATCAACAGTTGGGCAGAGTGATTTTGACACTTATGCACAGTTTGGGACCTCAATTATTTATACCGTGCTGATCTCAAACCGAGCTAGTAAATTGGAGTGAGAGGCTTGCTAAAGGCAAGTGCCAGTACCAAGGATAAACCTCACCAAGATAGCTTAGTTGGTAAAAGGCCCGGATTTCTAATCTATAGATCACAGGTTCGAGCCCTATTGCCAGCAGGGTGTTTTTCCTAGTATGGGCCTTTAGCAAGCTTCTCACTCCAAATTGCTAGCGTGGCTTCGGAAAACCACGATAAAAACAATTGAGGTTCCAACCAGTAAAAAGTTCGAGTCAAGATCACTCCACAATTGTTAAAGATCCATCTCTCCCTTCGCGGGAAGAGTAGCCCAGTTTCAGCGGGCGATGTGTAAACTAACTTACGTTGACTGACCCCCAACCTGGAGCGTTAATACTGACCCATAGGTGGTGCTCCGCACTAGGCCATATTAGGTGAAAACCAACCCGACAGCTTGCCATATGCGAGAAGACCTCACCAAAGCTGGGAAGCGAACACCCATAAATTGTTATTCCACACTTCGAGTGACTGAGTTAGCATGGCAAAGCTTTAAATCAACAGAAAAGGAACCACAAGCTAGACATGTAGGTGACTATACTACCATGTTAGGGTCGTGCCACTTCGACACGAACTAGTTCCTAACTACTTAATTACCGGCTATTATCGGGTGATATATCATTGAGGCTGCTTTGTGAATCTTTAGAAAATGCGTGGCTGAGTTTCGAATTTATAGATGAAGATGATGCGTTGTGTTCCGCGCCGTCCGGTTCCAGGAAGTTCCGAGAGTGTCGCTTAGGGGCCGGCTGTGGAAGACTTTTTGGTAGCACACCCTAAAAGATGAAATCAAGTTTACTACCCTGTAACCGAGATGTGCGTGAAACTATTTTGCTTTGTCTGGGTTTTCGCAGTTAACGAACGGCCTGTACTGATGGCTATGTCAGAAAGAGCTTAGTACTCTATTTCTTGGCATAGCATTTCAAGGAAAACTCTCTGTTCCCCCAACCCTCTTCAGAGCTGGAGAAAGTTAAGGCGGTGATGGAGGGGAATGGCGCCTCACCTCACCTCAGTTAGGTTAAGTTAATTTTATTTTACGTGGATGACATTATACTGAGGTGGGGCGCCACTCTTCCTCACCGCCTTCACCTTCCTCCGCTCTGAAGAGAGTCAAGTACCCAGTTACTGCTGGTTGGACTGAGAGAGTTAATGAAAAATCCCACGTCGTCCTATTTTTAACGGATTTTCTAGGCTAAGCCTGAGGCTTTTTGGAACGGTGAGCATGTGAGGAGCTCTTGGTCACAGTGGGCGATGAGTGTGACAACAATTTTAACCCAGGTAGCGTATTGGCTAATCAGTTATCCAGTCATTTAATATTTCCTTTCTCTCATTATCAGTACCTGGTACCCAGTACTTCCTGGTTTATAGTTAGGTCACTTACTATATAAATACCTGATTATAATCTTACCATGAGTTACCCTGATTGAGCTAATAATACCCTACACTGCAGCAATGCATTCAACCCAATGAATGGCCATTATAATCGGGTAAATACACACCCGTATTGAGACTTGATGGCTGACGCTTGTGAGTTTATACTAGGTGGCACTGATATTGCGTAAAATCCATATCCAGCCTTACTTTACTAGGCCAGCCTTACTTTACTAGGCCAGCCTTACTTTACTAGGCCAGCCTTTTGTTCAGGGAAATCCTAGATCTTCGTGACACACAGTGCGAGATAAAGTCGCAGTAAGACACTGGGTAGTCAGCATACCATCAGCAGCCTTTTGCTACACGGTCGGACCAGGCGTTACGGAGAAAACATTTTCCCTAATGACCAAATCCCATTAGTATGGATGATACAGACTGAGGCGTATGAGGATAGCTCGTTGTTAGAACGCTATGGTTGCAACCGTTAGAATCTGGGGAAGGAATCCCGGTCACGGTGGGCCTCCATTGTGAGTATGAGCTACTCATGTAAATCCCAGCTTCTACCTCTCCAACAAGCCTCAGGCTTAGGTAGTGCGGCTAAGTACCCGAGCAGAAAAATGCTGAGGATGCTTGATATACCCATTATTCTTAGCATCACATGGTAAAATATCTCGGGATGATGTCCCGAGCAGAATAATAAAGGAACTAGCAGGTCTCACCTTGTTAACGTAATAAATGAACTAGCAGGTCTCACCTTGTTAACGGACTGTTTTCTCGGGGTATCATACACATCCTCGTCGTCCATAGTTAGACTAGCAGATCTGGGAGAGTTGTAAACCGCCTCGGGGCTGGCGCGTCTGGGCTGGTCGTATACCTCCTCTGAGATTCCGTTAGGCGGAGGGGGAGGGGATGAGGTGGGAACGCTGGCAGAAAGATCGACTTGCAGAACTGATTCACCTAAAATGGGAGAAAAAATTATAGTTATCTCCCCTGGGCTAGACGCTTGGCTGATACCCAAATAAGAATTATTGTGGATCAGACTTTCAATCCTAGGATAGATTTTTAGTTGGACTTCCAGAGTTGCGCTTTTAGTTTGTCTGTTAATAGAATTGTATGCGCTATAGAAATACTTCAATATTTCCCGTTTGTGTGGTGGTAGTCAGTTATTGGGGTCAGTTTCGGATTGTGACCCAGGGGCCTACCTATAGAGTACGCTCTATGATGCGCACGGATGCAAACGGAAAGTCTCCTAATGATGCGACCTGGGCCAATGATTTAGCGAGCAAATTTCTGCATACCGCTGACAAGATTCTAGATGAGAAGTGAGGCATATGTCCCATATTTGGAACTGACTAACTGCAGACTTGTAACATATTAGAGTAAACCAAAGATATCCCCGTGCACCCCATATTGCACCGGTGTTACAACACTCTTGCTCCCTTTATCATGGATGTAAGCTACCTAATTTGGGTTAACAGTGAGTACCAGTTTAGTATAATGTTAACGTGATTGCTGAACAGCATTTATTCTGTTTGTAGTAGTACAGACAGAGCCTAAAAGTTGACATCAATCCCTGGTTAGACTAGTTACCAACCCCCAGAGACAGGCCTGAGCGTTATCCACGAAGCCCAGTGTGCTATTCTTTAAGCACAATGTGTTATCTACTAAGCTCAGCATGCTTGCTACCCACTAAGCCCACTGTGCCATCACCAAGTTTCATTCGATGGTTAGACCCGAGTAGATACGAGGACTATGACCAGTGTTTTCGCCCACCTGTAGTGCAATCAGCCAGCTCTGTGTAGCTAGGTAGATATGAGGAGGGGCGAGGCTGAGGTACCGAACCGTTCTGTCGCTCGGCCTCAATCTCTCGGAGTATTTGATTGGACAACTCTTCGTCCGCTAGAAGACTATCGGAAAGGTCAGAGTTCATTGAGTCGATTCTTTCTGGCGGGTTTGGGGCCACAACATTATTATCTGAAAACAAACAAAAATCGCAAATGTGACAAAGAAACAAACCAACGCAAATCTGTTAGGTACGAGAAATGAGTTAGACAGCGGAAAAGGAAAATGTGTAACTGGCCCCATGCAGGCGCCGTGCGATATGAAATTAGTTAGTGTTCACACACGCACGCATGAACGCGCGCGCGCGCGCACACACACACACGTCCGCGGTGCGGTTACCAACCATAAATCTGTGAAGTCGTTCCTGTAAATTAAACTCAGTCTCATAGCTGTGTGGAGTCACTCGCAAGCGATGGATATAGTGTCTTGGAGGACCTGATCTGGGGGAGGGGAGAGGGGCCTGATCTGGTGGGTAACTGATGATGATAGCACCCAGCAGTACCATCACGATCAGCAAACACTATAGTGGGGAAATGTTGAGAACCGGTGAAACAAATTAAAAAATGAAGTCGTTTTTTGCTGCTGGTGGTCAAACCAATGGGTGCCTATCTCCGGGTTAGTACCACTGACTGACTTTGTTTGGCAAGCAGTAATGGTCTATACGATCTGATACTAGATCTGATACTAGAAGAAACGCCATTCTAAAACATTGGCAAGTAGATTGTATCAGGCCACCTTTGAACTGCAGGAACCCATTGGTTTGACCACCGGCAGCAGAGAAGCCAGGTTGTTTTCAACTTTCCCCTCCCAACAGTATGATCATGTATAGACAATTTTTACTGTCGCTATATGGTGGGCCTCCAATCCAAAGGAAACTTAGATTTCTGTCTGGGTCATTTACTACGTTTCCACAATGCGATTAAATCATCAGAAAATGCTTGCAAAGCAAAGGATGATATTTATCGTTCCAAAAGGTCTTCTGAAATGATGGGAGGTCTCAAGATATTCTTAAGGTTGAGTTGCACGTATAATTTTAGGGTCGGGGAATGTCATCGAAAAGCAGACCTACACAGGTAAGAGGTTCTGAATCCACTCCGTCACTCACCGTTCTCGTCTCCATCCCTGCCACTGCGGAGGCCGCACAGGCGACATAGGGAGCTGACCCACTTAGTCATTTCCTGCTCTGTGTCAGCGCCCAGGTAATATACCCTCTGAAATCACAATCAAACACCACACTGAAGGAGCATAAAGGTGCTTTTTCACTCCATCGGGTGTCCAGTCTGCCTCGGACCGGATGCAGTTTGAGTCTGATTTGGCATAGGACCTTTGATCCGAGGACCCCTTTTCACTCCAAGGTGATCCGTCGGACATGCGATCCAGGATTACTTTGGAAACCAATCAATGGTGCCGAACCTGTGTTTCCGTAAACGGCAAGCATTTTTTATCATAACTCATAAAAGAAAGTCAACTCGCTATCCAATTCTTTCACTACAGGTTGCCTCTCTTTCCAGTGCAATTTTGTGCTGTTAGTCCAGTGAATATTGTGGCGAAATCAAACAAATCTTACTTTCCAATGATCTAGTATGAGACCAGAAATGAGTGAACGTTGCTAGGTTTTCCATGGGAGACCAAATGGGTGATGGGTGATTGGGTGATGAGTCAGATGCCCAAGGCCGATCGGACTTATTTTGTCTCTGGGAGACAAACGGCCGGGCGTCCGAGAGAGTCTGAGGCCGATCGGATGAGGTCTTTTCACTCCATTTTTGGGGGGCCAGACGTTCGTCTCGACCATCTGGTCCGTCGCCGATCGAACGCCCAATGGAAAGAAAAACAGTGTGTAAGCTGCAACGACCAGGTGATATACCTTCTGGAATCACAAACACCACACTGAAGGAGTATAACTGTGTGTAAGCTGCAATGATCAAGTGAGTTACCTTCTGCAATCGCAAACAACACCACACTGAATAAGTACAATTATGTGTAACCTGTAATGTGGGCCTGTAATGTGTAACCTGTACTGATGCCCGGGAGACTTTCCCATTGTTACACTAAACCTACTAGGTAGTGTAATTTAGAGTCTGTCTGATTTCTGTTCATTGTTCTAGTTCAGGCACTTGGCCATTCTGCCTCACACAACTCCTAAAGTATCATCAGGACAATGCAGTTCTCACTCAGCACTATGTGCACACACGCGCGCGCGCGCACGCGCGCGCACACACACACATGGCTATTCTCTGCCCAAGATCTGAGGCCTTCAGGACAAGGATCAGATAAGTGGATAAGTCAACTGAGTCACTGGCATCTGACAGATATGAATCGCCACAGAGTCCCCATAACCTACACATAATGGACTGAATTTGCATGTGGTTAGAGGCCTCCCGCACACAGCCAGAGGCTTTTGCGGGCACTACATCGGTAGCTTTTATAGAAATCCCCTTCTTTTATAAACTCAGAATGAGTCACGTTTGAAATATCTGGACTTGATTTGAATAAAGGCTTCTTAATCTTCTGAACAATTGAATGGACTGAGTAGTATAGCTCTGATTGACTACAACCTGCTAAAGTTATTTCTGTAGTCCTATTGGTTACCTAAAAAGGTCTTGTTGCTACGTAAACCTAAATGTAATTCCTATGACATCAGACCTGTGTACTGTTGACTGCACTAATTCAGTGAAAGTTATGAAATTTAGCCTGAGGGCAGGACAAGTCAAATGTTATCTAGCCATTAGGTAGCTTGGTATATTATGATGAACCCTAGGAAATAGATCAGGGGGGGGGCAGGACATTTTGAACCTAAGACATTCCAGACATAGCTAAACTTCCAGAAGCAGACCAAAATTACCACAGGAAGTCATAGACGATCAGACACTATGTCTTCTTGGACAGGATGTTTGGACTACAGCCAAGACCCAGGCAGGATGTATGATTATTGAAGAAGGATATTATTACATGTCGAGTAACTAGGGTTAGCCAAATCTCAGTAACCTAGGGTCAAAGCGGCTGCGTCGTAGTGTCACAGAGCTATGTTGTCTTGTGTTGTGATGTTATGCACTAGAATCATGTCGTAGTGTCATGTAGTTGACCCACCTCATGCGATTTGTTGCTAGTCCTGACTGAGAATAGATTAGAATAGAAAGACGAATCCAAAGACGCTAAAATCTCCGTACAGTTATCAAGGTCAATACTGCCTCGTTTCTGGGTCAGTCGCTCATCTTTATAATAGTCGAATCCGTACTGATTAGGTAAGCTTCCTTTAGGCTTGTAGAGCACGAAAAACCGTCTTCTCCATTTCTAAAAAGAAACCATTAGTTGACAACACACACATGAGTACATCAGTATCAGTTCCCAATCAGAGGTGATTCATCCGTAGCCAAGATAGCCTGGCCATCTCCAGTAACCAGTGAGCATTTTGGGAGGCATTCGGTGATGAAAAGTTAATCCGAACGTCTCGGTCACTCCCGATACCGTTTTGGAGATAACGATGGTTTCGCTGCATATAGGGAGTCGGGACCCCACAGAGATATCATCTCACGCGCGCACTTATATCCCTTTATCTGGTACCACGCTTACTTTATTACTGTAAAGAGCAGAGTTTACATTTAGTAAGTCTCATTGAGGTTAGAAACACAAACTCACAGTCAGTGACTAAATGTTTTAACAAGAGGATTAATACTGAGTAGAAAGACAATCTCACAGTCATAATCGCATTTTATATTAGGTATAGGCTACCAGGCTTACAGAACAGAGCAGCAGAGCGGATTTCCCGATTGAGTCACAGCATTGACAGATGTAGTCCGGGGTGCAGTGACTCCCCAACTAGTGCCGACTGAAGACGGATGCGTTACGCTTCATCTGTCTAGATCTCCACGACCACAGGATTAACATGCCAATGTTGTGATGAACGAGATTATTGAGCAAAAAATCTGCCAACCCTGGATTACTGCGGGAACAGAGACCTATGCCGGTTAGTTTAAGAGTTGTCTTCTTTTCGGAGAGGCCAGGTGACAGAAGACAAAGTTTAACGAGCTGTTTCAAGAGTTTTGGTTTAGGAGCCATCCAAGACAACCCATATGTATGTTTACCCATCTAATTTGGGTGAAATCATCATCATAACCTCTGGATTGGTCCAGCTCGCTTTGGTCATAAAGCTACAGGTATGTCTCATTTAAATGTACGTAACCACGCTTTTGTAGAGCGAAGGCCCTGTGATAAAGCAGGATAGCGGGTGTGGGAAAACCTTCTATTACAATGGCTCAATATAGGCGGAAAGTA
>Ga0224501_10002130_pt1 | contig 15468 bp, 15 predicted proteins | sample SF_Oct11_sed_USG_4_FD_169105 | JGI IMG/M metagenome (GOLD analysis project Ga0224501, IMG submission 169105) | Sediment microbial communities from San Francisco Bay, California, United States - SF_Oct11_sed_USGS_8_1 | ecosystem: Environmental > Aquatic > Marine > Sediment | place: USA... | reverse complement strand
CCATTTCACCCAGGATGTGCATACGACCTTTCTTGGCTTTCTCAAGAGCCACTTCCATGATCTCTTTAGTAATGCCTTCGATCTTGATGTCCATTTGCAGGGCGCTAACGCCTTTGGCAGTACCGGCCACTTTGAAGTCCATATCACCGAGGTGATCTTCGTCACCCAGGATATCGGTGAGAACGGCAAAGCCGTTATCTTCTTTGATCAGACCCATGGCGATACCGGCTACGGGTGCAGTGATAGGCACACCAGCGTCCATCAGGGCCAAGCTGGAACCACAAACCGAGGCCATGGAACTGGAACCGTTCGATTCGGTGATCTCAGAAACAATACGAATGGTGTAAGGATAACTGGCCATGTCAGGCAGTACCGCAGCGATACCGCGACGCGCCAAGCGGCCGTGACCAATTTCTCTACGCTTGGGAGAGCCCACAAAACCAGTCTCGCCCACACAGAAAGGGGGAAAGTTGTAATGCAACATGAAGGAATCACGATACTCACCACCGATGGCATCGATGATTTGCGCGTCGCGCTCAGTACCCAGGGTTGCAACCACCAGGGCCTGTGTTTCTCCACGGGTAAACAGGGCAGAACCGTGTGTACGTGGCAGCACGCCTACGCGTGAGTTGATAGCACGAACGGTGTCTGTATCACGACCATCGATACGCAGCTCACCGGCAATGATACGACCACGAACGATTTCTTTTTCCAGCTTGGAGACCATGCCGGAAACATCGTTAGCATCAGGACCATCGGTCGCGCCTTCTTTAACGAACTCAGCCACCATGGCATCGCGCACAGCGCCCACCGCTTCCAAACGGGCAGCCTTTTCTTTGATGTTATAGGCCTTTTCCAGATCGCCACGAGCCTTGCCAGAAACCGCATCGTAAAGTGCTGTGTTAGCGGCTGGTGCCTGCCAATCCCAAGCAGGATTACCCACTTCGGCGGCAAATTCTTCAATGGCCTTGATGGCCGTTTGCATGGCATCATGACCAAACATGACCGCCCCCAGCATGACTTCTTCTGAAAGCTCTTTCGCTTCAGACTCAACCATGAGTACGGCAGACTTGGTTCCGGCGACAACCAGATCCAAGGCAGATTCTTTGATTTCGCTTTCGGTTGGATTCAACAAATAGCTACCGTCTTTGTAACCTACCCGAGCGGCACCAATAGGGCCTTTGAACGGGATGCCCGAGATACTCAGTGCGGCAGAGGCACCCAGCATGGCAGCAATATCGGGATCGATTTGCGCATCCAGTGAAACCACGGTGGCAATCACTTGAACTTCGTTGGTAAATTCTTTAGGGAAAAGGGGTCGGATGGGTCGGTCGATAAGGCGGGAAGTCAGGGTCTCTTTTTCGGTAGGCCTGCCTTCTCGCTTGAAGTAACCGCCCGGAATTTTACCGGCCGCATAGGTCTTTTCCTGGTAATTGACTGTTAGGGGGAAAAAGTCTTGGCCGGGCTGGGCAGTCTTTTTACCAACAGCGGTAACCAGAACGACTGTGTCTCCCATACTGATAATGACAGAAGACGCTTGACGGGCAATCTCGCCCGTCTCCATGGTGACAGTGTGTGCACCGAATGGAAAAGATTTAGTAACTTTGCTCACGTGAGTTTCCTTAGAATTATTGGATTGAGAAGAATTGTTTGAAAAAACAATTACTTACGCAGACCAAGGCGACCGATTAGTGCACGGTAACGCTCAACGTCCTTTTTGCGCAGGTAGTCCAATAATTTGCGACGGGAACTAACAAGTTTGAGTAGCCCTTGACGAGAATGATGGTCATGAATATGGGTTTTGAAGTGGCCTGACAGGTCTTCGATGCGTGCAGATAGCAGCGCAACCTGAACTTCCGGTGAGCCGGTATCACCTGCAGCTTGTTGATATTCCTTAATAATTTCTTGCGATTTCGCAGCGGACAATGCCATTTCTATCTCCTGAGTTTCACTCTCTATTCGGGTCGTATAAATTTGCGCGTATATTAACTGGACAAAAACCGTAAGTAAATATTTTTACGTCGATTTTTTCATAGAAATCCTCTATGCCGGGCGCTGTTTAAGTAGCTAAATTTATCAAACGTTTGGGGGCTACGCGGCCATCATCCAGAATATGCCCCACCCCCACAAAATGACCTGGCGCCTCAAAGAGGCGGACAAAACCTTCGGTCGGTGCGCGGGGGACCAGCACGGGTTGGCCCTGTTTTAAATAGTGGGCGGCATCACCACTCACCGTCACATCGGGCCAATCGGCAAGGGCGTCTTCCATGGGGAGTACCCAGCGGTGATTGGCTTGCGCCGATTGCTCTCGATAGGTCTGTTCCAGCTCGTCTAAGGTGACCGCATTTTCCAGGGTGAAAGTTCCCACCTGAGTACGTCTCAAAAACTGCACATGACCACCACAACCCAGCGCATTGCCTATGTCTTCGGCCAATGTTCTGATATAGGTGCCTTTTGAACAATGCACGTCTAGAGTGAGCATATCATGCTCGTAATTCACAACCTGCAGGGAATGAATTGTTAATTGACGCGTTTCGCGCTCCACCTCGATACCCTGCCGCGCCAATTTGTAGAGGGGTTGGCCGTTCTGCTTAATGGCGGAATACATGGGTGGCATTTGGGTGATCTCGCCACGAAACTGTTGCAAGACCTGTTCGATTTGTTCCTCGGTATATTTTTCCACGGGACGCGTCTGCACCACTTCGCCTTCGCTGTCGCCTGTGCTGGTGTTTTCACCTAGCTTGACTGTCGTAACATAGCCTTTGTCGGCATTTAACAAAAAGCTGGAGAGTTTGGTGGCCTCGCCCACACAAACAGGCAAAAGTCCGCTGGCCAGGGGATCTAAACTGCCCGTGTGACCGGCCTTATTAATACGTAAAAAACGCTTCACGCGTTGCAGGGCTGCATTGGATGAGAGGCCCACGGGTTTATCCAAAAGCAGGATGCCCTGGATACTATCTTTTTGTTTTCTTCTTCTGGACATCTAGTCTTGCTCTCGTTTTACCTGATCGGATTTAACCGCCTGATCGATTAAGCTGGCCAGTCGGTTTCCGTTTTCTACGGATTCATCATAGACAAAATGGAGTTGGGGAATGGTACGCGATTTCATGCGTTTACCCAATTCATAGCGCAAAAAACCACTGGCCTTTGTCAGCATGTGGACAATGGCATCGGCGTGGTCGTCTTTGAGAGTACACACGTAGACACGGGCATGCGAAAAGTCTTTACTCACTTTCACGGCCTGGATGGTAATCCAGGTGGCGCGCGGGTCTTTCATATCTCGGCGTATGATATCGGAAAGCTCTCGCTGGATTTGCTCGCCGACTTTGCGGGTGCGATCGGTTTCGTTATACATTAACTAAAGTTCTCGAGCCACCTGTACGCGTTCGTAAACCTCGATCTGGTCACCAACCTTCACATCGTTGTAGTTCTTCACGCCGATACCACATTCATACCCATTTTTCACTTCGGCCACATCATCCTTAAAGCGTCGGAGTGATTCCAACTCCCCTTCGTAGATCACCACATTGTCACGCAGTACGCGAATGGGATTGCTGCGTTTGACGGTGCCTTCGGTAACCATACATCCCGCGATCGCGCCCAGTTTAGGTGAACGGAACACGTCACGCACTTGGGCCAGACCAATGATCTCTTCTTTGAACTCGGGTGATAGCATGCCTGTCATGGCATCCCTGATTTCGTCGATGATCTCGTAGATGATGCTGTAGTAACGCAGATCCACGCCTTCATCTTCAGCCAGCTTGCGGGCACCCACATCGGCACGCACATTAAAGCCGATAATAATACCGGACGAGGCCATTGCCAGATTGACGTCGGACTCGTTGATGCCTCCTACGCCACTCGCCACCACCGAGACCTTCACTTCATCAGTCGAGAGATTGGTCAGGGCATCGGAAATCGCTTCCAATGAACCTTGCACATCGGCCTTGAGCACCACGTTGAGCGTGGATACCTCGCCCTGCTCCATATGGGAAAACATATTTTCCAATTTGGCGGACTGCTGTTTGGCCAACTTCACTTCGCGGTACTTCCCTTGCCTGAACAAGGCAATCTCACGCGCTTTGCGTTCGTCGGTTACAACAATGGCTTCGTCACCCGCATTGGGTGTGCTGGACAGACCCAGAATCTCCACTGGCATGGACGGACCCGCCGTTTCGATACGTTTTCCGGTTTCGTCCAGCATGGCACGCACACGCCCATACTCTTGACCGGCCAGAATGATGTCGCCTTGCTTCAGGGTTCCCATCTGAACCAGCATCGAGGTGACGGCACCACGGCCCTTGTCCAAGCGAGATTCCAAGACCACGCCGCGAGCGGGTCCCTTGGCAATGGCAGTGAGCTCCAACACCTCTGCTTGCAGCAGTATGGATTCCAATAGATCGTCGATGCCGTCCCCTGTTTTAGCCGAGACAGGCACAAACATGACATCGCCGCCCCAGTCTTCAGGAATGACGTTTTCGACAGACAATTCATTTTTAACACGATCAGGATCTGCCTCAGGCTTATCCATTTTGTTGACGGCCACGATAAGCGGTACACCGGCAGCGCGCGCGTGTTGCACGGCTTCCTTGGTTTGCGGCATCACGCCATCGTCGGCAGCAACCACAAGCACAACAATATCTGTTACTTTGGCACCGCGGGCACGCATAGCCGTAAAGGCCGAGTGACCGGGTGTATCCAGGAAGGTGATGGTGCCACGATCAGTGTCCACGTGGTAAGCACCGATGTGCTGGGTAATTCCACCCGCCTCTCCAACTGCCACTTTGGCGCGTCGAATATAGTCCAAAAGCGAGGTCTTTCCGTGGTCAACATGACCCATCACTGTAATAACAGGCGGACGTGACTCGGGTTCACCGTAATCGGCTTCATTGAGCTCCAGTGATTCCTCAATGGCATTCTCTTTAAGCGCCTTGGCTTTGTGACCCATTTCCTCTACCACAATAATGGCAGTCTCTTGATCCAGCACCTGATTAATGGTGGCCATATTGCCCAAAACCATAAGCGCCTTAATCACTTCGGCGGCCTTCACACTCATTTTATTAGCCAGCTCGGCTACGGTGATCGTTTCAGGAATGCTGACTTCTTTGAAGACGGGAGCTGTGGGCTTTTCAAACTGATGCTGTTTGTCGCCAGGACGAAATGGTCGGCCCTTTTTCTTGCGACGGCCAGCGTGATCGCCGGAGACATGGAGTTCTCCCCGATCCAAAACTTCTTCATCATACTCGGCACTGAAGCGGCCCTTGCCTTTACGGCGTTTGCCTTTCTTGCCAGCCTCTTTGCCACTACCCTCTTTTTCCCCTTTGGCAAATTTTTCTTCTTTGGTCTCAGTCTTGGCCTTTTTGCCTTTTTCCGCTTTTGCAGCGGCGCTTTCTTCGGTCGTAGCAGGTGCCACAGCCATTTCAGGCTCCGCTGCCGCCGCCGCTGGAGCGGCATCTTCTACAACGGGCGCATCGACTGATTCGGTGGAACCAACAAGCTCTGGGGTGCTTGCCTCGACCACGGGTGGGCTTTCCACTTGTGGCGGCACTTCTTCGGTGAATACTGTCTCTTCGGGTGGTGGCTCAGTCGGAGCGATCTCACTGCGTTTCACATAAGTGCGCTTTTTACGGACTTCTACGCTAACAGTTCGGCTGCGCCCCTCACCGCGACCTGCACGGCTGGACGTAATCCTGGCTGCGGGCGCGGATTGTTTTAACTCGCTTACGGATTTGCGCTTTAGGGTAATCTTTCGCGGACCAGCGTCGACTTCCTTATTGTTATCCCCACGCCTGCTGCGCAGATAGGATAGCAACTGCATTTTTTCATCATCGGTTATCGCCTCATCCGCAGTCTTTTCGGCCAGACCTGCTTCACCAAGCTGGACAAGTAAACGGTCGACAGGAATACCGACAACTTCCGCAAACTGTCTAATTGTCACTTCAGACATACTAATCTCCCGACTCTCTCAAATTCCTTCTATGGACCAAATCGAACAAAACTCGATTTGCTCTATATTCCGTTCTAGGCCTCACCGTTCGCAAACCAGGGTTCACGTGCCGTCATAATCAACTTCCCGGCCTGCTCTTCATCAATATCCAGCATCTCCACCAGTTCATCGACGGATTGTTCCGCCAAGTCGTCCATGGTTTTAACACCGTTTTTCGCCAATTGTTGTGCTAACTCATCTGTCATCCCTTCCATAGTGATCAGGTCCTGCGATGGGCTTGCACTCCCTAAGGATTCTTCCTGGGCAATTGCCTTTGTAATCAATGCATCTCGGGCGCGATTCCGCAGCTCCTCAACGACCTCTTCGTCAAACTCTTCGATACCCAGCATTTCCTGGATGGGCACATAGGCCACTTCTTCTATACTGGAGAAGCCTTCTTCCACCAGTATGGCAGCCACATCTGAATCCACTTCCAGTTGATCCATGAACAACTTCTGCAGATTTTCAGACTCTTCTTCACTCTTGGCCTCTGCCTGGGACTCGGTCATCACATTCAGTTCCCAACCTGTCAGCTCACTGGCCAGACGTACGTTTTGTCCGCCTCGGCCTATGGCTTGCGACAACTGATCTTCGTCTACCGCCACGTCCATACTATGGGAGTCTTCGTCCACCACAATAGACACCACTTCCGCTGGTGCCATGGCATTAATCACAAACTGGGCTGGGTTCTCATCCCAAATGATGATATCCACACGCTCGCCACCCAACTCGTTGGACACGGCCTGCACACGTGAACCACGCATACCCACGCAAGCACCAACCGGATCAATACGTGGATCGTGTGTGCGCACAGCGATCTTGGCGCGTAAGCCCGGATCACGGGCGGCGCTCATGATCTCAATCAGATTCTCACCGACTTCAGGCACTTCCAGTTTAAACAATTCGATAATTAACTGTGGAGAAACACGACTCATATAGAGTTGTGGCCCGCGGGTCTCGCTTTTCACTTCTCGTAAATAGCCGCGCACCCGATCTCCCGGTCTAAGCACTTCGCGGGGAATCAGATCCTCACGTGCGATAATCGCCTCGGCGTTACCACCTAAATCTATGTATATATTGCCTTTTTCTGTTCTTTTAACAACGCCGGTGATGAGTTCGCCCACCCGACCCTGGTACTGATCCACGATCTGGGCACGTTCTGCCTCTCTCACTTTTTGTACAATGACTTGTTTGGCGGTCTGGGCCGCGATACGACCAAATTCAACAGACTCGATGGGCTCTTCGTAGAAGTCACCCACATTCAATTCTGGATTCTTGGTTTGCGCAGTGGCCAGCAACATCTGACGAACTGGACCCTCGAAATTCTCGTCTTCGTCGTCTAGTACTTCCCAGCGACGAAAGGTATCGTAGTTACCGGTCTCGCGATCAATCTGTACACGCACATCTATCTCACCACCATTTTTTTTACGTGTGGCAGTGGCCAGTGCCGCTTCTATCGCTTCAAAAATGATGGATTTCTCCACCCCTTTTTCATTTGATACCGCGTCTACAACAAGTAAAATTTCTTTGCTCATACACCCAAGCCTCCAGAGGGCCAAAAGATTGCTGATTCGTCAACTTGTAATCTCACGAACCAAACGTTTTTTTAAAATTTTACCACCGGGACCAGATTCGCTTTGTCGACTTCGTCGAGGGTGAAACTAACAAGCACACCATCCACTTTTATAGCCAACTTACCTTCCTCTGTGACCCCCATCAATTCGCCCGTAAACACCCGACGCCCATCGCGCGCTGTACGTAGCTTAATCGTGCCCTCTGCACCAGCAAACCGCTGGAAATGGGCTTCAGTAAACAGTGGTCTATCCAGACCAGGTGAAGAAACTTCCAGGGTATATGCCCCCTGTATGGGTTCCTCCACGTCCAGCACGGCGCTCAGTTGGCGACTGACTTTTTCACAGTCGTCCACGCCTATCCCGATTTCAGCCTGGTCGATATAGATGCGCAACAAAGAATTTTTTCCCTGAGGCATAAACCTCAATCCAACAAACTCATACCCCAAGCCCTCGACCACAGGCTGGACAACACTTTCTAACTCTTTGTTTTTCATCAAGTTACCAAACAAAAAGTGGGCCGTCGGCCCACTTTTATTAGTATTCTATTACGCACCAAAAACAACCACTTAGCACGTTTTCTATAACGTAGGGTTGCTTCCTTTGCCGAAACGCGTTTATAGACTCATCGCTTCCCCGTGCGTGTTACGCATAAAAGGAAGGCAGTACATGTGTACTGCCTCCAAATTCATTGGGAAAATGATACTTCATCTTTCCAGCTATTTCCAGCAAAAGAGTTAAAATTTCCCTGTTTTCTCCACAAAATCAAAATCTCAGCGTAAAATGCCGTTGTATTTCTTGTGTTAAACAGGGCTTTAAGGCTAAAGTATTGCCTTTCCTACTTTGGCACCTCACTGAGCAGTAAACTATGACCCCTGAGCCAACACTAGCGGCGGACGCACAAGTGACTCCGCAAAGCGAACCCATTGTAACCGTTGTGGTAAACGGGCGAAAAGTAACGTTATTGGGCACGGCTCATGTCTCACGCGCCAGCGCAAATAAGGTAGAAGAATTGCTCAATTCTGGGGAATATGATGGCGTGGCAGTGGAACTCTGTCCCAGTCGATACAATTCCATCATCAATCCAGACGCCTTTGCCAAAATGGACCTGTTTCAAGTCCTCAAGGAAAAGAAAATGCCCATGGTGGCGGCCACTCTGGCGCTGGGGGCCTACCAGCAAAGACTGGCTGAGCAGTTTGACATTGTACCTGGCCTAGAAATGCGCACGGCCATCGACACCGCCAAGGAACACCAGATTCCCGTCTATCTGATTGATAGAGAAATCGGCACCACGCTCAAACGAATTTATCGAAATATACCCTGGTGGCAACGGGCCAACCTGGTTGTAGGGATGATGTCCAGCCTGTTCAGCCGCGAAGAAGTCACCGAGGCAGACATCGAACGCCTAAAAGAAGGCGATGTACTGGAGACCACATTTTCCCAATTTGCGGCCGACGCCAAAGAACTGTATTCACCCCTCATCGATGAGCGGGATCAGTACATGGCAGCACGCATCCTGCAGGAATGCGCAAACCACCCAGGAGAAAATATTCTGGCTGTGATTGGTGCCGGTCACATGAAGGGGATGAAGGGGTATCTGGACAAAGGTTTTGACGACTCCAGCAATTTAATTCAAAAGCTAGATACCATTCCCGCACCCGCCATGTGGCCCAAGTTTATCCCCTGGGCAATCGTCGCCGTCATCCTGATTGGTTTTGGAATCGGGTTTTCACGCAGCGATGAAATGGGCTGGCAAATGGTGATGGACTGGGTGCTCATTAACGGGGCCCTGTGCGCCTTGGGAGCGGCGATTGCCGGTGCCCATTTACTCACCATCATTACTGCCTTTTTGGCAGCCCCCCTCACCTCCCTCAACCCGACAATCGGTGCCGGCTTTGTTACTGCGGGAGTCGAAATCTTATTACGCAAACCCAGCGTGGGCGATTTTTCCGGTATACGCACCGCCAGCACCACTCTCAAGGGGTGGTGGAAAAACCGAGTCACTCGGATCCTGCTAGTATTTATATTAAGTACTTTAGGATCAGCTGCGGGCACCTACATTGCCGGGTTTAAAATTTTCTCACGACTCACCACCGGCTAATCCCTCGCCCCTAGAATTCCCAAGTATTCGTGGCAAGCTTCGTGCACTTTTTATGTGCTAGCAAATTTGTGTAATTGCCCCACCCGTGCTTGAAGGAGATAGCTATGTGGAAAAAACCATTTAACGAGCAACGTGCAGTCGAATCGACGCCCGCCCCCACCCAACGGGAAGAATCAAAATCAACTCAGGCACTTATAGGGCCGTCCATCACCATTACCGGCGGTCTGTCAGGTGAAGAGGATGTCATCATCCAGGGGCATGTGGAAGGCACCGTCAACTTTAAAAAACATAGTGTTACTGTTGGAACTCACGGGCGAATCAAGGCGGATATCTTTGCCAAAGAGATCTGTGTAGAAGGGAAGCTAGACGGCGACCTGCATGGTGAAACCCGGGTAATCATTCGCGAATCCGGTCAAGTTAGCGGCAATATTCTGGCACCCCGTGTTGTCATGGAAGATGGTTGTCGATTCCGGGGCAGCGTCGAAATGGACCCCAGTAATGCGGCGAGCAGTAGCAATGAACACAAAAAGACGATGAGCAATCTACCCCCCATGGCCCGTGAAGTTTTGAAGCAGCAATCAACTCCGGAGATGGAAGAAAAAAAGGTAATGAATAAAAACTAGAACCCAGGAGAACGTTATGGTTGCGCCAAAGGCGGTATTCAAGGATGGAATGATCAATCAGGCTCAAAGCCATTACAATTTTCTTGCGTTAAATGTCCTTTTTTCGCAACTCAACACCGATCGTAAATACACGATTTTGGATATGGGGCCCGCATCCGGCGCAAATATCAATTTTTTTTCCCACTATCACTGTAAGATCTTTATTGAAGACTTCTACCGCGTTCGCGTCGAGAATACGAGCAAGAAAGACAATCCATCCAGTGCCTCACTGCTTCAGGACTACGGGGATGGAACCAAGTTTGATATTATCCTTTTTTGGGATTTGTTTGACTATGTCGAACCCGATGATCTCAAGGACTTGATCCGACATCTGAGTAAATACTGCACCAAGGGCTCCATGTTGTTTTTTGTGACATCCGGCATGGAGTTTATTCCCAACCAGCCCGCCAGTTTCAAAATCATCGACAAAAACAACCTAGTCTACGAAAATCATGCGCCCACCACGCGTAAGAGTCATGGCTACAGGCAATCCGTTTACAGACAACTGCTCCCTGGCTTTTCACTCTATCGCGGTTTTCGCATGAGTTCGGGGATGGAAGAAAATCTGTTTAAGTTTGACTAGCACCAGAAACAAGTCAGAGACAACATAATCGCGATATCCCCCGGCATTCGCCCTTATTCCTATCGGAATGGGTTCCCTGTCATACGAGATCCGGTTTCGGAAAAGCGAGACACAATGGATCATCTCACGGTAAGAAACATTGACCACGATACGCCGATATGATGAAAGAAATTTCATCCATGCTATAAAAACATGGATGAAATTTACGTTGTCACCATACTTATGCCGCCCTTTGATTGCCAGAAGCCTCTTTTTGAAATACTTCAGTCGTAGTCGAGACAGTACTTTGTTCTTGCGACACCCTGTCAATACACTGTTGCAATGTAATGTTGCTTAGAAAATCGTAGATCTGTTGACTCAAGCCTTTCCACATCTCGAATGGAACATAGCGGTCACCCATCAGGTTCACGTTTTGTCTACGTTCGCCCAGCGCTTCCATTACTTTCGCTACCGTGATTTCGTCTGCAGAGCAAGCGAGACGATAGCCACCGCCTGGCCCACGTGTTCCACGAACAAGACCAGCCTTTCTCAGCTCGGCGAATATTTGTTCCAGGTAAGATAGGGAAATATTTTGCTTTTCCGAAATATCCGCGATCGTTAAAGGGCCTTTCTTTTCATGCATGGCAAGATCTATCATCGCAGAAACTGCGTAACGACCTTTAGAAGAGATTTTCATTTTGGCTTACCTTTGTTGAAATAAACACACTAAGGTTAGCGCATAAACCCCCTAGTTCTTTTGCGTAAATTTGTAAACATCTGTAAAAGTAATAGAAATGGGCAGATACTCACCACACTCTACAAGTATTTGTTTACATTGCGTTTACAATTGGGTTTGCAAAGGCCAAAGAGAGTTGAATGGGAATACAATTGGAAACAAAGTCAGGCCGAACAGCTCTCTGCACCCTCTTCCACCCACTTACGAATTCGCTGGGCATCGGACTTCCACCAACGATGAGAATAATGTGCCCGCACCTGAGTTTTATCCGTTCCCAAGGATTTAACATCCACCAATAACACGGTGTCTGATTCGGTGGGACCATATAAATAGGTAACCCGGATGGCGCCGGTCTTTTCACGGTTATTTCGGTCACCGCTCACCGTAATTTGACTGAGGGCTTTAGGGGAATTCAGGTAGCACTGCTTAGTCTGCTTCAATACCTTGGCAAACACGTCCTGATAGGTTTGATTAACGGTAAAATCGAGGGGGTTGGTCTTGTCACGCAACTCTTGAGGTGACAGGGAAACACAAGCCGACAGTGGCATTATTACAAATAAAATCAGAACGTTAATTGTTTTCATTCGACGCAAACTCCTCCTCACCGCGATAGCAGTATACCAGTTTTTTCAAAGATTTATAGCCACTCGTGGACTCAAACCAAAACCTGATAAAAGGAACTTATTTTGCAGCATAGAAGATTCAATGACGTTTTTCGTGTTGTAGGACGTTCAAAGGGTTAAGGCTAACTATAATTCAGTCATAGGTAGTCTGGATGTAGTCTCTTTGCAGTTGATATCCCCCTCACTGTATCACTAAGGAGGTACAAGATGGACCAATCAGTCGAACAGAACAAAAAAGACGAACAATTCATGAAGAATTTTGCCAAGGGTGCAGGTGTAGTGCTGGGCACGCTGTTTTTGGTAATCCTTTTTAATTTGCTGACCGTGGATTTTCTGTAATTTCAGTATACGGTGCGGTGCCCCAAACACCGCACCTCTTTAGCTCTCCCCTCAACTGTAACAAAATCGAGCCAGGCTGGTCTAACGATCAACGAATATGAGCTTTGTGGAGGTCTCATGCGGTTCAAGATCCCAAGATTTACATTTATCGGTTTTGTGCTCTCACTCCTTGTGCTTTCAACGGGAGTCAGCGCAGAACTCCGGACCTTCGAAGGCAAGTCCGACGGACTGAATAATCACACCGGAAAAGGGAAATGGACGATCGTGATGCTTTGGGCCTCGGATTGTCATGTGTGCAATCAGGAGGCAGATGAATACGTGCAGTTTCACAAGAAACACAAGGATACCGATGCCCAGATTCTAGGGGTGTCCCTGGATGGCAAGGCGCGTTACAAAGAAGCCAAAACGTTCCTGAGCAAACACAAGATCAACTTTCCGAGCCTGATTGGTGAACCGGAAGAAGTGGCCACTCTTTTTCAGGAGCTGACTGGGGAAGACTGGCGCGGAACGCCCACCTTTCTCGTCTATTCTCCCAAAGGAGAATTACTGGCCCAGCAAGTCGGCGCAGTGCCCACCGACCTGATTGAGCAGTTCATGGCCGCCAATAAATAGCCCATTTTCTCAATCGTTGAATCCTCTTTTTCACTACTGACAGAACCCTGTCAGTAGTGCTTATTTATCATGGCCCCTGTCAACTCAACCACAGGAGAAAAAAGATGGATAACCCGGGAATGGAAAGACACGGTTTAATTGGCTGGAATGAGCTCATCACTAATGATCTAGCCAGCGCCAAGTCCTTCTACAGCGAGTTGTTAGACTGGCAACTCACCTCAGTGGAATCGGAGAATGGGGAATATGCAGTCGTTAATGTGGGCGATCGCAAATTTGCTGGCATGATGAAGACGCCGCCCATGGCGGGCAACACACCCCCCACCTGGAGCTGCTATGTTACCGTCGATGACGTGGATGCCCGCTGTAAGCGAGCTGAGTCACTGGGTGGCAAGGTGATTGTTCCCCCAACCGATATTCCCAACGGAGGACGGTTTTCGTTTATCACCGATCCTCAAGGGGCTACAATCGGGCTCATTACCTATACAAATAACTAAGGTGCCAACTTAAGACTGTCTCTCTGCCAGGGAGGCAGTCTTCCACTACTATGCGTAGAGCCGACAGACTTTTTCAAATCATCCAGATGCTGCGACACGACCGCGTGGTCACCGCGCGTGACATCGCCCAGGAGCTGGAGGTTTCCGAGCGCACCATCTACCGCGATGTGCAGGATTTGTCGCTCTCAGGCGTTCCCATACTCGCTGAAGCAGGGGTGGGCTATCGTTTGATGCAAGGCTTCGACCTACCCCCGCTCATGTTTACAGAAGACGAGCTTGCGGCGCTGTTGCTGGGTATGCGCATGCTGCAAGTCCATTCCGATCAAGGGCTGGCAAGGGCGGCCAGACAGATCCTACAAAAAGTAGAACACGTTATTCCGGAAAGGCTGAAACCGGAACTGGAGCGGGAAGACCTGATCGTACCCGACTACCCCTCGACTCTCTCCCTCACCGACCAACTCTCGACCCTGCGGGCTGCTGTTAAGGAACAGAAAAAGGTCTTCTTTGCCTACAAACGGGAAGACGGCGCGAGCTCAACACGCACCGTGCATCCGCTGGGGCTGTTTTATTGGGGCAAGGTGTGGACCTTAGTGGCCTGGTGTGAACTACGGGATGATTTTCGTCACTTTAGACTGGACCGTATGAATGAGCCGGCGATGCTGGATGACGTATTTCCGGCCGTTGCAGGCAGGAGTCTGGAGGATTTTTTACGGCAGTATTGGGGAGTGGAGAAATAGAGAATGAATTAGGAGGCCCTACTCACGGTGCGCTTGCCTTTATCCCACTTCCTGGCACTCAGAAACTTCAACAAGGACTCAAGATCCAACGGTTTGGTAAAATAAAAACCCTGCACTGTATCGCAGCTTAGCATTTCCAATAGGTCCAAAGAATCCCGATTTTCCACCCCTTCTGCCACCACATTGAGTCCCAGGTTGTGCGCCAGATCAATGATGGAACGAACAATGACTGCATCATTTTCATCGGTCGACATTTCACACACGAAAGACTTGTCTATCTTTAATTCGTGCACCGAAAGTTTTTTCAAATATTCCAGCGACGAGTATCCAGTGCCAAAATCATCGATCGCCAGTTTCAAGCCCATCTTTTTCAGCAGGCTTAAAATCTCCATTGCCTTCTGCACGTCTGTCATCAGGGTGCTCTCTGTGATTTCCAAAACCACGTTCGACGAATCGATACCGGTTTTTCGAATCAGTTTTTGAATCTGCTCTGGGAGCAGGGGATCTTGTATATCCTGTGCCGATAGATTGATAGACACGTCCAACTCAAAACCATTCTGATTCAGTGTTGCGATCTGATCCATGGCATTTTCCAACACCCATTGAGACAAGGTCGCAATCAGACCAGTACGCTCGGCGATTGGAATAAACAAATCCGGCATAAGCAATCCCCGCTCCTTATGCTCCCAACGTACTAGCGCCTCTACCCCAACACATTCGTTGGTCTTCAAATCGATTTTCGGATGATAGTGGAGGATCAACTCCTCGTTTTCGATGGCATGCCTCAACTCCCCAACCAGGGCCAAACTACGCATGCTGTGTTGATCCGTTTCTGGGTCATAGACAACAAAACCAATCTTCTGCTTCTTGGCTCCATACATGGCTATATCGGCCCGCTGAATGAGAGTATCGATATGCTCGCCGTGCTCGGGAAACATGACTATTCCAACACTGCCGCCCACCTGAAGCGTATGACCCTCGATCTCAAAGGGTCTGTCCAGGGTGCCAAGAATTTTACTGGCCATCACCGCACTGGTATCAATGG
>Ga0224501_10002129_pt1 | contig 15469 bp, 14 predicted proteins | sample SF_Oct11_sed_USG_4_FD_169105 | JGI IMG/M metagenome (GOLD analysis project Ga0224501, IMG submission 169105) | Sediment microbial communities from San Francisco Bay, California, United States - SF_Oct11_sed_USGS_8_1 | ecosystem: Environmental > Aquatic > Marine > Sediment | place: USA... | reverse complement strand
CTTCGAAAGATCACCGGCTGATGCCCCTCTAAAATCACTCGCTGCTGGTTCGTAGACTATTGACTAGAGAGGAAGCTGACACCACGGAGATTTAGACTTAGAGTTAGAGTCGCACTCCCAGTCACAGGTGACGACTGACTGAGTGAGTGCGTACAATGACCGCAGATTTTCCACGTACCTTGCTTTTCACTTCAATGAGAGGTGGTGGTGATACCGTGGTACCATTCCTGGCGTTCTTGGCCATTATACCTGTCACCGTACCATATGAAAAAGTAGTTTTTGTCGAGGAAAGAAAAGCGAAACGACGGAGTACGGACACCTGTCGAGGATGGAATAGAACTTTTCTGGTGACCTACTCCTCACCTTTCGTGACGTCACACAGGTGCCCCTCAGCAACTTAGCACCGTTCAAATAATGTATTATATTCCGATACAAAACAAAAAAACTAAATTATATATTTTAGAATAAAACATAAACAAAACTTATAAACTATTAATCCGCAGCGTGGTTCAGACACTAGCAGGAAAGAGCAACTCCCAAAAAATTTGGTTTCCAACTTAGCCAGGTTACCCACTACCCCGCCCGAAGAGCAAGCTAGCGAAGCCGTTTGGGTCTTCGGCATGCGGCAGGTGATGGGACGAATGACGCAGCCTATTGCCACGCGCCGAGGAGTCTGGCCTGTGTGCGTCCGCCATTCCAGGGCTTTTTTTCTCGAGGACACTCCCGGTTGGAGAAATTCCTCATTTCCCGGGACAAGCAAATAACTGAGAAGGGGGTTTACAGGATTGTCAGAATGGTTTGATAACTTGCTACAGTACCACAATTACTAGTACTAGCATTCAAGCATATTTCGTGAATTAATTCGAATGAAGGGTCTACAGTGTATTGGCCAGTTTTGGATTCGAAGTTTGTAGCATACAATAGCGAATTTATTGCTATATTGAATCAACAATAATGATAATACATGTCGCATTGATTCAAACATCCTTTAGACATTTTGACATACTGAAGCAAAAAGTAAGTAGTATAAGCATTCATGTTTGCACATTGACAATTGAATTAGTAGACCTGTATCAAAATTATTTCACAAACTAGAAGGCAAAATCCATGAATTTTACTGTTTTGTTGCAACATATAAAAATAAAGCGCCATTGTTATCTTGTCTTTTTTTTCACTAAAACATGTTAGGGAGTTCTTCATTGTCCTCTGTGGTAGTGGGTATGCTAGTGAATTCCGTATCTGAAACATGTCCGTCAGATTCAAGCAAATCGAACTCATTGCCAACAATCGTTGTCGTTTTAACAGTAGCTCGATTACCAGCAGTGGTTATGTGCGGTTCAGTAGCACTGGCGGTTGTAGAGGGTGTTTTTGTGTCTGCGCCTGTGTGGGGCTGGTTGGTATGTAGTGAGAACAGCTGCTCAGTCAGTGCCTTTTGATGATCTTCCAGTTGAACGAGATGTGCTGAGAACATTCCTACCTCCGATGACAGGCGATCAGTGACATCCTTGAGATCGGAGAATTTAGCATCGAAAGCCTGCTGCATGATTTGCTCTATGCCAGTAGAAATGGACAGATTCGCCACCTAAAATTTAAAATGGAGTCACATCCTCTTGAATACTAGCAGGAAAATTTTAGTTCGTCTGAGTGAAAGCAGTAGTGCAAAAAATGCCATCCTGACATCCTGGCATTCAGTGTAAATAGTGTAAATAATCAGCCATAACTGTTCGTTGACAGTCATCATTCCCAACCACGGTACTGCTCAATGATAGAGTCAAATAGGTCATTTGGGGTGCATTCGCGGAAATGGCTCAAGAGCGTGACCGAAAAGCGCGATCCAAAAAAGCATCTTTCAGTAGTTTCGGTCGCGGTCTGCGACCGAAAGCACGCGAACGTAATTCCACGACCAAAAGTAGGCGCTAGCCTAGTAGTTTAGGCAGATGTCAAGGTTACCACAAAGAGCCTTGATTACTACATTGGGATAACGAATCGTGAATGATTGTTCGGCCGTAAAAATTTCGGTCGTGAGCACGCGAATGCACCTATTATTCTTATCCTCTACTGCACAAATCCAACCTCTCTTGATAATCATTTTATTAGACAGATTGTTTTAATGTGTTTAGCCTGATGCTACCCACCTGTGATTCCGTCAGAGCAACAATTTTATCATCCAGTTTGCTGCTGACTTCTCTGACGTAGGCCTCGAGCTGGTCCACGCGGTCAGTTAGGCCCCCCTCCTCCTCCTCCTCCTCCTCACCATGCAACTGAGCTGAGGCAACTGGACTGTTTGATAATGTTTCGTTCACAGAAGCTCTGATCTGAGGAAGATTGGACATAATGGACATACACTCAGAGATAAGAAATCAGTAAATTGAAGCAGAGAGTAGAAAGTACTATGACTCATGTATAGATTGAGACAGACGTTCAATACACATGCATCATTAGCTGGTTCTAAAACGGAGTTTTCCAGCAGGTATAGCTGTCGCAGGTATAGCTGTCGCAGGTATAGCTGTCGCAGGTATAGCTGTCGCAGGTATAGCTGTCGCAGGTATAGCTGTCGCAGGTATAGCTGTCGCTGGTAACTGCTTTCCACTAAGACACTAAGGCTAGCCATTTCATACGACAAGTTGGGTGGACTGTTCGACAGTCGAACTGCATTTAGAAACACTCCTTGTTGGATCGATTGATAAGCGGTATCCCGATTTTGGCAGCAATCATATATTTGAAAAGGAGATGCCAATAGAGCAACTATTTGTGTCAATTTAGAAGAATTGACAATATTACAGTCGGATCTCATTTTAATTACCAATCTAGCCAACTTTTCCGTGAAGTTTATCTAAGGGTAAGTGATACTTTTAGCAACTGCCTATCATATCAGGCCTTGATAAATGCTTTCATCAACAAAACTCAACGCGTTGGTGTAGCATCACTTCGTGCTGTACAAACCTCTTCCAAGCTGGACTGAAGATCAGTTAATGTGTGCTGAATTTCTCCAATATTGCTTGCCACGCGCTGCTTATTGGCGGTCACTGTTGAGTCAACTTTCAGAAGAAGATCATTTAATATACCAGTCTTTGAGATACAGGTCTCATTAACTGAACTTATTTGATGCTGCAGAGCGTTCAGGGCACTAACCATTGCCTCCGGGTTTCCTAAAATAACAACAACACGACTCTAAACACAGGTTGATCACATAGAGCACGGGACAGTTTATCTTGGTCGTTATGACATATCTTGGACTGCAGTCACCAGTAGCTTCAGTAAGGCCAAGCAAATCTACTAATTCCTCCTTGTCAACTTCACGATACAACCAAACACTGGGACAGCTGATAGGAGTATAATTTCTACAAAGAACTGACATGCCAATTGTAACAGTGGTAACCATCACCGGTCAATTTTATTACAGGCAGGTGTGACCCGCTAAGACACTCACTCACCTGGAGATGTGGGGTTATGTGTGACTTGCTCTCGTTGTAGCGCCGTTTCCATCATAGTCAGTCTTTGATCCACAGCACTAATTGTGGCAGCATCTGTAAGTTCTTTTTCCTTGAGTGTTGCTACTTCCCCTTTCAGTGTTTCGATTTCGCTACCAAACTGAGCGATTTGCTGCTGTTGATCCACTCCAGGATTCTTTTTTAGGGATTCTATGAGCGATTGTGTGTCTGACACTCGTGAGGTAAGCTTTCCGACTGTTTCATTGATGGAGGCTAGATGTCTGGTGAAATTGGTGAGTTGTGTCTCTAAGTTGGTATATTTCTCTATCAGCTTATCATCTTTTGACCGAATTTGCATAATGTCATTCGCCAGGGTTGTTTTCACAGTTTGTAAATTGTCAATCTGCGTTTGCATATCACCAACACTTCTCGTCAGAGTATAGCACATGATAGCTAGTCCACATACAGACGCAGCCAGCACCGTGAAACATACAACAGCGAAACAGTTGAAACATGAGCAAATGCTGCTGCCTCTAGCTGTTGTTACGAGGTCTTGAGCACGACCCTTAAGCGAATCAAAATCCTTTCTCTTTCTGCGACGCTTTGGTCGATCTTGAAGACCAGCTGTGTGAATAGGAAGTGCAAATTGTTCGACCTCGTCGCCGCTGGATACATTGTTCAGTCGGCTGTATTCTGACTTTACAGTCATTTTTTCTGTATCCATAGTTTCCCGATGGTTTCCTGTATTCACTGATCACGACCACCGGTAGTAACCTTAAATTTCAACGAATGACATTTGTAAACATCCAACCGGTGTCTAAGATGGTATTTACAGAGAGTGTCGAGTAGACTGTAGAGTGTAGACTCAGACTATATAGAAGATTACACCAGTTGTTGTTGCCGAAGTCCAACTCTTTTCACCTTGACACAATATAGGCCTTTGAGGAAAGGGGCTCAACTAAAAAGAAAGTAATACACCGCGCACGCGCGTTGCTGCCTTGGAGAAGTTTCGCTTTAGATTAGGAGTGTAGCGTAGTGACTACTACTGCTGCTACTACTACTACTAGTACTAGTACTACTACTACTAGCACAGCAGAAAGGTTGATATAAATGAGACCATCAATGACTAAGGTTTTGAGCTAACTTCGAAAGGTATTGTAGTTTGTACTTATCTCCAGATGTACGAGTTAGTTTCTGAATGAAGACCGAATGAATGATATCAATCAATCAATTGATTCAATGAAATCACGCAGAACCACATTTACTGATTACTCAGTCAGTGAGTCAGTCATTCACTCATTGCAATAATTTGTATTTCGTATGTATTGCCGTTTAATTGATTTATCATTTAATTCGTAATTCATTTGATTTTAATTTTTGTTGTAATGTGCAATTCATTCAATTCATTTCATTGCTGTTGCATCTCACTCTCAGCTCATGATCATGTTATTTCTTCTCATAATCTCATATCATGTGCCCTGTCACACCCAACTCTCAAACTGACTCTACCGTCTACGTCAAAGTTTATTTAAACGTTGATTTGAGCTTAAAGTTGAGAGTGAAACTTGAGTTTGACTTTATTTTTAATAGCTTTACAATTACACTAGTCTATTCAGTAAGAGTAACACACCTTAGGATTTTGTTACAACTTGCTTAGTTTTCACCTGTGACTGTGACTCTCCTATTAGTATGTATGACTGTTCAGACAGTTAAGTGTCAACATGTGCCCACTCGAACATGGTTCAGACTTAAGGTTTTACAGACTACAGACAGATATTGAGTTTGGATTTTGATGTTTCGCACTCATGGTCAATCTTCTAGACTTCTACTGACTCCGAGATGATAACATTAACCAGCTACTCAATTCCAGTATCACATTGTAACAGTACAACTACATGGATCGGTATCACAACTGAGCACATAGTTGATAGAACCAAACTTTGAGTTAGCAAGGCAACAAAACATTACTCGAAATGACTGGCAACAATGGTCAACCCTACATGGTGCTGTATGCAGCGATGGCAGCAGCTATGGGTGGTGTACTCTTCGGTTATGATATTGGTAAGTGCTCATTATCTTGTGCTAAAAACACTCAAATGGCATATTAGTGGTAGCGAAGTCTCTATCCAGATGAGGCCCCTACCACTTAGATTTGTACAGAGCAAAGTTTGATCCACTTTTGCCGTCTGCGCACTTTCACTCACACATGCTTACCGACTGTCTTTTCTATTTATAAAGCATACTGTCCCCGCCTTGATTTCTCACATCATTGCTTGTTTACTCCTGTATGGGAAAGAAACTTAATTCTATCATGTAGTTATACCGGTTTGAAAAGATCAATTTGAGAGATCTGAAAGGTATTAGTGGTGATTAGCCCGTGTTTTTGACTGTCTCTTTTTTTGGGTCAATTTTAACAAACAGAAAGGATGGGTACCTGAGCTACATGCACTTTAAATAAATATAAGTTGGATAATTACAAAGGCGCATGTGGTAATGGCCTGATGAGACAGCCCATAAATTTCGCTAGCACAGAAACATTGGAGGATGCGTCTGTGTAAGCCTTTGCCAGCCGTGTTACCTACTTCTTACTTTGATATGATGTAATAAATCTTAGTATTCTGTCCCTCAGGTATAATATCTGGAGCAATGCTACAGCTTAGAGAAGAGTTTGTTATGTCATGCCTCATGCAGGAGATAGTAGTATCGGCTGTTGTTATGGGTGCTTTTCTCTCATCAGTTATTGGAGGTATGCTATCTCATTTAAGTAGTAGTCCTTAGGCTTTAATAAATAGTAGTTTCTGGGGCCGTATGTCACATTAAAGTATAGTGAAAACATTCGTTTTAGCTCTATCTCTTTAGTGTATGATTTCTTGTATAAACAGTTCCTGCCATTGATGCTGACAAACCTCGGGGCTATTGTGAAATGTGTTCAAGTTTGGGGAGGCAAAGAGTCAAATATGATACAATTTGAAGTTGAAAATATATATACAAAGTTTAAGAAACTAAAGATTTAAAGGCACTCCTGAGAACACAAATGAAGTGGATAATTGGGATGCAGGTTATTGTAAAATAATATTTGTATACTTCTATTATTCTGCCGCGGTTCTCTTCTTGAGATAGAGTATGTAATTGTGTACTTGAATTAACGTTTAAATTCTTTAGTTAGTAAGAATAAAGTATCATACACGTGACATTGCCAAGAGTTCACCCTCATTATGGTGTCCTTCAAAGAATGTTCCAGGATGATTTGGAAATCATATTGGTATGTATTGTAGGCCTGGCTGTGGATAAGATTGGACGCAAGCTCACAATGCTGATCAACTGCGCTATTTTTATGATCGGTGCTTTGATACTAGCCTTTGCATCCTCCACTACATTTCTGGTGAGTATTACACCTGATGACCCCTGGTGGGTGACTATGTACTCGTAGTAACCCATGAAATCTAAAATAAAATCATGAATGAACTGAATCTAGCTGATGGGGCCCCGGGTCGAATGTCTCCGACTCAACTTCGATGTTCCACTCTCATTAGATCTCGGTACTAAATAAAGGAGGCTCGCCCACAGATAGTGTAGCAGCTTTCTCAATGGGACATGCCATAAGCCATGCTAGAAACCTACCTTTGTTTAGAGATGAAAAAAAGTGGTTCTTGATCACCATGAAAGTGTCTCATTCTTTTCTCTGCCTTCTGTTATGCATAAACCATTAAATCTTGATGGAAAGAAACAATTTTTAAACTACGGACCAAATATGTGACTCAATATTTCTGCCGGCTAGCCACCTACAACATCTTATTTGTGTGTGTGAGCCTGCTGCGCTATTACAGTAGTTTAGTCGCCTTTAATTGACACCAGGTTAGCTTTAAGACGCTATACGCAATTGAAGCAAGACATGCGGTGCGTAAATGTCAGAGTTGTTCAGTGTGAGAAAATAAGACGATAGGTCATTGCTCAACACATGTTTTCATTTAAAAGTGGGTACTGTTAAACCCCTAAAAAATGGTGTCTATCGGCTGAAATCAGGTGGGTTTTAATTAGGTCATTGGGCAATAAAAAACTTTCATTTGAGAGTTGTTTGAGGTAATGGAACATCCTAAGGATCGAGCATGGTTTTCTTGTTTTATTTGAATGTCTCTGTGATGGGCATAGAGAAACCTAATGATACACCTGAGGTGAGCACCCGTCGTCGGGAATAGTCAAGTATCTAATTACGGTATTATAAGTTTGGTCAAAGGCTAGTTTTAATAACAGAATCATTGCGATGTGTCCAATCACTGAGTCCTGATTACAGGTGGTTGGCAGGCTTCTGGTCGGATTTGGGGCCGGATTATCTATTATTGCGGAGTGTTCCTATATATCTGAAATGGCCAGCCCGGTAAGTCATTATTATTGCTGAATGATGGGTCCGAAGCTGATTGTATTGTCATGTGGCGTGTGAGGTTATCGCTACAAACATGACATCGATGTAGCTAGTGTATAATTCCCACGTCAAACCTTCAGGACGATTAGGAGTTGCCTTATGAAATGCCCTAATCCAGGAAGAATTTCTACCTATATCTCTCAAAATGTTCATTCTAACCCAATTAGTGGAGAGACCCTCTATTGACTTTTTTCTTTGCATGCAGTCGGTTGAAAAATGGCGTTTTGTGATACCCTATGGTGATATTTGAGCAGTAGATTATAGGTCATTGTGGAACGAGACTTTACTGACAGGAGGTCTTTCTCTGCAGTAGTCTGGAAGGCTGCTCGTAGAACTAACTCTGCCTACCCCATCATGCTGGGCCTGTAGCGTGTCAACCATTTGACCTTTACAATCACAATTAAAAATGCTTTTGGGCATACCTCATTTGTCTGTCAGCACTGTTGGGTGCATCAGAAACCCTCTTGTCACTGGAAAGCTTGTGATATCGACCTAGCGGTGAGCTAGATACATCAGACCTCGTGTTTTAATTTTGCATATATTACTTATGCCGTTGTTGAATGGTTTTATGTATATTTCAGATTCACAGAGGTAAACTGGTTTCCTTCAATGAAATCGCTATCACTCTAGGCTTCTTGATGGCATATCTGGTCAACTATCTCTGTATAACCAGACTTGATGGCTGGTAGGTACTTGTTTTATCAACACTCAGATCCAAAGGGTATGCACATCGTTGATGAAACAGGCGGTATGATAACTCGGTGGATAGAACGCCTGGCTCCCGATAAATAGTCTGAGTCATACCGGACTCCCAGTGTGAAAACGTCCCATATTCCACAGGTCTACATTCAGTGTGTTCTAGCCTTTCTCAAAAATGGTGGTGTATAATTTAGACTCTGTAAGTACTCTAATTTCGGTGCGTCGGAATGCTTCACCGCTTACCAAGCTTTTGTGCTTTCTTTTTTTATGGCCATAAGACTAATCAATACCACGGATCACAACTTAAAACCACTTGTCTTTCCCACTAGGCGGATAATGTTTGGTATCTCAGGAGTCATCGCCTTATTGCAAGCGGTCATGCTCGCTTTTGTGCCTAAGTCACCCAGGTTTCTCCTAGTTCGAGGCCGTGTAGATGAGGTAAGGTTTAGGTGCCTATAAGCCTATAAGCCTTTATTGTTCTCATTAAAATCCTCCAAGGAAGTATCCCTGGTAACGTTAGACTGTTGTAGAGGGTTGAGTGTCTTACAGAGTGTTTCTTACTCCAGGTGTGACAAAAATACCCTGTACGACTTATGGTATGTAGCAGAGAACAGCGGGACAGCTCAGCGGTAGAGTGCTGGGCTCGCAACCGTATGAACCTGGGTTTGAATCTCAATCATTACGGGCTCCCGTTATGAGTGTGAGCTCCTAGCTCCATAACTCACACCTGACTTTGAGGTGGAGTATTGCTACCGACACGCTTGTGGCACTCCATTCCAAGCCGCAATTAGTGAACTAACAAGTATCTAACCCGGCGGCTTCATCATAACGGTTTACATTGTAGGAGAAAAGGTTGATAGCATATGTACTGTGAAAATATTGTTACCCCATTGCATTAAAGAAGAGATCTTTTAAGAAGTTGGGTCGGCTAATCAGGTTGAGCTTCTGCAGAATTTAGGGCTTTATTGACATTTTTGTCGTGTTTTGATAGGCCATCAATGTGCTGACAGTCCTCCGCGGCGATTCGGATGCTGCTGTCAAGGAAGTTGAGAGTCTCCAAGCAAAAATGGAGGATGAGAAGGTCAGTTGGTACCCTCTAGTGTAGTGACTTAGCCACAGTGTAACATCGGGGAAGGTAGATTTATTAGAATTTAGCATTGATTTTACATGACTCAGCCCTCGGGCAAGGTGCATGCATGAGGTTTTTTAAACTGGGAACTTCTAAATTGTCTGTCATGCTCTCGGACTTCAATCACATTATAAATCTGATATTTCACGGTAAAAATTTCTGGATTGTGATGTGGAAGGCGTGTGTCAAGTGTTCCTCTTCTAAAATCAAAAGTCCGTCAACACTGGTTTTCGATTGCTTTGTCACGATGAGTTGCCTTAATATTTTAGCATGTTGGGTGTTGTGACATCTTCTCCACAAAGAACAGCATGCTCTATAGACTGTCTATCGCATGTGCACTGGTTCTATTCCAGCAGGTAAGCATGGCCTGATTTCAGTCAGTGACGCGTATGCAGCTCTATGATCAGATACACATGTCTTTCGCTGCAATATGTCCACGCGTATTGATTGATTGATTGAGCTTTATTGGTTACTGAACCACCAATGGTGGAGTAAAATTAACTGGCTTAAAGGCTCTTTTGTTTAAAATACGTATACTGAGTGGGATAAACTGTTAAAAGTGCGAGCCGTCTTGGTCCTGCAACAGATAAACATGTTCCGTACTAAAGTAATGACGATTCAAAATATGGCTTGAGTCTTTATAAAAATTTACTGCTGTATTAAAAATTCTCTGTTCAATAAGCTCGGGGAGATCACAGTTAAATTAAGCCTTACTAAAAGGCACAACAGCATGTCGCGTTCCTCTTGGGTGCACGAATGATACCATAATTCGAAGTTATATAATAAAATGGGTGGTATCAGTGTTTGTATAAAATGATGGCACTGCTTTATGGATGGCTTGAATGATTTAAACTTTGAGAGAGCATAAAAGCGGCTTTTCAGCTTCTTATATAATGAGTCACTAGCCACATGCCACTTCAGGTCATGGCTAAAAATTGTACCAAGATACTTATATCCTAAAACTTTGGCAATATGTTTGTTGGCAATAAAAACATTAGAAGTGATGTCATACATTCTGCTAAAATCAAAGACCATCCGCTTGGTTTTGTCCGTGTTTAAAATTAGATTACTAACCTGGCCCCAAGTCGTAAACCTAGTGATTGTGTTAAAATATGAATGGTCATTATGCCTTAAAAGACCTACGATTACCATATCATCGGCATACTTAAAAATATTGATATTAGGGTCTAAGGACCTAAATTCATCAGTATAAATTGAAGAGAGTAGTGAAGAAAAAACACAGCCTTGTGGGCAGCCTTTGCTACTACTTAGTATTGCAGACTTTTGATTGCCAATGCGTACGTACTGTTGCCGGTCACACAAAAAAGAATTAACGATGATAATAAAAGATTCAGGCACTCCTAGGGCAGCAAGCCTATCCGCTAAGATAGTAGGAGAAAGCAGAGGAGAAATCGACAGAAAGGGCCCTAGCAAACGATTTTGGTTTATCTAGATGGGTTCCGATACAGTGGTCGAGCGAGATGCAAGCACCTTTAGTGCTGCGCTTTGCCTTGTGTGCAAATTGATGCTCATCGAGTAAAAAAACTCAGACAGTTTAGATTTAATTGCTCGAAACACTTCATAATAACAGAGGTTAGAGCAATAGGGCGGTAGTCGTTAAGCGACCTGGGTCTGGGTTTTTTCGGGACTGGCACCACTTCTGAACGTCTCTATAGTTTGGGGATATAACCAGCTGCCATACACCGGTTGAATATCTGGTGCATGACGCCGCTTAGCTCACCAGCACACGATTTCAGCACCCTTGTAGCTACTCCGTCGGGCCCGCTGGCCTTGCCAGGCACACACTTCTGCAGAGCAGCATTAATGTCAGTCTCGGAGAACAGGTTAGCCTCAGTGATATCAGCTGGAGATTGATCGATAACAGCATCAGCCGGGCGTTCAAACCGGAGATAAAACTGGTTATGGTCATCAGCCAGTTTGGGAATATCTGTCTCTGCCATATTTGCCGTAATATCTGGTTTAGTTTTTTTAAGATGAGACATCAATTTAATCCCGTTCCAAGCTCTTTTAATATCGCATTAAAAATTTTGTCCTTATAGCTTTGTTTGGCAGTTAGAATGACTTTGTTGTTTTCTGAGCGCATTTGGACTGAGAGCTATCGCCGTGCTTCTTGGCCTCATATAGCCGTTTTATCGCGTCAGATATTTCTTTTGTTAGCCAGGGTTTGCTGTTGTGATTGGCCCAAAAGCTTTTGGTAGTGGAGCTTGTCGCTACCGTGAAGTCGATGTACTCTAAAACAGTGTCAACAGCAGTGTCAATATCCACCGCCAGCAGCTCTGTCCAATCCGTTGTGTCGAAGGCAGCTCGGCACTGCTCCACACCGCACTCATCAAGGGTAGTGTTAGACTCGCTGTGCTTGCAGATGTAGGTCGGAACGAGCTGGACAGCGTTGTGGTCGGAGGCGCCTAGTGGAGGTAGTTTGTAGGCTTTATACGCATCCACTATATTGCTGTAGCAGAGGTCCAGCATGCGACTCTCACGGGTGTGAAAGTCCACATACTGGTTCACGTGCTTCAGGCGTACATGATTTAAGTCTCCAACCACTATCGTCGCTGTTTCAGGATGTTTGGCGGTACAGTTGTCGATTATATCATCGAGGAGGCGCCGGCACACGGTATTTGATTCCGGGACGCAGTAGACAACAATTAAAGTTATTACATTAATTTCTCGCGGTAAAAAGTGGGGTCTGCATTTAAGGTGGAGAATTTCTAACTCAGAACAGTATTTGCAATGGATTGTTGTGTTTGTACACCATTTCCGGTTAATAAGCCAGAGGCATCCTCCACCCTTGTTTTTCCCTGTAACAATAGGGTCGCGATCAGTTCGAAAAACATCGTAGCCATCAAAGTTTACAGCATTGTCATTAATATTGTCATTGAGCCATGATTCAGTTATGCCAATAGCACTAGCATTCCTGAAAGCGTGATGGCGATCTAGTAATGCTGCAGGCTCATCTGTCTTGTTGTTTAATGAACGTGCGTTGGCAAATACCAATGCTGGAAGCGGTATTTTCTTCTAGTGCTGGTGCTTGCGATTTCTTCCGCCACGTTTACCCCTTTGTCTGCGTCTAATATCTCATGGTAGCTCAGGTGCTAGTGATCCACTGTGTATACACTGTGTACTAGGTGTGCTTGACTGCAGTTGCGTGAATCATAGGCATATATATTTAAAAAAAGTCTATGAAAGCTAAGATAGCTGGATTACAATCTAACAATTGAGAGTTCGCTTCCCAGGATGGGTGGGTTTTTCTTTGGCACAGGCCTTTAGCAAGCCCCTCACTTTGATTTTCTAGCCCAGCTTCTAATCGCCGCAGTATTAATAATGGGGGTCCCAACCAGTCAAGATCCGTCCATGGTTGTTATAGATCTCTCCCTCTTCATGAACAGTAACCAAGTTTTTGGCTGGGGATGCATTAGCAAAGTATGGCCTAGGTTGACTCACCCCCACCTCCCAGGACTATCTGTTCAGTCTTGTAGCTCGAGCTTCACACTGAGTCAGCAGGTATTCTGCTATAGTGAAATTGGCCTCGGACATGCTCAGCTTCTCGGCGAATGATGTGTTAAAGTGTATCGGAGGTCGCGTCGGATTCACCTTAGACAGTTGTTAAAAAATGGCGGGTTCGAGTCAAACTCTTTGTATTCTCCGGTACTCTCTAAACTAGCAGTGTTTTCCCTACCACTTGCGGGCAGGCATTCATGATGCCTGATAGCCAGGGCGATAAGGTCCCTGTAGTTACCTGTTAGTCAGTTTACTGGTCATATGTACCAATGACAGTTTGTATGCAATAGCCCTTGCTAGGGGCAGGTTGTTATACCCAGTGCCTTGCTAAACGAGATCAATCGGCAGCCATGCTGACGCCAAGTTAGTTTTTCATATTTTGCATTCTCATTAAAAATTTACAAAAGATGGCTTATATCATAAATACGTAGTACATTGAGTGAAATTTGGAACAAATTGCTAAAAAAAAACAAAAACAATTTCATTTTCTGTTTAGGTCATATAAGCCTATATAGTGAGTCAGCAACTTGACTACTGAATCCGTGTTTAGATGGGAATGAAACCGGCGGGAATCACTAAGCTCCGCCTACCATCATGTTGTGTCGGACCTTATCAAACGCTCGAGGCAGCAGGTTTTGAGTAACATCTTCTAAGAAATGTAACCATGGGTACATTGTGAGACTATGTTTTTAGTTCACTTTACGCTTTAACACATGGCTTTGGCTGACTGGCCGTGGTTCACACTGTGTCAGCGGATATTTTTGTGAAGTGGGATTAGCCATGGGCATAGTCAGTTTCTACTATGTCAGCCCTGCCCAAGCTTGGAGCTTCATTGGTTGTGGTTCTATCACACTGTGGCTGTCAGCAAAAAGAGTCCAAGTCTTTGGCATAGAGTCATAACCGTTAACCATTCGCATCCATGTTTGCAGAAGTTCTTGAGTGAAGTGTATTGTAGACTGTACGAATTCTTGTAGGTGTGTGGCCAGCCAACCGTTTTATATTACGCACCAATACTGTTTGAGCAGCTTGGGTTTGAGTCTAATCAATCATCCACACTGGCTGTGGTAGGAGCTGGAGTGACCAAGGTAAGTTATGAGTTTCATAGTCATGTTGGAGAGAAGAGAATTGTGGACAAATAGAATGAGAGAAAGACAAATGTGTGGCTTTTTACAGCATTTATGTAGGCAGACCCAAACATCAAACCAAAACTTCTAACGGATTTATAAACATGAATTTTGCATTCATGTTGTTTGGGTTACGCTATACTTTGGTTGCTAAACTCAAAATAATCTCTGAGCGTGGTTTTGGAAATTTGGGAACCCAACACCATTGAGTTATCCTCCCCTGCCCAACACACACGAGCAACCGGCAATGCCATTGCAGCCTCGGTTAAAGGTGTTATGACATAGTTGATGGTAGACGCACTTTCGGAGTTGTATTCTCCATTCTTAAAGGGAGGCAACTCCGCATTCATTGCAGCGATAGCGAGTGGTCCTTTTCCACAAAAGGAATATCGGTCACTCGAATAACTGCGGCCCAAATGGCCCAAATGGAAATAAAATGGGATCTAATTACTGTACTAAAATTAAGTAATCTAATGATCTTTACTCCCTCATGACATCGAGTAGAACTCAAAATTGAACGTAATATTGGAGAAAACTTATGTTGTAAGAAGTGCTGGTTTTTTCTCACCCTAAATAGAGATCGTTGCGTTCGGGCCTCTATCATTTCGCAATAATGGCACTAATGCTCGCTGACGAGGTGAAAAACTGCACTCCGAAACCCTTTTTCCATATTTCTGTTGAACATTTTCTCTATATAGACTTGTGTAACTACAGGTCTAGTGTGCACCTTCAGGAGGATTTTCCAAACATCAACGCGTAAGCCGAGAAATCAATGTAAACACCAATAGATCTGTGTTAATTACCTATCTCGAGGCCAATTCTGTTGCGTCGACGGTCTGAAAAGTGCGTTGGCGAGGGCTCTAAGTGTGCGCATTGGATAGGGCTATATCTAAGCTTCCATTTGAGCTGGGTATTGCGCCCATTCATGGTAGGTTTCAGAATCTGAAAACAAGTGAAGACACTTTTGGCCATGACATAACCCCTTTAACGTTTATCGCTTAGTAACATCATTATACATATAGTGGTTATTATACATATAGTGGTTATCATACATATAGTGGTTATTATACATATAGTGGTTATTATACATATAGTGGTTATTATACATATAGTGGTTATTATACATATAGTGGTTATTATACATATA